>Ga0209576_1000838_pt1 | contig 17962 bp, 31 predicted proteins | sample SaaInlV_DNA_135m_FD_184686 | JGI IMG/M metagenome (GOLD analysis project Ga0209576, IMG submission 184686) | Marine microbial communities from expanding oxygen minimum zones in the Saanich Inlet - SI075_LV_DNA_135m (SPAdes) (version 2) | ecosystem: Environmental > Aquatic > Marine > Unclassified... | reverse complement strand
TCTCTTGCGAATCGTTGCGCCAGTCAGATATTTCAAACATCCACTGTAAATCACTACTAGCGTGTTCTACTGATAATGTGAATACGTTTGGATAGGTTTCGATATCATATATAAAGTCTCTAGTCATCGTAGATAATCATCAATATAATGAACGCCCACCATACTAGGAATGCTCCCATTAGTACATTAAATAATATTTCGATCATAATTCTCTCCTCTTAAATGTGTACCTAGCTACAACAGTAACTAGGATTTTTGTTTTAACTAGCCTAAGAACGCAGGGCTTGCAGGTTGACCTGGGAACGGTGCAGTACCGTCAGTATTAACTGGTGCAGCAGTTGGTGCTTCAGCTACTTGACCGAACATAGGTGAAACGTCAGTCTTACCTTCACCAAACGCTTCACCGTCCTTCAAGAACTGTACCGCTACTAGATCACATCTAATACCACGGCCATGAGCATTATCTTGTAACCATGGTTTTAGCGCCACGTTTACATAACAACCACCGTACATCTTACGTGCTTGCTGTTGATAAGCCATCGTGTTGTTACCATCTACAGGTGTACCATCCGCTTGAATCATCTGAGGCATTTGGTCTCTGTTAGCACCAATGTATGCCATATCAGCATAACCATCATACGGCTTGAAAGTCTTTTTATTGACTTTCTCATTACCTTGACCGAAACATCTTAGTTTACGATCAGACAATATCATTTGCATTACCTGAGATGAATTTTCACCCCACTTATCTAATGCTAAACTAGCGTATTGGGCCATGAACTGCTTATAACCTGCGTCATCAGCACTCATAATAAAGTCCGCACTATACTTCTTAACCGCTGTTGGGTTGTTACCCGCTGCGTGTGGTTCTGCTAAGTGTGGAAAACTCAATCTTACATTTGTTAAAAAAATTACATCACTCATATACTTCTCCTTTTATGACATCCACCCAGGAACATCCTGAGCTTCTTTTACCGCACCAAACATAGGTGCTGCGTTTAACACAACTTCTGTGCGTCTATCAGACTCTGAAACGATAGTTATCTTACCTTCTTTACTGGTAATGTAATTAGTTTCAAGTGTATCCAACTGACGCTCTGATAGTTGTTTTATCGTACCATCCTTCTTTTCCCAAGTTAATTTCTTAACCTGCGCAGGACTTACAATCTTGCTTTTATAGATAGCTGTTTTAGGAACACCCATCCGTTTCAATTTATCTTCAAGTTCATCATCGAATAACGACCATGCTCGACTACCTCTACCACGTACTGCTTTAAGACCTGGTATAGAAACACCAAGGTTGAATCGTCTTAATGACTCTTCTTCCACAGCCTGAAGCATCTGTCTTAATAGTGGTGCAGCTTCCATAACCTCTCTGATCTGGTCATCTGTTAAATCACCAGGTTCTTTATCAGCGGCCTGTTTAGCAACGCTTATATCACTAAACATAACACCTGTCTCTTTGAAAGCATGATTAACCAAAGTACCACAAGCGCCTTTATGTGCGCACCACCTACACTGATTATCACCAGGTATTAGTGGTGCGGCAGGGTCGTCAGTAGATGAGGCAGCTAGTTTAAACTTAGCCACTTTGTTTAGCATATCATCAACTGAAACTTCACAAGAACTAACTGGGTCAGCACCCTGCATCAACAACTTAGGCTGAATGATAGTCATCACAACCTTATCGAAGGGTAATGAACCATCAGGGTTATGATAGTTAGCCATAGCACCCAAGGCATACAACTCCAACTGTAAATTATTATTAGCAGAAACAGCAACCATGCCGTCCTTATAATCAATAATCTCCAAGGTGTCTCTACCCACTATCTGAACATCGGCAGTGCCTTTTAAGTCATCACGTTCCAAGTAGTGCGCAGGGTTTACTTTCTCTTCAGCAAACCGCTCACCACCTAACTCAGCAAACCTCTTGTTAATGTAGTCGAGTGCTAACTGAACACGATTGACCCGCTCTTCATCAACAATAAACTCACCTTCATGGTCTAGTAACTCACGCTGTACATAATCAATAGCGTTCTTACCAGTGTTCAGGCAGTTCTCTAATAAAGTATGTGAGTGAGTACCATCTACAGCAGCTTTACCTGATGGACCACCGCTGGGGTATTTAGCTTCCTCCCTGACAGAACCAGGGCATCGCATCCACCTGTGGGCTGATGAGGGTGATAATGATGAATGACTCATAGAGCTTCAATACCCGCGTGTAATGCTGAGTAATGTTCAGGTTTGACTTCGTTAATATTCTGATAACCCATGTCATTAAGTACAGCCTGGATAGTAGCACCTTTCTCTGGACCTAGCTCTTGGTACTTCTTCATAACGTAAGCAGTTAGGCCTTGACCATCGGTGAACGGTGCAGTAGATGCGACCACTGGTGCAGGTACTGGTGTTACTACTTCAGGTGTTACAGGTGCTTCAACAACAGGTGCTTCCTTCTTAACCGCTTTCTTCTTAGCAGGCTTCTTAGGCTCTTCTATTGTTGGTAACGGTTGACCCATTACACTGATAAGTTTTCCGATTGACTCGGTTAAGTCTTTAATGTCTTGTTCTAAGCTCATTTGTATTTCTCCTTTTATTTATTATTAATGTTTTCCAGTTGTGTCACTATTTTATCAAGTGATATTCCTATAAGTTCTAACCCACCAAGGTCAGATGAGGCATGATTTATACCTATTCTCTCGAGTGCGTTTACTATACGATCTGTATTGGTGTTCATTGCTTCTGTCATATTAATCAACTCCTCTGCAACACTGTCAACACATTTGGTCAATTCTTCCCCTAAATGGTTATCCATTTGTATTTCTCCTTTTATTTATTAAAAAGCTGTTCTTTAGGAACAACTGTCGGTTTATCGAGAGTCATTCTGTCTTCAACGAAGGCTTTTATTAACTCTCTATGTATGTCTGAAGGCTGTCCATACTTCTTAGCCTTAGACATAAATTTCTTTTGTAAGCTCGGTGTAACGCGTACTGTTAAATAAGATGTTAGTTTCATTGTTTTTGTTGTTTTCCTTGATTGAGGGGATATTGTAGCACATTAATTAAACAATGTAAAACTTTATCTACATTTAATTTATTTCTATGGTATTATGCTCTAACTTTTTAACGAAACTGCTGGGTTCATCACCTGTATTGAGTGGTCGGGGTTGATCAATCTCTCCTCAAGAGTTTATCTCCATACCTCGTTATTAAAGACAAACGATGGGATTTGTTACCCTAAGTAACTCCAAACTACTTTAATTAAAATGGGGATAAGATGAAGCACTCGTACAAACAGGTATTAAAAAAGGCACGATGTCTTGCCAAGATGGTATTACGTCTCAAGAAAGAAGGTAAACATAATTGTCATGAACTTGATGACATGGCTCAAGAGGCTCAATACATTAAACTTGACACTGATCATTTGGATAAACAGAAATGATTCAGGACTACATTGACCAGGGGTGGAGACTCGTCCTTATAGCACCTAGTTCTAAATCACCATCATCGCCTGAGTGGAACAAATTAGAAAATACAATAAAGACACTCGATCAAATACCTGACACACATGGTATCGGTTTAGCTCACGCTTATTCTGGCACAATGTCGTTAGATATAGATAACTGGAAAGAAGCTGATAAGTTATTGAAAGAACATAACATTAACTTGCAAGACCTTTATAACGCACCTGACTCAGTGGCCATCAACTCAGGCAAGGCTAATAGAGGTAAACTATTATTCGCTATGCCGTTCGGCATCACGTTACCTTCTAAAAAGATAACCTATCGAGATGATACTAACTCTAACCAAGTGGCATATGAGTTACGTTGCGCTACTCAATCAGGTTTAACGGTGCAGGATGTACTACCACCATCAATACACCCTGAAACAGGGATGCCGTATTCATGGGATGGTAATGGATCGTACAAATCTTTACCAACTATCCCTCAAGCAATACTCACCTTGTGGCAGTCTTTACTAGTTGAAACTACTATCAAGACCACTACAGAGTCTAACGCTTCATGGGATGAAATAACAGACGCACTCGAACACATCTCACCAGACTCATCAAGAGACGAGTGGGTGCAAGTTGGCATGGCACTACATGACGCAGGGGTTCACACTAATAACCCAGAACTAGCACTACAAACATTTAACACATGGTCGGCTCAATCAGAGACTAAGTACAAAGGTGAACAAGACATACTAACAGCATGGAACTCATTTAAACCATCGTCAGGTATTTCACTTGGTACATTATTCCACTTGGCTCAACAGAACGGTTATAAGAGACCACTACCATCAGCAGCAGAGTTATTCGCACCCATCAATGAGACCAAGCAGGTCGAAGCACCTGTGGACATTATGAACGGGTTAAGACCACCCGCGCCAGATATAGACTTATCATTATGGCCTGACGTGTTGGCAACTAGAGCGCAAGAAGTATCAGAAGGCGTGGGTTGTGACCCAATCGTTCCCTTATTCGCTGGACTAGGTGCAGTCTGTGGTGCAGTGGACGCACGCATCAGATTAGAGATAGTCGATAACTTCTTAGTGCCACCTGTATTGTGGATGATGACCATCGGTGATCCTGCAGATAAGAAGTCACCTGGTTCAGTACCCATGTTCAGTGTTCTTAAAGAGATTGAATTAGAAGATAGACCACGGTTCGCTCAAGAGTACCTGGCATGGGAAGCTAGAGAGGCGGCATATAAAATCAGTAAAAAAGTATTCTTAGAGGAAGCTGGTTCTGCTGAGAGACTGTTAGATCCAACTATACCACTACCAACAGTGCCAACTTTAGATGGTCAACCTGTACCACTTAAAATAACAGTATCGGACATCACATCCCAGAAGTTAGTCAGACACGCAGCAGAAAGACCAAGAGGTTTACTGTGTTATTTAGACGAAATGAACTCATGGGTTAAGAAGCTCACGGATAGATCATCAAGTGAAGACCGATCAACCTGGACAGTCTCGTATGAGTCTAAGGGTTATGAGATGGATAGAGTGGGTGCAGGATCTATTCACTGTGATAACCTAGCAGTATCAATTTACGGTAATATCCAACCAAAAGTATTTAAAAGGAACGTGCATAACCTTGCCGAAGATGGGCTAGTCGCTCGATTCATCCCTGGTGTGTTGCGTGCTAAATACAGTAAGAAAGGCAACCCAGTACCAAATATATTAACGTCCAAGTCAGTCTATGAGCAGATGATACGTAGAGCATACTCAATCAATGATCAAGTGTATAAGCTATCAAGTGAAGCGTATGACGTATATGACGAGTTCCAGGACTGGTACTACGAAGCAAAGAAAGACGAACGCGTTTTAAATTCAGACGATGTTTTTATGACCGCGTTTGGTAAAGCCGAAGGTACAGCAGGACGACTAATATTAATATTCCACCTTATAGAAGACCCACATAATCCAGTAGTATCAGTCGATATAGTCGAGCGGGTGATCAAGATTGTCAAAAGTTACATAATCCCCTCGTTCAGATACGTACTAGGCGAAGTGGCTGGGTTAGTCGATGATTCACTCGATGTTTGGATAACAGATCATATTATCCATAACGCGGGCGAAGTTGATCAGCTTTCACTAAGAGATATTAAGCGATCAGCTAGACGTAAACTAGATGATTTATCACCATGGCAGGCCGAGGATTCAGTCAGAACGTCCATGCACATGTTAGAGCAGTGTGGCTGGGTTTACCTGGCAGAGGACAAAGGTAAGCACGTTGTCTGGATAATTAATCCATCACTCAAAGACACGTTCAAAGAATATCGAAATGAGGTCATCAGAGCCAAGCAAAGACAGTTGGATAGTTTTATAGATTCAGCGAACGCCAAAGGTAAAAAAACCCCTCGCAAGTTTGTCAAGGGGTTTGAAGAGCTGGCAGAAGTCTAATCTAAATCAGCATCAACTTCTCTTATACACTGGCGCACCTCTTCACCAATGTATTTTTTAAATTTAACACGCACCCCAGCGACTACTTCTAACCAGCGTTTACGGGATGTAAGGCTATCGGATCGATTAGTCGCTTCCAGATAATCCTCGTATGTCCAGGTATCAATCTCTAAGTTACGCATTAATATCCCCATGTCTAGCTTGATTAATTAATATATCATGCACTTCTGGGCATAACATTTCAACTTGTGATAATACACTAGCCAGCCTGCGCGGTGCTGACTTCATATCTCGATCACCACGTTCCCACTGTAAATAAGTATTCAGTGGCACGCCTAAATAGCGGGCCATTTGGGTTTTATTTAACTCGATTGACTCGCGCCAGTTTTTTAATTGTTCATTGTTCATTATAGTTCCTCTCTAATAGTCGATTTAAGCGTCTTTAATTCGTCATTGTACTCATCAGTTATCTCAGCATCAATGTCATCAGATACAGCGTTATAAGCATCTTCAAACTCATCAAACACGTTCGAAATGTCATCTATCACATCTTGATTATCAATAGCAGCCTGATCCAGGCGTTCTACTAGATCATCAATCAGTTCTAGCAGCTCATCAGTCGATTCACATCTCAACCCACCAGATATTAAACTACTCAGCTCAGCGTTATTTAAGTGTTTTATGTTCATTATTTATTCTCCTGAAGTCCTCTATATAAGTCAGCTCTATAACTAACTTCACTTGCACTTACTTGTACGTTATATGTTTCAAAGTTGTCATTATCTACCTCAATGTAAACACTTCCATCATCTTCATAGGCGTGACAACACCACTCTCTAAACCATTCTATTGCTTGTTGTATTTCAATCTCTGCGAACGTCTTACCCTTTACATCAATTAATTCACTCATTATTATCATCCTCTATTATTTTAAAAATTTTATATTGACCAGTCAGCTCAGCACTGCCAGGTTCTACGTTTATCATCTCAGCATCCACCAGGCGGCCAATACGGCCTTTATAGACTAGATCAACAGCTGTTAGATCATCAGCATCAAATCCATCTGGTACTTCATACGTATTATCGTAATTTTCCCAGCTAATAACTTGCACTGATATTTGTAGTTTTATTAATTTACTCATTTACAATACCCACGTGTGCATCAACTCCAAATGAGTTAACACGTTCCATTGCATCTTCTTTATTTTTAAAACGCAAGCCAATGTCCATGCCCTCAACTACCACGGTATAAAACTTAGTTAGTCGATTAACAGCCTGGTATTCACGCGCTGCAGGGTTATAAACATATTCCCCGCGTTCCACCTTATCCATAAGATCATTTTTAATATTGCTCATGGTTATACCTCCGCTGCTATTAATAACCTGGTGCGCTTATCTTTGCCCATTGATTGATATATTAGTCGATTATCCAATAACCAACCAACGGCCCGCTTAAGTGTTGAAAGGCTTGTATTTTTAAATGCTATTTGCTGGCGCATACGGGTTATAGTTGCACCCATATCCGCGTTAATATAAGCAAACACCGCGGCCGTTACACCTGGCATTTCCGCCATGGTATACCCGCGCTCATTAACTAATTTTTCTCTTAGTAAATAAGCTTGCTGGGTTTTGATCCAAGGGTCTTGTATTAATTTTCTATTATCCATTTTATTTATCTCCAAAAAATACCAGGCTTGCACCTGGTTATATAGTTTTATTATTAAAGTTATTTACTTGCATTTCATTACCCCTTTTAGTTTGTTTGAAATGTATTGTTAAAATAATCTTTTTGTCTGGCTTTAAAACCAGGCGCTGCCATCTGATCGATAATTTTTTCAATAGTTGATTTAACACTGTTTACATTATCTGGATCAAGCTGCGTTAATTCAGTATCCACCCTTCGGACAAATACAAACACGCCTAAAACCTTCACATATAAGTTTCTAAACATTGAATAACTGCCTTTACTCATAGTCGTATATCTAATTTTTAAACTGTCACTATCAATATAATAGGTTTTATCGCTTAAAAAGTATTCAATACCAGATTGCTCCAGCACCTGGCCAGGTTTTTGTCGATTAGTTAAAGCACCTTTGAAGGTTTGAGCGTTTTCCCCCCAACCTTTTTTAATTGTAATTTCCATTTTTATCCATCCATTTTATTATTAAAGTGGCAAAATTGCCATTGATCTTAGTCGATCATATATAAACACTCATAGAATGGTTATAAATTATCCCTAGATGGTCGATATATCGTATTCTCCCAATGATAAATAATTAATCATAGCATCAGTAAGCAAAAACAAAACAACCGCGAAAAGGGTAAATATAAGCGTATACATTATAAATTGAGCCACTCGAACGGTTAACCGCTCAATTAGTGTTAAATCTTTAATATTCATAAATTCACCTTTTTAGATAATAGCGGGCGCAGCGCTGCGCCGTTCTGGTGGTTATAAAGTTTTAAAAGTTTATTAGCCATAAAGCGCCAGTAATTATCTAGTAATTTGTCTTGATCTTTTTCGCTTGCATCTGGTGCCAGTGATCCATATTTTTTAGCACGTTCCAGAATATCATAATTAGCAAAATCAATATTAATACATGAAGGCAAGCCAGAAAGCCATTCAGTTAAAGAATTTAACGGGCCTACGCGCTGGATATTCCAGCCGTATTCGTTCCCATGTGTATTAATAAGCTGGTTAATTTTATCTTTATTGGTTTTAGGTTCTGGCAAGTCATAGCCGTCAAAACTAATACCATCTAATAAGTATTGATTGTATAAATCATGCGTTTTTTGTGATAGTTTCATAATATCCCCTTAATTAATAATTTTCGTAACCGTCAAACCATGCACCATTTACGGCCGTATAGTTTAATTTTCTTTTAGTGGTGCAGGTGCTGCTTGATGTTTCTGGATCATTGCACCAGTTCTGAGCTTGTTCTAAAGTTAACCCGCTTTTAATGGTCCTTTGCCCGCCTTCGAAAAACATTCTGATTATTTTGTATTTATTATATGTATTCATTTTTATCCCCTTTATAGTTTATAAATAAACGTGCTATTAATAAAGCCGTTTATTGTTTTGGTTAATTTATAGCCATTATTGATCAATCGCTGCTGGGCCTTTTCGCCTTTGTCGATTGATTCTGCATCGTTCCAATTAACGCTTATTATCTTTTGATCTTTCGGTTGATATCCATACATAATTATTACTCCATTTTATTATTAAAGGCTCATTATCTCAATGAGTGAATGTATTATATATTGTTTCAATGAGTTATGCAAGTTTATTTACTTCAATGAGTTAATTATATATCACTGGCGACAATGGCGCCGTTAAATGTATATATAGTTTTAGGGGTTAGGCGGTTATTCTGTTGAAAATGGTATATACATTTTTTTTATATCCCGCAAGTAGCCATTGTCGCCAGTGCTTTTTGTCGCCATTGTCGCCATGGTTTCAATGAGTTATTTATATAGACTCATTGAGCCGTATATTAATAGCGTTAATTGGTTTTAATCACTGGATCATTTTATTTATTAAACGCTGCAAAACTTGCACCCATGGGTTAATCTTTTTTCTGATTCTTTTTGCCATTTTATAACGGAGGGGGGGGACACCCCCGAAGCCGTGATGGTTTGTTATAGGGGTGGTATCCCACACCCCCCGTGAACTTTTTAAACTCGGAACTCATTGAGATTTAATTAAACTCTGAAAAAATATAAAAATAAAAATTTACAACCCCTTGGTGTAACACATGTTATACTTCCCCACATGGCATACGAACCCCCTATTACCTTAACTGGTATTCCTCACTTCTTAATACCCCCTGACACTCCTGACTTCTTAACTGATTACAGTTGGAATACTATCCTTACTGGTCTAAGACAAGCTGAAACGCTAATGTCTATCGTTACTGATAGATTGGGTCGACCTGATGAGTACGGTAGGATACTAACTTGGATTCATAAAGATGTTGAGCGAGAAACTGCTTATTACAAGGCTCGTGAGATTGGCACGGACAAGCTGGTTGATGAGATGATTGATATTGCTGATGCGGTAGATAGTGTTGAAGACGTGGCTAGAAGTCAGTTGAGAATATCGACTCGTAAATGGGTAGCTGGTACGTTCAATAGGAAGAAGTTTGGAGATGTTAAACAGGTTGATACGACAGTAACTTTGGACATTAGTAAAGCGATGGAGGAGGCTCAGATTAGAGTGATAGAACACAATACCCCTAGGTTAATCATAGATGCTGAAGTAGATGGGTAAGATATTATCTAAAGGGCCATCGTCTAAAGAGCAAGAACTACTTTCTAAGATATTGGAGTTTAAGTACGACCCTGCTGGTTACATCCTGTATGCGTTCCCGTGGGGTACTAAGAATACACCACTGGCTAACTTTAGTGGACCTAGGCAGTGGCAGCTTGATGTGTTTGAGAGTATTCGCAAGCATCTGATGGTTGATCTTGAGAAGTCTAAGATAGGGTTGCCTAGTACACCTGTGTATCTGGCAATATCGAGTGGACGTGGGATCGGTAAGTCGGCTATGCTGGCGATGCTCAACATGTGGGTAACGAGTTGTTGGCTGGGTAGTACCAGTATCATCACAGCTAACACGGAAGCTCAGTTACGTTCGAGAACGATGGCCGAGCTTGGTAAGTGGCACACGATGAGTATTAATAGGCATTGGTTCGAGAAGAGCAGTATGAGCTTACGGCCTAGTAAGTGGTTCGCAGAGGTGTTATCGGCACAGCTGAAGATGGACACGCAGTATTACTATGTTGAAGCTCAGTCGTGGTCAGAAGAGAATCCAGATGCGTTCGCGGGCGCTCACTCTCAGGTGGGGATGATGGTGTCGTTTGATGAAGCATCGGGAATACCTGATCCGATATGGCAAGTGACTGAAGGGTTTTTTACTGACCTAGCACCGCTAAGAATGTGGGTGAATATTTCTAACCCTAGACGTAACACAGGTAGATTCTTTGAGTGTTTCCACAGGGATGCTAACTTCTGGGAGACTAGATACGTAGATAGTAGAACAGTAGAAGGTGTTGATGGTACAGTGTATCAACGGATAGCGGATAAATATGGTGAAGACCATGACGTAACTCGGATCGAGGTGAAAGGTCAGTTTCCTAGAACAGGTAGTAATCAGTTTATTGGTAGAGATACAGTAGAGGATGCTACGACTCGTGAAGTAGAAGATGACAGTGGCGCACCACTGCTCATGGGTGTTGACGTTGCTCGGTTCGGAGATGATGAGAGTGTGATTAGGTTCAGACAAGGTAGAGATGCTAAGTCGATAAAACCTAAAGAGTTTAAAGGACTGGACACTATGGAGCTGAGTACCGAGGTAGCCGACCTGATAGATAAGTACAAACCACATGCTGTGTTCGTTGATGGTGGTGGTGTAGGCGGTGGTGTAGTCGACAGGTTGAAGCAGTTGGGTTACAGAGTGATAGAAGTACAATCGGGTGAAAAGGCTGCTGACAGTGATAAGTATCTGAACAAGCGTGCTGAGATGTGGGGTGAGATGAAGGAGTGGTTGACCTATGGCGTGATAGATAATGACCCTAGACTGGTAGAAGACCTCACAGGTCCTGAGTATGACATACACATGAGGGGTCAGATTAAGTTGGAGACTAAGGCGAATATGAAGAAGAGGGGGTTGTCCTCACCAGATCATGGTGATGCCCTAGGACTGACCTTCGCAGAGCCTGTGGGTAGAGTAGACATGAACCTCAATAAACGCAGAGCTAGGATGGCTAACAGAACAGCTGTATCGGATTATGACATATTCAGCACATAGTTGTGATAAACTAAGTTATAATCGCGAAAACTAAACAAGGAGAAAGATATGTCGTTTTTATTCGGAGGTGGCGGTTCAGCACCAGCACCTAAACCAATTCCAACAGTACAACATGAAGAAGTTAAAGCAGCGGGTGATGCAGCACGTAGACGCTCAAGAGCAGCTAGTGGTAGAGCATCAACAATGCTGACCTCTGGTGGACTAGGTGATCTTAAAACATCTGTGGTCAAGCTACTGGGTGCGTAGATAGATGGCTTGGAGAGATCAGTACACTAACTATGGCTCGTATGAGTCAGAGGTAGCGCGTGGTAAGATAGCAGGTGCTAGACCGTTCTATTCGTTCGGTGAGATAGATACGTCAGGTGCTGTAACTGATCACATGGTGTGGCCGATGGCTGGCACACCTGCTCTAACTGTACCTACGGGTATTCAGATGAACATTAGTTCCACAAGTGTTAATGATGCGTCAGCTGACACTGGGATACGCACAGTTAAGATTCATTACTTGGATACTTTATTAAACGAGCAGACTGAGGTTGTCACCATGAATGGTACAACCGCTGTTAATACGGTAGCAACAGACATTAGGTTTGTAAACAGTATGCACATCATGTCAGGTGGCACGTCTAAAGACGCGGACGGTGTTATTAGTTTAAAGAATAGTTCGATTACGTATTCGCAGATTTTAGTAGGTAAGAGACGTTGTAGCTCTAGTGTTAGAAGAGTACCTAGGGGTAAGAGACTGATGATTACATCATTATATGGCGCTAGTTCATCAGGTACAGCCGCTGCGTCTGCTATAGTAAGATTAGTAACAACGGGTGTTAATGGTGATGATTTTACATCTGATTCTATAACATTTCCACACGCTGGTATTGCTGTTCAAGACACATCTGCTACAATGAACTTAACCATGCCCTTTCCTGTAGAGGAAGGTCAGGTTGTAGGATTAGAGGTAACAACTGATAAGAGTGCTATGGTGGATGCTGGATTTATGGGGTGGGTAGAGGATGTATAATTGACTGTAACAAAGTCGGACTTTGATCCTACGGTATTAGGTCAGTATGAAGATCCTCCAGCACTGCTACACTTTCAATGGGAAGGTAAGCGGTGCGGTAACTCTGTATTCAGGTATGTGTTGGCTGAGATAATAGAGCCTAACGAGATAAATGCTCGGACTAAGCGTACAGAAGATGAAGCTGGTATGACTGAAGAGGAACTTTGGGAAAGAACGATTAATAATTTAAGGGAAGAGTGATGGTAGATTTAGATCAGGTACTTCATAACTTTAACAATGTTAAAGGTAACAGAACCACTTGGGAAAGCCACTGGGAAGAGATTGCTGAAAGGGTATTACCTAGACAGACAGGATTCGTAGGCGACCAAGTAAAAGGTGAAAAGAAGACACAGAAAATCTTCGACTCTCGCCCACAGATAGCACTAGACAGATTCGCTGCGGTCATGGACTCAATGTTGACTCCAAGACAACAGAAGTGGCACAACTTGAAGACAACAGATGAGTCTTTGAACAAGGACCATGATGTTAAGGCTTACTTCTATGAAGTAAACAACATTCTACATTCAGCACGATACTCACCTAAAGCAAACTTCGCGTCACAGAACTTTGAGCGCTGGATCAGCATGGGTGCGTTTGGTACTGGTAGTCTATTTACTGACTTTGTTCCAGGTGTTGGTCTAAGATACCGTTGTGTTAATCTAAGAGATACTTACTTCCTAGAGAACCATCAGGGAATTATTGATACTGTTTACCGTGAGTTTAAGTTTACAGCTCGTCAAGCAGTTCAGCGATGGGGTACTGACATGATGCCTGAGCGTATTGTTAAGGCATTAGAAAACCCTAAACAGAACCAAGAGTTCACATTCATTCATGTGGTTGCACCCAGAGATGATTTCCAAAGAGGTCGCATGGATGCTAAAGGTATGCCTTACTCCTCATACTATATCTCAGTTCAAGATAAGCAACTAGTAGCACCTGAAGGTGGTTACGGTTCATTCCCATATTCTATTAGTCGATACGTGACTGCACCAGATGAAGTCTACGGACGCTCACCTGCAATGACAGCACTACCTGACATCAGGATGCTTAATGAGATGGCGAAGACAGATATTCGTGCAGCTCATAAACTAATTGATCCGCCACTACTATTACACGATGATGGTATGTTAGGCGGTGGTGCGATGACAATCAACATGACACCAGGTGGTCTAAACATGGGTGGCGTTAGTCGTGACGGTCGCGCACTGATTCAACCACTACAAACTGGTGCTAGAGTTGATATTGCTGAAGCTAAGATGGAGCAGCGTAGACAAAGTATTGATAACGCGTTCCTTGTAACATTGTTCCAAATCTTAGTTGACACACCTAGAATGACTGCTACTGAAGCTCTTATTAGAGCGCAAGAAAAAGGAATGTTGTTGACACCTACTATGGGTAGACAACAGTCTGAAGCACTAGGTCCTCAGATTGAACGTGAGTTAGAGTTGTTACAGTCGCATCAGATGTTACCACCTCTACCACCAGCACTAGAAGAAGCAGGTGGTGATTACGAGATTATCTATGATTCGCCAATGTCGCGTATGCAGAGAGCTGAAGAGCTTGTTGGTGTTCAGAGAACGATGGAGCTGTTAGCACCATTTGCTCAAATTGACCCGACTGTATTAGATGTGTTTGATAGAGATGCTCTTGCTAGAATGACTGCCGAAGTATCAGGTGTTCCAATGCCTATATTACGTAGTCCTGAAGATGTTGAAGGTATTAGAAAGCAACGTGAAGAAGCAGAACAGCAACAACAGATGGTAGAACAAGCAGGTCCTATGGCAGCTGCTATGAAAGATGCTGCTCAAGCTAATCAGATGTTGACACAACAATGAACTTAAACCCACTTACAATCCATAGACAGAGAGCGTATCAAAACACTTTCAATAACCACGAAGGTAAAAAAGTATTAGCTGATTTAAGACGTTTCTGTAGAGCGACAACACCTACAGCAGATGTTAATAATGAGCGAATTACTTATCTTTTAGAAGGTAGGCGAGAGGTGTGGTTGAGGATTCAAGCATATTTAAATTTAACAGAAGAAGACATATACAACCTGGTTGAGGAACACACCCCAATCAATGAATGATTTATAACAACGGAGTAAGATAATGGAAACAGGTACTGCCGCCCTATCGGGCGATAACGGTGCTAGCAATGCTAGTGCTAATGAAGGACAAGCATCAGCATGGAACGCTGGATTTGATGAAGACACTAACGCCTATGTAGATAACAAAGGGTGGGGTGGTGTTGAAGATGTGTTGAGTTCGTATAAGAACTTGGAGAAATTTCAAGGTGGTGCTAAGAACCTAATTGAAATGCCAGGTGTTGACGCATCGGACGATGATAGAAGTAGTTTCTTTAATAAACTAGGTCGACCTGAAACAGCAGACCAGTATTCTTCAGAGTTACCTGAAGGTGGTGATTCTGATTTCTTTAACTGGTTTAGAGATACCGCTCATGCTCAAGGCATGACTGATTCTCAAGCATCTGGTTTACTTACTGCTTATGAAGAGATGAATGCTTCACGTATGGAAGCATACGAGACTGGTCAGAGAGAAGCGTCCGAGAAAGCAATCGGTGATCTACAGAAAGAGTGGGGTCAGGGGTATGATGCTCAGATGGATATGGGTAAACGTGCTGTTGCTGCTCTAGGTTATGATGAACAATCATTGACGGACTTAGAAGGAAAGATGGGTACGTCTGAAATGTTAAAGTTATTTGCTAATCTTGGTTCTAAGATGGGCGAAGACTCTTTTGAAGATGGTTCTCGTGGTAGCAGTAACGGCTCATTCGGCCTTACTCCAGCAACAGCTCGTCAGCAGATGTCTGACTTAAAACTAGACAAATCATTCATGGGTGAATACTTAGGTGGTAATCCTGATGCTGTTTCTAAAATGAAGCGATTGATGGAAGCTGCTCATGGATAGCATTGAGGTTAGAATGCGTATTGTGGAGGCAGTGCTTCCACAAGCATCAAGAGTTGGCTTAATAGATTCGGAGATTATTGTAAAAACTTGCACAGTGTTGGAAAACTATGTGTTAAAATCCGAATTAAGTGGGAAGAAGTCGAACCCGCAACCTAAGAAGGTAACAACTAAGCCTCGTAGATGAGACAACTTAGAATGACCCGATTAGTTTAAGCCCTATCATTACGATGGACAAGCTACCTTAATATCGACTGAATTTTTTAATTTTAGGAGCTTGTTATGAGTTTTGAAGTAAATACTGCGTTTGTACAGCAATATTCAACTAATGTTGGTTTATTGTTGCAACAACGAGGAAGTAAGTTGCGCGAGTGCGTAACTATGGGTAGCTATACGGGTAAAGCCGCTAAAGCTGTTGAACAAATCGGTTCTGTTACTGCACAAAAGCGTACATCACGCCACAGTGACACACCATTAATCTCTACACCACATGATGCACGTTGGGTATTCCCAACTGACTACGAGTGGGCTGACTTAATTGACGATGCTGATAAATTACGCATGTTGATTGATCCAACTAGTCCGTATGCTCAGAACGGTGCATACGCTTTAGGTCGTGCTATGGATACAGACATCATTGATGCTGCTCTTGGTACATCTAAAACTGGTGAGAACGGTACTACTAGTACAGCGTTTGCATCTGCACAACAGATCGCAGCTGGTGCAGCTGGTCTTACTGTAGCTAAGCTACGTGAAGCTAAGAAGATTCTTCTTGCTAACGAAGTAGACGTTGAAAACGATCCTTTATACATTGCTGTAACTGCTAAGCAGTTAGACGATATGCTTGGTACTACACAAGTAACATCTGCTGATTACAACACAGTTAAAGCACTTGTACAAGGTCAAGTAGATACTTTCATGGGCTTCAAGTTCGTTCAAACTGAACTTCTTGGTGTTGATGGTTCTTCTGATCGTAGAGTTATCGCCTGGGCTAAGTCAGGTGTTCATTGTGGTGTATGGAACGACATTTCTGGTAAAGTTACAGAACGTGCCGACAAGTCATACTCAAATCAAGTGTACGTTAAAGGTACATTCGGTGCTACAAGAACTGAAGAAGGCAAGGTTGTTGAAATCTTGTGTTCTGAATAATAGGAGAATATTATGTCTAGTGTAAAAGGTACTAATATTACTGCGATGGACGCAACTCCATCGACAAAGGTTAAATCTGCTCAAGTGCATGGTCGCATGAGAGTAGCATTTGATACATACGAGGCTTCATCTTTGGTAGCTGGTAGTGACATCACTGTTGCTCGTCTACCTAAGGGTGCAACTGTATATGACGTTGTTATTATTCATGATGCGCTGGGTGCTTCATCTACTTTGAAAGTAGGTGACGCTTCTGACGATGATCGTTACATTACTGCTACAGCATCAACTGCTGCTAACGGTAAGATCATCATGAGTGAAGACGGTGTTATTGGTGGTTTCGGTTATGAGAATACTGCTCAAACAGATGTGATTATCACAACTGCGGGTGCAACTATCTCAGGTACTATCAAATCGGCAGTTTACTACACAGTAGACTAAGCTAACCGAAAGGGGTGAGATACCCCTTTCCCAAATTATGAGGTGTGTAGATGTCATCAGTTGTAGATATTTGTAATAGAGCGCTTGACAAGTTAGGTCATGGCGCAATCACAAGTCTAACAGACGGTACAAAAGCCTCGAACCTATGTACAAGAACATGGGATATTGTCCGTGACCAAGTGTTGCGTGACCACCCATGGAATTTCGCAGTACAAAGAACGACTACTGCGCCAAGCGCTACACTTCCAGACTGGGGGTTTAGTTATCAGCATCCTGTTCCATCGGATTTATTACGGTTAATAGAAGTTCGTGATTTATCAGCAGGTGAGTATCAAGTAGAAAGTAATCACATCTTAGCGGATAGTGATGTTCTATATATTCGATACGTTGCTAGAATTACAGATCCTGTTAAATTTGACTCTTTATTCGTTGATGCTGTTTCATCAAGACTAGCTTACGAGCTATGTGAAGCCTTGACTCAGAGTAATACTAAACGAAATATTCTCTGGGAAGAGTACACAGATGGATTAACTCGCGCTAAACGGGCTGACGCTCAAGAAAACCCACCGATGGTTCTTGAAGAGGACGACTGGGTTAATGCGAGGTATTAAGAGTGCCTAAAGCATCACCGATACAAAATCAATTTAATGCTGGAGAGCTATCTCTACAACTCAA
>Ga0209576_1000835_pt1 | contig 18003 bp, 19 predicted proteins | sample SaaInlV_DNA_135m_FD_184686 | JGI IMG/M metagenome (GOLD analysis project Ga0209576, IMG submission 184686) | Marine microbial communities from expanding oxygen minimum zones in the Saanich Inlet - SI075_LV_DNA_135m (SPAdes) (version 2) | ecosystem: Environmental > Aquatic > Marine > Unclassified... | reverse complement strand
ACAATTTAAAGGACCGGTTCTATTTTAGTTCCGGTCTTTTTTATTACAGGAGGAAATAATAATGAAAGATAATAAAAAAGAAGTCCTGACTCCATCGCATAAACTTTGGCCAAAGTTCAGGAAAAAATTAGATGACGCAATTACAACATATGTAGATGGAAAATTGCACAGCAGGTGCCAGGGCGATTTAGCACTAACAATTAAGATACTCGAATCGATGAAAAACATAGACGTTCTTGAGACTGTATTTTTTCTTCGAGAACATGGTGGTTCGTGTGATTGTAAAGTGATTTTGAATGTAGCCAGAATTTGGAATAACAGATAGGTAAAAATAGGAAAACGACCGGCTGTTCGTTAAATGTTAAGAAATGGTATCCCGTGGCGAGCAAATTAATTCGGATACGATTCAACCCCTATCTTTTTCTATAAGGCTGGAGTTGAATATATAAAATGAATTTCCATTGTCAAAAAATCATCAGTTTCCGTTAGAATTGACAGGATTCAAAACAATATTTTCCAATGCTAAACAATCAAACAAACTCATTTATTAAAAAATTATTAAATGAATTTCATTTTATTTTAAAAAATAAGTCACCTTTTATTTCTGCGTAACGACTACGAAGTTAACAAATACAGAAAAAAGTTAATTTACAACAATTTAAAATAGAGGTGTCCCATGGAAAATAAAAAAACAAACAACACTCCGATGGCAAATGACTCAAAAAAAGAATTTGTTGTAAACTATCACATGAACGAATTTTGCAACTACAGCTGTGAATATTGTTATGCCAAATGGGGTATTGGTGACCTCAAAAAAGAGATTCACAACGATTTGGATAAGGTTGAGATTCTCCTAAACAGCCTTTACGGATTCTTTTCCAAAAACCACGAATCTGTTCGTCTGAACCTCGTAGGGGGAGAACCCTCCCTGACTAAAAACTTCAAAGCAATTATTAAAATAGCTCATAGAATTGGATTCAAAATTGGTCTTGTTACCAATGGAAGCGTTATTGATGAAGATTTTATTGTAAACTACTCAAAATATCTCAGTGTCATCGGGTTTAGTATTGATGCCGTCAGCAAAGAAGTAATGAAAAAAATAGGACGGGCTACTTCCTCTGGCAGAACTCTTAATATTGATTTATTGGCCAAAAAAATCACACAACTAAGGCTCCACAGCCCTGGGATCAAAATTAAAATTAATACAGTAGTTAACAAAAATAATTTCAGCCACAATCTTAGATCCTTATTGTACAAAGCCTCCCCAGATAAATGGAAAGTCTTCCGTGTTCTTCCTAATGTAAATCCCGACAGTAAAATCACCGATGATCAATACAGCACCTTCCTAGAAAATCACCGTGAATTCTCCCATATTATGTTTCCGGAAGATAATAATGTAATGGTTGGTTCTTATGTTATGGTCGACCCTCTTGGTAGATTCTTTGATAATACCTGTTTTGACTCTCAAGACGCTGGATATATTTACAGTTCTCAAATAACCGAAGTAGGCGCTGAAGAGGCCTTCAAGGTAATCAATTTTGATCAGGAAAAATTTTGGATGAGATACGACAATGAAAACCTTATCGGAAAAATGGCAAGTTGATGAAAATTGTCCTGATTCAAGACATCTTAATAAAAATTATTGATTTTCGATCTGTGGTGCCATTATTTTTTTCAGAAACAAACTCGGCCAGGGCTGGAAACAAACTGATCAAGGTCAAAAAATTCAAGTTTCAAACTCAGGTTGGTATTTTTATATTGAAGCTATGGGAAAATTGTTGCTGTGTTTTTTATATATTATATCGTTTAATATGGAAGAATGGCTTTTGATGCTGGTTCTGGTTCATATAATTGAATGCCAGAGGACAGAATATTATACTTTCAAGACACAAGATATAGACTCCAAGCATAATTTAAATAGTCAGAAGAATGCTCCTGCTATATTACAATTTCTGGAAGCCTTAAAAGCGAATCAACATAAGTCTATTATTCTTGCCAGGGACATTAAGTTCTATCCAATACTTTTTGAATATTCCCTGAGAATAAAAAAAGAAAGCGTTTGTAAACCATATGGATTAGATTATGATTCTTATCCTTGGCGATAATTAACCATGCCACACAAGGAGAATTCCAAAAACGATTTTTTATTTAAAACCCGTTTTTGGACAACAGTGACAAAAAATAAAATTTGAAAATTTTAACTGATTGCCTAAGAAATGTAATTGTGATAATGAATTTTGATTATGACTCAAATTATCAGTATAGCGAACCAGAAAGGGGGAGTTGGCAAAACAACAACTTCTATTAATCTTTCAGCCGCTCTTGCTAAAATTGGAAAAACAGTTTTACTAGTTGATTGTGATTCCCAGGCAAATGCAACAACGGGTATGGGAATCGATAAACCCTCCCTGGAATATTCTCTGTATCAGGGTCTTATTGGTGAGGCAGAGGTTGAGGATATTATTCTCCCCACGGCATTGCCAAAATTAATGATGATCCCCGCCAATATGGATCTCATCGGCTTTGAAATTGAGATGGTGTCGTCAAAAGACAGGGAGAAAAAGCTAAAAACACTTCTGGAACCGCTAAAAGGAAGATTTGAATATATTATCATTGATTGCCCACCGGCTTTAGGTTTGTTGACATTAAATGCTTTTACAACTTCAGACTCTATTTTGATACCGCTTCAGAGTGAATTCTATGCCCTGGAAGGCCTGGGTCAACTCTTAGACACCATAAAACGCGTCAAATCATCTTTTAATCCCGGATTAAAGATAAACGGGATACTTTTGACCATGTATGACAAAAGAACAAATCTTGCCCAAAATGTTGTTGAAGATGCAAAAAAATATTTTAAAGATATGGTTTTTAATACAAAAATACCGCGTAATATAAATCTTGGTGAGGCACCAAGCTATGGGTTGCCGATAATTTTATATGATAAAATGTCAACAGGGTCAAAAAGCTATATTACTTTTGCAAGGGAATTTCTAAACCGGAGGTCACACGAAAAATGATGATGAAAAAGAAATAGACAAATGCCATCAGATAAAAATTCACATTCAAATTTACGATCAGAAGTCAGAGAAATTGCCAACGCTTATTCCAGTGTTGAGTTCAGGCTTGTAGATCTTCCCTTTGTCTATCATTTTAAATTAAGAGATTTTTCTTCACAGGGGATGGGAATACTCGTCAAAAAAGATTCAAAAATTTTGAATCATCTGCATGTTGGAGATATATATGATATGCGATACCATCCGGAACAGGCCACAGTAAATCCTGTATCCCTGAGTACGAAGATTATACATATTTCCGAACCGGAAATAGGAAAATATAAAGATCATTTTATCGTTGATCTGTTTATTGTAAAATAATTAAATCCAAAGAAAATAGATATTTTAAAAAATTTTTAGAAGAAAATCACGCAACAAAATAAACTGGCAACATAATTGGATAGTTCCTGTAACCGATTGATACTGAATTCTCTCATTAATATTTTAACATCATGCCTATAAACCTGGGGTAGGATTTTTAAATAAAATAAAAATCCCCAAGTAAATCACCTTGGGGATGGTTTCATTTTTTTACCAGCCGGATGCTCTATTAATTAAATTGTGCAACATTTCAGCAGTTGGATGAAGGTATCTGGAACTTATTGTTTTCTGAGTGTCTCCCAATAAACGGGCAACATGATCCAGATCCATCCTAAAATTGTAACGCAAATTTGTTGCCACATAATGGCGGAAGGTATGCGGCCCTCTTCCATCACCCTTTGTTTTAATGCCAAGGTCTTTAAGCATGCTGTCAATAATTTTGTAAATCATATTTTTTCCTGGGAAGACCTTTTTAAATGAATCTTTCTCAGGATCAGGGAAAGATGCTTCCAGATGCTTGTCTAAATAAATTGCGGTTTCTGGGGTGAAAAAAACTGGTCGTGGTGTAGTTTTTGACCAGGACAAAAGGATAGCCTTTTCTTTGAATTTTATATCACCAACACAGATGTTGGCAATTTCATTAATTCTGGCCCCGGTTTCACACATTAATCTAACAAGCAGATGATTCCGGATATGATTGATCTTAAATATGTAAGTTTTACATTTTGCAATATCTTCTCCAGAGAACCATCTTTTTTCATGTTTCAAATCGAAGGCTTGTTTATCCTGCCGAGGGATTTTGTATGTATGCTTAATATGATGTCCATGGTAAGTGAATAAAAGTTTTGTGATGGTCAAATAAGATTGAATCGTGTGGGCTGATACTTTTTTATCCCGAAGAAACCCACCAAAACCGTCCATATGGTCCGTGAATTTTTCATTGAGATTGTCGATTCTCTGTTCTTTGCAAAAAGGTAAGAGTTTTTTTCTGATGACAGCATTATACAATGCCTTTGTGCTGTCTGCTAAAGCCATAGTGTTTTGAGAATTGAAATACTTGTTTATCTGAGATTCAACTTCTGGTAAATACGAAATAGACATTTCATGCCCCCCTTATTAGGTATGTTTTTGTTTAGGCTCTGTTTGATATAGAAGTATCTTTCAGGGCCGGTCTACTTGTATATTTGCTGAATTTAATCAAAAAGAATAGAGGGTACGCATTACCAATTTGTCTGGTGGAAATATTAAAAATAATTTTCGGGAATATGATGAATTTATTGAGTTGAATTTGAAAAAATGGATTCTTATAACGGTCTTGGTTCATATAGTGTAAGCTTAACTGCTCGGCTTGTCCGCTCCCGCTGCTGTTTTTTCTTAGGTATCAAGCCACTTTCTGGCATCATCAATACTGTTAAATGTTTTGATTTCCCATATTTTACCATTTAAAGCCAATCCGAAATAGACTTTGTACATACCTATTATTCCCTTCATTACTGCCAGAGTGCCTACAACTGCTATTTTTATATCAGGATTGATTTCGTATAGCTTTGCATCTATTTCTGCTGTCTTTTTTATATCTTTCGACTCTATTGGGAATTTTTTAACATCAATTAGGTTATACAGTACATACATAGCACTGGGAAAGCGGGCATCTAAAACAAATTCATTATTCGCCTGCCAAACTTCCTCGTACGAGGGCTTCTCTTTGAAGACAATCTGTGCGCCTTTTGTTTCCCAAATAATCTCATATGCCATAGGTCACCCCCTCCTTTTTTTTGTCGATTTTTTTTCCGATGTCTTAACAAACTTGAATTAATTCGTCTATAGGTAAACTACCTATTTTTTAAGAAAACTTATCTGTTTTTTCCGGAGTTATAAAAAAAAAGGGGAGGGGACAAAGGCAAGAAGATATCCAAATTACATTATATGAAAAACTGCATGACCAAATAAATCAAGATCCCACGAGACTATATTGGAGAGCAAGCGGAATTTTCAAAATCAAAATCTTGGGATTCGGAGAAAATATTTTTTGTATATTATACACTTTAATATGGAAACATGACCGGCCATGACGTCATTGGCTTATATAATTGAACGACAATGTTTATTCTGAAAAAACCTGGCACACTATATATAGGGGCACTTGAATTTTGTCTGGACTGAGTCTTTAAAATGCCAGTACACGTCGTTAATTTCCAGCCGAAACCCCATATAGATAGACAATATAATCGCCCTCGACATCTTAATTTTCCAGTTTAAAAATAGAAAATTTTTCTGTCCAGAATGCTCAAACTTACAACGGATATTCTTGATAAATTAAAGTCCGGTGAAAATCAAGAATGGGATACTTAACCAAGGTGTTCGAGCATTTGCTTCTCAAGCCGAACAACCGCTTCTTCATCATCAACCAACAATAAGTTTTCTGTGCCAGCTTGTAGATTTAGTACTTCATCATTCACAATGGCTTCAATAGATTTTTTCATCAAAGGTAAATAAACGTTAGAAGTTGTACCGTTTCCCTCTTCGCTGTTGACTTTTATATCACCTTTATGCTCCTTAAAGATTCCGTAAACAACCGCAAGCCAGGACCAGTTTCTTTACCTTTCTTTCTGGTTGTGAAATAGGGTTCAAAAATCATATTCCTGATATCAGGACTGATCCCAGTGCCATTATCAGAAACAGAGGGCATGACATAGTTTTCTGGATTAAGGAGACGGTCTCTTAATTCATCACTCTCCAGTGTAATTTCTATGCAGAGCCTGCTGACAATCCGGTAGAGATAGGTGCGAAAATTTGCGGTCGGACGTTACCTGGGTGCTGCATCTAATAGTCTAAGGAAGGCTTCCTGGGAAACGTCTTCGGCCTCCGCCGGATCACCAAGGAATCGGCATGCGATTCACCACACGAAACGCTGGTGACGGATAATGAGCTCACCCAGGACATCAAGATTGCCTTTACCCAGCGTCAGCAAGAGTTGCTCATCTTTGGCATCCTTCATTGTCTTGCCTTTATAGGATCAACGCCGATACAATAGCCCCGACCGAGACGACCCAGAGGATATCAACTTTAAGCCGTAGTACCAGGAAAGCGACGATGGCTATGAGTACTTGGTAGACGCCCCAATTGATGGCCAGAGTGAACTGTATGGTCACGGCCAGGAGCAGCCCCACGAAAGAGACCAACGCTCCGCGAAGTCCCCTCTGAAAGAACGGGTTGCCTTGCAAGCGGTCAAAATAAGGGACAGCCGCCATGAGGATGACCAATGATGGCGTAAAAATGCTTATGGTACCGACCAGTGCACCAGGCAGCCCAGCGATGAGATATCCCACAAAGGTGGCGGTGATGACAATGGGGCCCGGCGTTACCTGCCCCAGAGCGATGCCGTCCATAAACACCTTGCTGTCCATCCAGTGTCTTGCCCCCACTACTTCGTGGAGCATGATCGGCACGGAAGCATACCCCCCGCCAAAAGCGAAGAGATCAACCTTCAACATCAAGGCAGACAGGTCAAAAAGTTTTCGATCAAAATAAAAGAGGGTAAGCAACCCCACCGCCAGGGCCAAAATCATCAGGAGCGGCACGCCCAGATTCTGCAACATGGTCCCATTGCCTACATTCTCCTCCTGCCTGAAATTCAGGTTCTTGTAAAGAATCAAACCCAGGAGGGCTGAAGCGATGATCGCAATAATGGGACCACCCTGCACGACAATAAACGCAGCCGCACCAAGACCCAGGACCACATCCTGCCATTTCTTTATCGATGTGCGGCCAAAGTTTAAGGTCGCATTTGCCACCATGGCAACCACAATAACCTGTAGGCCTTTGAACGCCGAAACCACTGTTGCCAGGTCGTGAGCCTCGCTGTAAAACGCTGCCAGGGCCATCATCAACAGGAAGGCTGGAAAGCCAAACCCCACATATGTGACCACTGCCCCTAACGGCCCTCGGGCGCGTAATCCAACGTAAGCCGCAACCTGCATCGCAGTAGCACCCGGCATGGACTGGCACACGGCTACACCGTGCTTGAAGGACTCTTCCGTGAGCCACTTGTTTTTCTTTACTGCGAGGTCCCGGATATAAGCCACCATTGCCGGACCACCAAAGGCGGTGAGGCCAAGCCTGAGGAAAGCCTGGAAGAGCTTTGGCAGCTTCTCTCGGTGATGGAACTCTACAGGCATGGATGTCCCTTGACGTCACCATGGCACTTCCTGATCTGTTCGGACGAACATGCCTCTGGCGTATCCTTCAGAAGCACTGGTTCTTGACACCCCTTGTTTGAGATGCACGGATGGGTTTTCACATCGCCATGGCACATGCTGATTTGCTCGGTTGTGCACTCTTGAGGCTTTCCCTTTAACTGATCCGGCTTTTCGCAGCATTTCTTTGTATCACACATAGTTATACTCCTTTTGTTTTGGTTGCCGCGCAGACACTTTTCTGCACTGGAAAAAAGAGACGTTAACTGCCCTCCGGGCTCAACACATTGTCGGCCAACTTTTTCCATTGGGCCAGGGTCGTCTCGTTAACCCTGTAATGGACAAAATAGCCCTGCTTATCAGCTTTGACAATGTCAGCGTCCCGCAGAATGCGCAAGTGTTGTGAAACTGCCGGGGGGGTGATGCCAAGCTGGGCGGCGAGAGCATTTACACATAAAGCCCGTTGCTTGAGCAGTTCAACCATCCGCACCCGCGTGTCCACGGAAAGCACCTTGAACATCTGGGCAGTCTTATTCGTCTCAGACACGGCTGTCTCCTTTTTGATTAAGCGTCTACGCAGATACTATGTCAAAACGTCAGCGTCTGTCAAATCAAAAATCTTTTTTGACAGTCATGGATTTGCTTTCTGTCCTTTGGCACTGCCTACAGTTTGAGATTGGATAATCATCTTTAACCATTAAAATGGAATATTTTGTATCTAAAGCTGTCGAAATATATCAGCGGGTTTCATTTGCTCGGTTCTTTTGCCCAATATATAGCCTGTTATACAGCCTATGATTACCGATAAACTCATAGCCGTTGCGGCAAGAGATAATGAAACTGAAATGGGAAGGCGGACAATCTGATTTAGATCCTGTGTATGATTTGCCATGGACGGAACAAAGCCCATCTCCCCTGGGATCGGAATAGAAATGGATAGGAATCCTAATAAAAAAGAAATCAAATAACCCATCATAATTCCAAGCAATCCGCCCATAATCGTCTGGATAAATGTTTCAACCATCAACTGCTTTTGAATGTCTGTCCTTGTCCAGCCCAGGGCCTTTAAAATACCGATATCTTTAACGCGTTCCACAAGATTGGAAATCATGGTTTTTATGATCAGCAGGACGGCCCCTATAAGGCCCACCATTGAAGCGATAAGAGAAAACTTATCTGAAATCATAGAAACCCCTCCCATAAGCTCAAGAAACGAATCTGAACTGTTAATGGAAGCACCTTTGATTTTTGAAGAAATTTGTGATTTGATTCGGTTTTGTATTGAGGGATCTTTTAATCCCAGGTAAATCAGATTTACTGCATCTGTATTTTTTCCAAGCAAATCCCTGGCATTATCAATGAGCATATATATATTACTAGCCGAAACCTGGGCACCCTCCTTGATTTCAATGGTTCCCACAACATCAAAAGCTTGACCGCTTATTATAAAGGAACTTCCCAGTTTAATTTTTTTAAACTTGGCAAAATGTTTTTCTAAAGCTATTTCACCCTTTTTTTCAGGGAAACGGCCTTTATATATCCAATCTTTTGCTTTCAGACCACCCAGAGCAGGCTGCTGTAAATCTACTCCCAAAATCGAACTAAACCCGGTTTTGGTAAATTCCCAAAGCAATAGTGCCTGGGCAGATGCATTAATATTTTCAAGATTTTTGAGTATTGTCAGATCCTGCGGTGAAAACAGCTGGTTTGAAAACGGCAGTCGTATGCCTCGCATTGATTTCGGCTGGCTGCCGGAATTACTCTGTTGCTTTTGGGCACGCTGTACAACAAGGTCTGCCCCCATATCTTTAAATGGTTGTTCCGCAGCTTTTTTATAGGCAGACGACAGGGCATTGATGGAAATAAATAAAGCTATTCCGACGCTAATTCCGAGAATGTTCACTAAAGTCCTGTTATTGCGATGCCTCAACTCTTTAAAAACATAGGAATAATACATATCTTACCTTTATTTATCTTTCGTTAGTTGGTCCAGTAAATCAGCAAGATCCTCAACTTTCCATTTCCCCTGAAAAGAAGATGGCCCAGATCCGGTGGGAAAACCTGAAAATTTGATTTTACGATCGTTGACAAGCAATTCAAACTGACCATCAACCCATATGATCATGGGAATGTGTTGTGTTATCCCCATTTTGGTTTTAAAATCAATCCCCTCTTTGCTATCAAAATCATACCAGGATGCAGTTACTTTATCTTTGTAATTCGGAAATAAAGCGCGCAGCTTTCTTAGGGTAGGCTGCAGGGGACCATGGTTCATGAAAAGGACATCAACATGTACAGGCTCTTTGGAAAAAGAACTTGATGGACTGACCATTAAGAGAGCTATTATAATAAAAAAGAAAACTTTGTTTTTCATGATACAACCTTTCCATCCTGCATGCGAACTATGCGATCAGCAGATGTTGCCAGATCCTGATCATGGGTGACCATCAGTATGGACATTCCATTTTTCTCATGAAGATGTTTTAAAATATTTATTATTGCCCCACTGGTTTCTGAATCCAGATTCCCCGTGGGTTCATCTGCAAAAATAATTTCAGGACGATTGACCAAAGCTCTGGCAATAGCCACCCGTTGTTTTTCTCCCCCGGAAAGGGTTGAAGGTCTGTGATCAGCCCTGTGATCTATCTCCATTTGACAAAGCAGTTCCATTGCTCTTTTCTTGCGTTTTTCTTTGTCCATTTTTATGGGGAAAAGGGGCAGGGCAACATTTTCCCAAGCGCAAAGGGTTGGGATAAGGTGAAATGATTGAAAAACAAAACCCATTTTCCCACGGCGAAACAATGCCAGTTCATTTTCAGAAGAATCTGTAATTGATGTACCATTGATACTGACAGTACCGGATGTCGGCTGCTCCAGACCTGAAAGAATGGACAAAAGGGTCGTCTTTCCACTACCGGATTTTCCCACAAGACACACAAATTCCCCGTTTTTTATTGTTAAAGAAACTTCTTTAACTACCTGTAAAGAGTCAAATGTTTTGCTAAGATTTACTGCGGTTAAAATATTATTCATTCTTAAGTACCTCCGAGGGTTTTATGCGTGCAATGTGCCGGCTTAGCAAGCCACCGGTTACCGCACCTATGACCGTGGATAATATGATAGAGAAAGCAGCCAGGCGCCATGATATAGTTACGGGTAATTGAAGCGTTTTAAAAACCGGATCACCTCCGCCCGGAAGGAAATGGGGCGTTGGACTCATTTCCCAGGGAATGGGGATGTTGACTTGCATGTGTCCTAACAGAAATGTTGCTATGAGTGTGAATATCAATCCAAGTATTCCCCCTGCCAGGCATTGAAGGATTGATTCCCCTAAAAATTGACTGACCACATCTTTGTTTGACCATCCCACTGCCTTGAGAACACCTATTTCATTTGACCGTTCTGCAAGATTTCCTGCCATAGTTTTTAATACAATCAAAACAGTGATGACAAGAGCCATCAGAGACGTTGCCAGAGAAAATTTATCCGATAATGAAAAAAGACTTCCCAGGTGTTTGAGAAAAGAAGCAGGGGTAGTTATACTGGCTTTTTCTCCAATAATATCTTTAATTGAACGAGCCAACGCATCAATTTGTTTAGGGTTTGCCTTGATAAACAGAAGATTGGCATCTTTTGATTCAAAGGGTGAAACATTTTGTACTTGTTTGGATTCTTTGGCCATTTTTTGTGCGTCAACCATATCAAGATAAATATTGGCTACGGCTATTTTGGTAGCCTTGGATGCATCTACAATACCTGAAATCTGATAAGTCTTTCCGCCCACGGTTACGTTATCTCCGGTTTGGATATTATAATTTTTAGCGTAAGAAACCTCGGCAAGAGCCTGATTTTTTCCTTTTTCCAAGAATATTCCATGGGTCATTTGAGTGCGTAAAATTCCAGGCCCGACAGGGTTTTCAGGGTCTATCCCCAGAACTATGGTAAAGCGATCTGCATCAAACACCCAGAGTAGCAGTGCCTGGCCAAATCCCTGTATTCCCTGTAAATGACGAATTTGTTTAATTTCATCACTTTTTATGGTAACAGCAGAACAGGCAAAAACCGGCCCTACAAGATTTTCCGGTACATTACCGGCCCGTTGTACAGTGATGTCGGCACCAATTTCTTTCAGGGGCATTCGAGCGGCCTCAGTATATGCCGATGAAAGTGCATTGATGGTGATCAATATGCAAATACCAAGGGCAAGGCTGAATATTGCCGTAAGTGTTCTTCTTTTTCGAAAATATAACTCTTTTAATAGATATTCCAAATTCATCATTGGTCTCCATTGTTAAGGAAAAAACAGTGTTCTGTACTCATATTTTTATTCAGGAGTGCGAAAAAACGCTCCTGCTGATTTTCGTTCAAAATATCTTTGACATCAAGAAGGTGAGATATCACTATCCTTTGTATATTATACTGAGTTGCAGCGATCTGTTTTTGCAATCGGTCAATTTGGGTTTGGTCAATATTGTTTTGAGACAAAAATTTAACAAGCAAATCTTTTTTTATTGTTATGGTTGAATAAAGCGCTCCAATCTTGCGATGAAACAAAGCGGCCATGGGTTCCATCCTTATCTGCTGGGCCGGTGTGAGTCTCAATACCTGGTAAAAATGATGATTCATCCGGCTTGAAAAGTTTCTGATGGGCAATGGTTGATGACGATGATAATAAAAGTTATATCCAACAACGCTTAAAACAGCGACGTTCATTGCCACTGACAAAATCAGAAGAGATACAACCAGGTTATTTTTCATATTCATACTCCATATTTGTGGATACCATATTAAAATATCCATCGGCTATTGACCCTATAGGTATTGCATCGAAAACCGTCAAGGATGCCAGCGTAAGTTCCCGGCCGGAATAACTGGATGAAGAATGGTCAGAAAGAGAATAAGGATTTTGAATCAACAAATTACCTAAAAGGGTTCCGGTTAAAAGACCGACGATTATCATAGCTATCGCAGCTGATGGAACGGGGAACAGCCTTAAAGGTTTGCCAAACAAACGATTCCACAGGGAAGTCTCAGCCACAGAGTTTATAACCTTACGTGTAAACATAGGATCAGGTTTGATCTGTGGCAAACTATTAATCAATTGGTACGTCTGCCCTAAATCCGCAAGATATTTTCTGCATGAATCACAATTGCCAAGATGAGCTTTAATATTATCCCTTTGGGACTGACTGACTTCTCCATCCTGATAAGCCGACAGCTTTTGTCTAATCTTGTGACATATTTTCATTATAATCCTTTAGTTTAGCTTCAAATAGAGGGGCATTAATCAAATCTTTTTTTAATGGTTTTTTGCCCTTTCTATACTATTAAACACCCGAGAACCATAAAACCTGCGTTTTATTTTTTTACACCCATTTTTTTTCTGAGATTTTTTTTTGCTCGAATAAGCAGTGCATCCACTGCTGAGACAGAACGACCCATGATTTGAGAGATTTCACTATAGGACAATCCCTGGTTAATTTTTAAAACAATAGCCAGCTTCTGGGCAGGTGGTAATGTGTCAAGGGCATTGAAAATCTGGTGATATTGTTCAGCCTTCAACAGGCGGTCTTCCGGTGTTACAGGATTAACACCTGCCTCGGATTCCAATATATCCATCATATCCGGCTTATATTTTGGGGACGAAGAGATGGAAAATAAATTTCTAATTTTTAAAAATCGGTGCCTGTTGATACAGAGATTTGTTACAATACGATAGAGCCATGTGCTGAATTTAGCTCGGGGTTTATATGTTGCTGCTGACTCCCACACCCTTAAAAATGCTTCCTGGGCCAGATCTTCAGCTTCTGTTCGGTCTCCCATGAAATGCCAGATAAAATTTAAAACTGAATTTTGGTGAGACTGTACCAGAGTTGCAAAAGCATCTCTATCTCCTTTTTTAACTCTGACCATAAGAGTTGCATTTGTTACATTCTGAGGACCACCCATTACATCATTACCTCAAAGGAAAACTATTTGATGAGAAAGAAAATAAAAGAAAATTTGTTAACAATTAAATCCTTTAATTATAGAATTAATTGTATAATGTTTGCCATATTCTTCTTAATTTCTAAACCATAAAATCTCATAAATATGATAGCCTTTTAAAGGCTGTTCAATAAAAATGAAAATACAATAAATAGTGCGCTATTGCAAATTCGATTCCGTGCCCAGATTCTTTTTTTATAGAAAAGGAAATATCCAGCGTAGAAATGATTAGAAACTAATTTTTGTAACAAATCCATAGTGTTTATTGATGGTATAATCGCCCAGGAGTCAAACTCCCTAATTTACCGAGCATTTCTTTTACCAGTCCGGGCTTTTTAAATATTTCCAGAATACCACATCTTGTATAGACAGTTTTTTTATCCTTGGACGTAAAAATCAATTATATGGAAATGAGCAAGACCGCATTGAATAAGGCTCCGTTAACTTTTATTGGAGATAGAGTAACTCTTGTTTAGATCTCCAGAAATTAATTTACAAAAATTCTCAATAGTAATTCAGCTCTATAAAATTCAATTTGTAAGAATCACATTCGAAGGAGAGCTGTTAAGAAAATAAAAGTGAACATTATTCTTGAATATATAGGTTGTTTTTAGATATGAGATGTCCAAGAAAAATAGGTTTTTTTGAAACGACCATTGAAATCATTGATTTGGAAATGGGCAAAGATATAAAAATCATATCTGGACAAAAGCTCTTGCAAGGTTTGAACAGCTGATTATGGAACAAGAATCTTGGCCAGCTGTGCAAATCCGATCCCGCCTTTTCCCTTTGTTACCCATTCAGGTTTGAAACAAAGCCTGTCTTTAAATTCAAGAACATTGGCAACGCCTACAGCATTGGGAAAATATTCAAACATGGGTTCATCATTGGGGGAATCTCCTGCAAAAATAATATTTTCTTTTATTGTATCCAGATCTGTTTCAAATACTTCTTTGAATAATATTCTGGTCATGGAGAGTTTGTCATAATTTCCAAACCAGCCATTTACATGGATTGAACTTACCTTTGCTGTTGCACCATTTTGTTCAAATATATCAACAATTCTTTCAATATCCGTCTGGGAAAGAAGAGGAACATCTTCGGCAAAATCAATGGCAAGATCGGCTTCTCTGTATGCTTGATCTGCTGAGACCACGCACCCTGGTATAGACTCAAGTATTTTTTTTTTTATAACAGCCATTTTTTTTTGATCCTGCTCACGCTCCAGGGCAGGTTTGAAATACCTGCGGATCATTTTTTTTGTATGATCATCATAAACAAAATAAAAGGCTCCGTTTTCACCTACCACCCCTTTGACAGGCCACATCCTTGCAATATGGTCACACCACCCTGAAGGTCTGCCCGTAATGGGGATCACTTTTATACCGGCTTTATCAAGATTTTCCATGGCCTGAAAAGCACAGGCCGGTATCCTGCCTTCACAGGTTATGGTATCATCAATATCTGTTAAAAGATAAGTGATACAGGATCTTTGTTCCAAAGGGAAATCGTTTATTGGTTTCATTAATATTTTTTTGTAAAAACAGGATAAATACTTTGGTTTGGCAGGGTATATTTTTTTTTCTCAATCAAGGTTTATTTCTCTTTTTCAATCAGGCCTTTTACAAACCATCTCTGCATGAAAAGCACCACCAAAACAGGAGGCAGCATTACAAGGAGTGTTGCACAAAGGGCAATATTCCACTCAGGCAGATCATCTGCCTGGGGTATCAGATTTTGAAGACCTATGACAGCGGTTGTCATTTTGGGATTGGTTGTAACAAGCAGGGGCCAGAGATATTGATTATATCCATAAACAAATTCAATGACCACAAGGGCTGCGATATTAGTCTTGGACAAAGGAAAAAGGATTTTCCTGAAAAAGGTCATTGGAGAAGCCCCGTCCATTTTTGCTGCCTCACAGAGTTCTTCGGGCACTGTCAGAAAAAACTGTCTGAATAAAAAAGTACAGGTTGCAGATGCCACCAGGGGTAGAATAAGTCCTGTATGACTGTCAAGCAGACTCCAATTAAGATCAATCGTAATGTCGTTACCGGTAAACCACGATAAAAGGCCTTCCAAATGCAAAAGATTGCACAAAGCCTGGATTGGAGTGAGGACATTGGCAGCCATTTCATAGGTGGGAAGAATCCTGACTTCCACGGGCAGCATTAAGGTACAGAAAACCGAGGCAAACGCCACAACCCTGAACTTGTAATCAAAATAAACAATGGAAAATGCGCCGATCATGGATACTGCAATTTTACCCACAGTAATACCCGAGGCCATAATAACTGAATTTAAAATCTGGGTTCCAAGATCTCCCCTTGACCAGGCTTCTTTCATATTTACCCAAAACTGGTCCCCTGGAATAAGCGGCATTGGGACTTTAACGACTTCTTCCAAAGGCAGGGTTGCAGCAATAAGGCTGTAAAGTATTGGAAATCCAACAATAAATATCCCCAGCAGTAAAAATACATAGGTAAAAAAATCAAGTATTGGGGTTTTTTCAACCATAATATTTATCCACCATATTGTACCTTTTTTTCAACAAACCTGAACTGAAGAAAGGTTATAACTATAATCAGGGACATGAGCACAACTGACTGGGCAGCAGAAGACCCTAAATTTAAGCCCACAAATCCATCCTGGTAAACTTTGTAAACCAGGATATTTGTTGAACCGCCAGGCCCTCCCTGAGTTATGGTGTGAATAATACCAAATGTTTCAAAAAAAGAATAAATGATATTCATCACTGTTAAAAAGAAAAATGTCGGAGATAACAAAGGAAAGGAGATGAACCAGAATCTTTTAAAGGGGCTTGCACCATCAATAGCTGCAGCTTCAATCAAGGATTTGGGTATGGCCTGCATACCTGCCATGAAAAATACAAAATTGTAGCTGATTTGCTTCCATGCACTGGCCATGACGATCATTACCATGGCATCGCTTCCATACAGAACCGGGTTCCAGTCAATCCCAATCCATTTTTTAATACCTAAGGCAACAATGCCATAGGAAGGGTGGAGTAAAAAAAGCCACAAAATACCCGAGATTGCAGGTGCCACAGCATAGGGCCAAATCAGCATGGTTCTGATCAATGCCTTTGCTTGAAGCGCCCTATTGGCCATGGAGGCAATAAAAAGTCCCATGGATAAAGACACAAAGGCAACAGCAAGACTGAAGACAAAAGTAGTGAAAATTGATTTCAGATAAAGAGGATCTGTAAAAAGTTCAATATAATTATAAAACCATACAAAGGTGGATTTTTGTCCAAAAGGATCACTTAAAAGAAAAGACTGGAAAAGCCCCTGGACAGCAGGCCAATAGAAAAAAGTCAGGGTGACTACCATCTGTGGTAGAATCAAAAGATAGGGTAGATATTTTGATTTGAAGAATGAACGTTTTATCATTTTCTTTATCTGGGTTTTAAGATGGTATTATCATGGGTGAAAAAGGAGTCAGATAAATATTCAGCCTATTTAACTGACTCCTTTAAATATCTACTTAGTGCCTGACCGGAAACCCGTGTTTGGGCGAAAAATTGCCCATATACAAGGAGCAAGAAAGTTTGAAACCGGAGTGTACTCCTGTACATGAAGCCCGATTTATAATTTGGCAAACTTTTGCAGCAACGCAGTAGATGGGTGAATTTTCGTTCAAACACCACTTATTTATAGGTTTTTTCAAAGGTTCTCAATTGGATATTACTTCTTGCAGCTGCATTATCCAAAGCTTCCTGGGGAGATTTTTTTCCATTCCAGACCTGTTCCAGTTCTTCATTGATAATATTTCTGATCTGAACAAAGTATCCAAGCCGCAAACCCCTTGAAATTTTAGTAGGGATGGCTCGGTTAAGCTGACTGATTCCTACTTCCTGGAGCGGGTCAGTTTTATAATATCCCTTTGATTTCAAAGAGTCATAGGCATCAATTGTAATGGGGAAGTATCCTGTTTCCTTGTGCCAGTATTCCTGCATGTCATTATTGGACAAAAATTTCAAGAACGCGGCAACGCCTTTATATTCTTCTTTTGAATGACCGTTGAGTACCCATAAAGAGGCTCCGCCAATAATAGAGTTCTGGAGTTTTTTTGTACCTGCCTCCACGGGAAGTGGTGCTGCATCCCATTTAAAATCCTTGACTCCTTTTTTTAGTTTTGCAATACCGCTGATGGAATCAATATAAAAGGCTGCGTTCTGAGCCATAAATTCTGATTTCGGACCCTGGTATTTCTGGCCGCCATACATGAAACGATTGTCGTCTGCCCATGATTTTAATCTTGTAATATGGTTTACAACCAGGGGATTATTAATTTCAAGCTCACAGTCAAGTCCTTCATATCCATTGGCTTTGCTGGCAAAGGCAATATTATGAATGGCAGAGTAATTTTCTATCTGGGTCCAGGACTGCCATGCTGTTACCATGCCGGCCGGAGCAATCTTG
>Ga0209576_1000827_pt1 | contig 18110 bp, 17 predicted proteins | sample SaaInlV_DNA_135m_FD_184686 | JGI IMG/M metagenome (GOLD analysis project Ga0209576, IMG submission 184686) | Marine microbial communities from expanding oxygen minimum zones in the Saanich Inlet - SI075_LV_DNA_135m (SPAdes) (version 2) | ecosystem: Environmental > Aquatic > Marine > Unclassified... | reverse complement strand
TAAGGATTTTCAGACGCTTTTGCCAAAAGCAGAGCAACAGCCACTAAATTCTTTCATCCACACGCTGTTACGCATGGTGGCCTGAGGATGAAGAGCTGGAGACTTCATAATTTGTAGGAAACTTCAGTAGTGGGATTGGTGTACCCCAAGAAACTATTGATGAACTTTCCAAACCCTTTCAGCAGGAAGATCAAGAGCTCAGTCGGCGATTTGGCGGCTGTGGTCTGGGTCTCTATATCTCCTATGGCCTAGCAAAACATATGGATGGGAATATCCAGATAGAGAGTGAACAGGGGGAGGGCTCATCTATTATATTGACGGTCCCCCTATTGCAGGGGGGAGAGATCTCCGTAGCGCCAGATTTACCCAGGGCAACTACTGAAAATGGGGTACTGGGCCGGGTTTTGCTGGTTGATGATGCGCTGGAACTTCAAACTCTTATACGAAATATGTTGGAGGAAATGGGTATAGAGGTTGTTGTTGCTAATAATGGTAAAGAGGGGATTGAGAGAGCCGTAGAGGGGGTGTTTGATCTGATTTTAATGGATGTAAGAATGCCCGTTATTGATGGTATTACAGCTACAGCAGAGATTTGTAAGCAAAACAGTAACCACGCTCCTATCATTATATTAGCCGCAGAAAATACAGAGTCGCTGCGTAAAGAGGCCGTCACTGCAGGTGCTTATGCCACAATCTCTAAACCGATTTCACAAAAGAAGTTACAACAGTTGATGAGCCTCTACTGTTTTGCGTGATACTTGTTTGAAGTGATATTTTGCGGTTATGAAATCCTCAATTGTTGGTCATATCGTTCGCTCTCGCTATCTGGATGCTACTGCAGGTCATTATCAGCGTATGGTCGAACGTCTGGAAGAGTCCGAGCTGCTGGTGCAGTGGCTTAAGAGTGGGCAGGTGATTCGTCACCACTTCCCCTATGCAGAAGATGAGATCAGTCGTGTCGCAATTGCCTGTTGTGATGCGTCGGGGTTCCAGTTCAGTAGTCGTCTGTTTGCGCTCCACTATGAGGTGGCCGACAAGAGTCTGGAGGAGTCATCTCTGCGCTATAACATGGAGCATATCAGCCGTCGAAATGTACAGACTCACCATCTGTTAACCCTGTTGGCAGAGCATCAGCAGGCGTGGTTGATGGGAGAAGATGGGCAGTCTGCTGGGCAACCACAAATGCTACGCCAGTACCCCTACAAGCAGGTGGTGGGGGATTATAGTCAGCGCTGGTCGGGGTATATGGATATGTCGGTGGTCAGCCGCCTGATCAGTGGTAAACGGATTCTGCTGCAATTTGGTGAACAGAGTGGACAGGTGATGCCCCTGAGAGAGCTGTTTCCGCGTCGCTGGGAGCAGTTGGGAGAGCGCATTCGCCACTTGATGGAGGATCGTGAACGGATCTGGACCGATGAGGCGCTGGCTGAAGAGCTGGGTGAGTGGGAGGGGCCGATCAGTCGCCGTTATGTGACCCATGTGCGCAACCGTTTTGGGCTCTCTCCGGGGCGAGGGCGGCGTTTAAAGTCGATGCCGGGTACCCCACCTATCTGCTGGGGAGTCCTCGGCCTTTCAATGCAGAACAGGTACAGCAACTCCCGAGTCGCAGCGGTGTCTATGAGCTCTCAACGGCCAATGGGGTGGAGTATGTCGGCAGCAGTAACAACCTGCGCAAGCGCTTACTGGAGCATCTGAATGGGCGTTCGCACAGTGAACGGTTACGCAACCAACTACTGTTGGGTGGGTATCAGTTGCGCTTTACTGTCACCAATAATCATCAGACGCTGGAGAGCCTGCTAATCCATGCGCATGAGGCTGCCTATGGCACAATTCCGCCACTCAATCAGCTTAAGACTGGCTCTGGTGGCGAAGGGGATGGCAAACACTCGGGGAAGAGAGCGGTGTTGAAGCCGGATGCGATCACCATCCTCTTTGTAGATGATGCGCCTGTCACCCGTTCAGTCTATCAACAGCAGTTAGAGGAGCAGGGGTACCGGGTTCTGGTGGCCGAATCGGCACAGCAGACGAAACGTATTGTGCGTGAACAGAAGCCGCAGTTGGCGATTATCGACTATTACATGCCGGATCAGAACGGCGATGAACTGACCCGTGAGCTACTGGCAGACCCAGAGACTCGGGATCTGTTGGTGGTGATCCATTCACAATACCCAGATGCACTGGAGCGTTCACTGGAGGCGGGTGCGGTTGACTTTATCTATAAAGAGGAGCCAATTGATATCTTTCTGTTGCGTATCCGCTCACTGCACAAATATCTACAAGCCGCTCAGGACCAACGGGATCTGCTGCTCCAGAAAGAGCGTCAAGAGCGTGAGTATGTGGAGCACATTCTGGCAACGCTGACGGATGGGTTGATCATTACCGATGCCGATGGGGCGATTGATCTGGTGAACCCAGCGGCGTGTGAGTTGTTGGGCTGGGAGAGTGATGCACTACAGGGACGCAGGCTGGTTGAGGTGGTTGCCCCACCAGAGAGTCTGCTGTTACAGGGGAGGGAGGAGGATCAGCACCGTCTACAGGCGCTGCATGACCGTAACCCCGCAGGGTTCTGGCCGTTGATGGATTATGCGCTACTCCCCTTGGTGGCAGTTTCAGAGCAGGGGGGGGGGCTGGTTTGGGCCTCACCACGGGCCAAACAGTTACTGGAAGAGGATGCCAACCTGTTTCAATTTCGCCCCACCTCCCGCGATAGTGGAGGCGATGAGATTATCTTAACTACCGATGAGGGTAAGGTGCTGTTGCGTCTGGTTGCGGACCCACAACAGGAGGATCTACGTGAGATACTGCGTCTCGCCCCTTATGGCGGGGTGATTGATCAAGAGGTGCACAGTGAAGAGCGTGAGTTAATTGATCGTCAGGGGGAGTTGATTCCGGTACTCTGGTCGGGGGCACTGCTGCGCAATCAGCAGTTTGGGATTCGTGGAGCACTCTTCTCTCTACGTGACTTGCGTCCGCAGCAGCTTCAAGAGCAGCATCGGCGCTCAATGGAACGGGAGCGACACCATGCACAAAAGATGGCCTCAATCGGTACCTTGGCGGGTGGTGTAGCCCATGAATTCAACAATATGCTGCAACCGATTATGGGTTTCTCGGCACTGTTGCTGGAGCAAGAGCAGGCCCACCACCGCCTGCCGGAGAAAGATTTCGAACGTTTAGAGCTGATTCACCAGAGTGCCAAACGGGGCTCTGAACTGGTGCGCCAGATCCTCGATTTCAGCCGCAAGGATCAAGAGCTGCCCGACCAAGAGCAGTCGATGGATGCGCTCTTGGCGATGGCGCTGAAGATGGTGCGTGGTACGCTGCCACCGGGGGTACAGTTGTACGAACGCATCAGCCAACAACTGGGGCGAGTGCAGATTAACAGTACGGCCTTTCATCAACTGCTGCTCAATCTCTGTGGTAATGCGGTACAGGCGATTGCGGCAACGGATCTAGAGAAGGGTGAGATTACCATCACCGCAGTGCGTGATACTGAGCAGCACTGTACGATTACTGTAAAGGATAATGGGGAGGGGATGGAGGAGGAGGTGCGCAAACAGGTATTTGACCCCTTCTTTACCACCCGTCTGATGGGGGAAGGGAGTGGTATGGGGCTTTCGGTTGCACTGGGTATTGTGGAGCGTGCAGGGGGAACCATTGGGGTAGAGAGTGAACGGGGCAGAGGGACAATATTTACAGTATCCTTACCGGTTCAGTAAAGAGTTGAGCCCCCCCAAAAAGCAGGGAGGGCTGGGGAGGGGGTTGAGAGTAGCAATGTGTCGATAAGAGATAAGAGATGAAAAATGGATAGAGTAACTGAGCAGAGTCTAGGGGTTCGCATTCTACTGGTGGATGATGCGCCAACCATCTGTGCCGTCTATGCTACGCTGCTACGTCAGCAAGGGTATGAGGTGGAGGTGGCGGGTAGCGCCCGTGAAGCGCTGCGTGTGGCGTACCATTTTCAGCCCCAGTTGGCGGTCATCGACTACCATCTACCGAGTGAAAATGGTGATCAACTGACCCGGGATCTGCTGGCCGATCCTGAGTTGGGGGGGGTGTTGGTGGTGATTCACACCGAACGCAACGGCGTGGAGCAGATTGCACTGGAGTCTGGTGCGGTGGATGTGATCTACAAAGAGGATCCTCAGGAGCTGTTTCTGCTACGCATTCGCTCTCTGAGCCGTTTTATTGAGGTGCAGCAGCAGCTACAGCAACGAGAGCTGGAGCTGGAGCGCCAACATGGGCAGAAGATGTCCTCGATTGGGGCATTAGCCAGTGGCGTGGCGCATGAGTTCAATAATCTACTGCAGCCGATACTCGGTTTTTCCGAGATGATGTTGGGGCGCACAGATCCGGACTCAAGGGATTACGAACGACTTACACTGGTGCGTCAGAGTGCGGTGCGAGGGGCTGAGCTGGTGCGCCAGATTCTTGATTTCAGTCGTAAGGATGCAAAACGTCCACACCAACCGATTGCGCTGTTTCCACTGCTGAAAAATATTCTCAAGATGGTGCAGGCGACACTGCCGGACCATGTGCGTCTGGTACAGCAGATCGACCCCGGTGTAGAGGGGGTGCGACTGGGAGCAACGGAGCTGCATCAGGTGATTCTTAATCTCTGTAACAACAGTGTGCAGGCGATTGGGGGAGAGGTGGGCGAGATTGTGGTTTCGGTTGTGGCTGAGCTGGAGCAGTGCCGTATTGTGGTGCGTGACACGGGTCATGGTATGGATGAGACGGTAAAGACGCTGGTGTTTGACCCCTTCTTTACCACCCGTGAGGTGGGTCAAGGGAGTGGAATGGGGTTGCCGGTAGTGATGGGTATTATCCAGCGGGCAGGGGGGAAGATTGAGCTAGATAGTGCTGTCGGGAAAGGGAGTCTGGTCACCATTCATCTACCGATGGAGCCGCTCAAGGCGGGTGCTGAGGTGGTCTCTATTGCGCCGCTACACGGCAGTCGGGAGCAGCGTATTCTGTTGGTGGATGATGCCCCGGCAGTGGTTGCTGTAGGGTTAGAGATGCTGGAGGAGGCGGGGTATCAGGTGGAGACTGCTCTCAGTGGCAGTGAGGCGCTGCAGCGTTTTAGTGCCAATCCACATGATCTGGTGGTGACCGATTTGAGTATGCCGGGGATGAGCGGGATGGAGTTGGGGGCACAGATACAGGCGCTGGGGCATCAGACCCCAATGGTACTGTTGACCGGTGTCGAGGTGGATGCAGACTCCAGGCAGTTGAAACAGAGTGGCATTGAGACGGTACTGCGCAAGCCTATTGCGCAGAGCCAGTTGGGTGAGGTGATCGCAAAACTTTTGTGAGGCAGCCATGGAACAGCAGAAGTGGAAATTACTGATTGTTGATGATGAACCCGCGATGGCTTGGTTTCTTGCCGATATTGCGGAGTCGGAGGGGTATGAGATTGAGATTGCAGAGAGTGGCGATGAGGGGGTCTCAAAGATAGAGCAGGGGGGCTACCATGCCGTGCTTACGGACTACCGGATGCCGGGGCAAAACGGGCTTGATCTCATTCGTTTTACCCGTGAACACTACCCCGATATCCCGTTAGTGATGATTACCGGCTACGCCACTGTGGAGAATACCATTGAGGCCTTTCACCTTGGGGTGTTTGATCTGCTGGAGAAACCTTTTGATCTGGCGATTGGGCGGGCGCTATTACAGCGACTCCGAGAGACATTGGAGCGTCAGCAACGACTGCTGAGTCGACTGACTCATCTACGTCAAACTAATGATGCGTTACCTGTAATCATCTCTGAGAGTGGGGCGATGCAGCGAAGCTTGCGTATTGCCAAAACCTTGAGTGCGCACCCTGATCCGCTGTTGATCTATGGTGAGCGTGGGTGTGGGCGCACCACACTGGCCCGTTGGGTGCATCAATGGTCGAGTGAGGTGGCTCTTCCTCTGTTACAGATAGAGTGCAGTGCGTTCAATTTGCAGGAGTTAGAGCAACTGTTAGAGCAGCAGCAGGGGCAAGGTGTAGTGCTGTTACAGCACGTAGAGCAGCTTAGTGAGGCTGAACTATCACGTATACTGCTGCTACAGAAGGAGAGTGGGGGGCGTCTGTTGGCGACGGCAACGGTTGGGGCAGAGGGGGAGTTACCGACCCACCTCTATCACTACTTTCCCGGCATGGTTCCGCTGCCTCCATTATGCCAACGTATGGATGACTTTAGCGGGTTGATCACACAGTGGGTTGAGGAGGCTGAGCAGCGCTGGGGGTGCGAGCCATTGGTCCTGGATCCGGCATGGATTGAGGGGGTAAAGCAGCACGCCTGGCCGGGTAATCTGGGGCAGTTGCGTCAGCAGACCTTTCACTACCTGTTATCCCATGGGGCCTCTGAGCCTCTCCATTGCACAACCACAACCACTCCACTGGAGTTGCTGCCTGAAAAGGCGACGTTGGCAGAGGTGGAGCAGTACTGGATTGAGCACACCTTAGCGCAAGTGGGGGGGAACCGAACCCATGCGGCTGAACGTTTGGGGATCAACCCTTCGACCCTGTTTCGAAAACTGCGTGATCAGTTGCACAATAAATAGGCAGTCTGTCTTGGGGTGAGAATAGACTGGCCAAAGCCCTCTACTTTCACTTTATCTACAGAGTTATCCACAGGGTTTGTGGAGAAGCCTATTTCCCCATACAGGAGCATGGGATTAGGGGGGCAGCCAGAATTCAACTTATAATAGTTACGTAACTTGTTGTTTGTTGGCTCAGTTGGAAAGTTTTTTTCAATTAGCTCAAGTTTTAGTTTAAGTGGTTGATTTTCTGTTTTCGGAGAATATCACTAACTTCTTATGTGGGGCTGGCTGTAACTATCCACAAATTCACAAGGTGCTGAAAAGTACTCCACAAGCGCTAAGGTTGGCCTGTTTGGGGGGCTTACACGTAGTTTGGATCTTCAAAGCGGAATAGTGAGGCATAGCAGATATCTTCTGTTCCGCTGTCCCAGATCAGGTCGACATTGAGGTGGCGACTCCAGTCAAGCTCAACCGCTTTGCGAATCTTGTAGGTGCGAATGCGAGAGTCTCGATGTTTGGGGCACTCCATGGTGTCTCCATAAGCATCGCAGATGGAGATCACTTCAGGAGAGACCGGATCTTCGCTACGCTTGCTGACAATAGCGGTCTCATCGTTATTTAGCACTACGGTTGTACCTGGAGGGTAGAGTCCGATCTCTTTAATCAGCAGTCTGGAAAGCTCCTGATCATATTTGTTGAAAGTGTCATCGGTGGGTTGAATAAAGGCGAGTAGCACCTCTTGAGGGGTGCTGGCTTGACGCTCTCCTCGTTGTGTAATCATTGCACCATAACGGTCTACAATGGCGAGAATTCGGGCCTCTTCAGGGATTGCGTCTCCACTGATCCCATTCATATAGCCGCTGCCATCCATCCGTTCATGGTGGTAGCCTACGGTGCTGAGCCAGTCGCGGTCGCGAACTCCCATGCCAATCAATACCTTTACCGCTTTTTTGGGGTGCTCCCGAATTAAGGTTGTCTGCCACTCCTCTAGCTCATGGTTCTGTTTACAGAGTTCGTCTTGCAATGGATAGAGGCCAATGTTCTCAGAGAGTGCAGCACGCGCCATGGAGGTGATTCGTTTTGCCTCCCACCCCAGTTTGGAGGCCATCAATACCGAGAGCACGGTATTCTGTATTGCACGAATAACGGAGTATTTGACATCAGTACGCAGATGAATAATGCCAATCAGTGCATCAGGGTTATGCCGTGTATAAAACTCTAGATCATCGGCTAAGGTGATCAGTTTGCGTGAGATATTGATACCATGGGTCATATAGCGGGTAAAGGTGTCATCAATTTTGTGAACCAGACTATCAATTCTCTGGGTTTCTGGCTCTTCTGAAGGGGGGATGGTGTAGCTACCACGCTCAATCAGGGTATCAATCTGTTGTTGGCTGTAGAGAATCATCCCCTCGCGTAGCAGTAGGGTTCCATCATTGGTGTGGATATTGAAAGGCAACGGCTCTCCAACCGTTAACATGCCTGTTTCAATCGGGAGTGATGTGCTGGGCATGCTTAGTTGCCTGTCACCCGAGGGGAGAGTTGGAACAGTGCTTCATTGCTGGGGCTCTCCATGCTGCTGTTCCAGAATAGGTCGATATTGAGATGACGTGTCCAATCAAGGGTGATGGAGTGCTCAATATGGTAGTCGGGTTGCCGTATATCTCGAAAAATGGGTGTTTTGAGCTGCTTTCCATTTACATCACAGACAGACATCACTGCAGTAGGCTCCCCAATGGTTTTTTTACAGGTCACAATGGCAGTCTCTCCATTGTGTAGTTGAACTGCGGTGCCGGGTGGGTAGATGCCTAGAATGTTAACCAGCATGGCTCCGATTTTCACCTCTAAGGGGGGGGGAGAGGGCTCGCTCAACAGTGTCTGTGTGGCCTCTTGCCCCCCCATAGGTTTGCGTTTGCCACGTTCGCTGATCATCGCCCCATATCGGTTCACTACTGTGAGGATACTGGTTTCACAGCTGGCCTCCTCTTTGCTGCTATCCCCCCCTATCGTATGTAGCCAACGTTGGTCGTTTACCCCGATAGAGATCAGGATCCGGATCGCCTTTTGGGGGTAGCTCTTAATTATTTTGCACTGCCAGGGAGAGAGCCCCTCTTGTTGATGGTTGAGCTGATCCCGAATGGGGTAGAGGCTGATATGTTCTGTCAATGCTGCACAGCAGAGTGAGAGGGTTCGTGCCTCATCAAACCACTCCATCTGGTCACTGACCAGCAGTGCAAAGATGGTGTTTTGTATGGCCCGGATGACCGAATATTTGATGTCCGTTCTTAGGTGTACGGTGCCAATGATGGCGTTGGGATGGGCTCGGGTCTGTTCAATGAGCGACTGGGTGACGGACTGAATTTTTTCAGCGGTGAGGGTGTTGGGAGAGATCATCAGCTGATTGAATAGCCGCTCAATTTGATAAGCTAGGGTAGTAACTTCTTGAGTGGTTGATGCTGTTTCAGGTTGTACACTATTCATTCACTTATCTTGATAGAAGGGACCTGTTCCGTCAACTACTTATCGTAGCCCCAGCTGCTGTATACAGTGTAGGTAGGCCTGCTCATTGGGCACCTTACCATCATGCTGCCCCTTCCAGAGGGTCTCTCCTAGGCACTCCATCATCAGGTGCTCGGTAGCATGCCCATCTCCAATCTGCTGTAACAGGATGCGGGTAGCATCGCGGATGCCGGGGGGGCGGTCAGTAGAGAGCTGTTCGCGGATGGTGATGTGCATCCCCATATGTAGGTAGGGGTTGCTCTCACCCATCTCTGGGGTCCACTCCTTGTCGAGCTGCTCCTCTCCCTGTTTTAATAAGGGGTGATACTCGGGGTGGGTCTGGATCACATCCAGAATCTGAGCCTCCAGTGGTTCTAATGCTTTTCCCGCTTGTGACTTCTCCCAGACCTGCAGATAGAAGCGACGGATCTCATCTCGATTTTGGGTGAAGAACATTAGTTAATTTTCTGTTTAAACTCGCAAAGATCAAGAATGCAGCAGTTTGCACATTTCGGTTTGCGCGCAATGCAGGTGTAGCGGCCATGGAGGATCAACAGGTGGTGTGCATCCAGTAGGTAGGGTTTGGGGACGAACTTCAGTAACTTCATCTCCACCACTAATACGTTCTTGCCGGGGGCGATCTTGGTGCGATTGGAGACGCGGAAGATGTGGGTGTCGACGGCGATGGTGGGGTGCCCAAAGGCGGTGTTGAGGATCACATTGGCGGTCTTTCGGCCTACGCCGGGGAGGGATTCCAGCGCCTCACGTTGGTCAGGAACCTCATCAGCATACTGCTCATGGAGGATTTTGGCCGTCTGCAGCAGATGTTTTGCTTTGCTGTTAAACAGCCCGATGGTCTGGATCTGCTGTTTTACCCCCTCTTCGCCCAACTCCAAAATCGCCTTGGGTGTGTTTGCCAGCGGAAACAGTTTTGCTGTCGCTTTGTTGACCCCAACATCGGTCGCTTGCGCGGAGAGCAGGACTGCTGTCAGTAGCTCAAATGGGCTACTGTAGTTTAGCTCTGTCGTCGGCTCTGGAATCGCCTCAGCAAGGCGATCGAAGATCTGTTCCCGAATGGCTCTATTCATCTCTTAAGCCGTTGCTGTTGCAGCCAAGGCAATACGTTGCTCAATCCGATTTTTTGCGGCGATAATCAACCCCAGCCCAATAAAGGCACCCGGAGGCAAAATCGCCAACAGGAAGCCTCGATAATCCTCTACCAGTGTCATTGTCATCCACTGCGCACCCTCACCAAACATCAGTTCAGACTGGGTAAACAGGGTGCCAAATCCAAACAGTTCACGCAGTCCACCCAGTAGCATCAACAGCAGGGTGAAGCCTATACCCATGCTGATCGCATCGACCAGAGAGGGGAGCCAGCTATTACGGCTGGCGAATGCCTCTGCACGACCGATAATGGCGCAGTTGGTCACAATCAACGGGATAAATATCCCCAGTACCAGAAACAGCTCATGGAACCAGGCGTTCATCGCCAGCTCAATGCCGGTTACGGTACAGGCGATGATCAGTACAAAGACCGGAATACGGATCTCTGAGGTGACAAAGTTTCGGATGGAGGAGACCATCAGGTTGGAGATGATCAGTGTCAGTGTCGTTGCCAGCCCCAACCCCAAGCCGTTAATGGTCGTGGTGGTAACCGCCAGCAGCGGGCAGAGCCCCAGTAGTTGTACCAGCCCGGCATTATTGGTCCAGAGTCCATCCCGGATCAGCTTGCCGTAGTCTGTGTTGCTTGCCTCACTCATGGCCTCTCCTCTTTGTTTTTTTCTGCCTCAGCGTGAGACTGCAGTAGCTGTTCGCGGTGTTGTTTAAAGTAGAGCAGGCTGTTGTGTACCGCCCCAACCACCGCCCGAGGGGTGATGGTGGCCCCGGTAAACTGGTCAAAGATACCGCCATCCTTTTTTACCTTCCACTGCTGTTGGGTCAAGTTCTCCAGTGAGCGGTTATCAAAGCTACGAATCCAGTCCGATTTTTTGATGTCGATCAGATCTCCCAACCCCGGTGTCTCGGTGTGGTTCAGTACCCGTGTTCCGACCAGTGAGCCATCGGCACGAATCGCCACCAGCAGGTTGATGGTGCCGCTATATCCCGCCTCGGTGGTGGGGGTTAGCAGTACCGTATGCACTGCACCGTGCTGTTTTGCCAGATAGGCGAAAGAGGGCTTGCTAGTCCCCAGTAGTGGGGCTGCAGGCAGTGTGCGCCGCTCTTCCAACAGATCATTCTCATATTGTGTGTCGGGAACCAGCTGCCCCAGGGATTTCAGTAGGGAGAGTCGCTTGTTCTCTGCAATCTGCTCTTTGGTCCCCTCATAGGTGATCGCCACTAGGGCGGTACCGAGAAAGGCGAATAGCGCCAGAACCCCTGCAGCGCGTAGTGCGATCTGCTGTACCTCTTTCACGCCTTCTCCCCCTTCTGTGCACCGTAAATGGTGGGCTGGGTGAAGTGGTCAATCAATGGGGCGAACATGTTCATCAATAGTACGCTGAAGGCGACGGCATCGGGGTATCCACCCCAAGTACGGATGATGTAGTCGAGTACACCGATCCCTAGCCCGAACCAGATGCGTCCCATCGGTGTGGTGCTGGCGGTGACTGGATCGGTGGCGATAAAGAAGGCGCCGAGCATGATCCCGCCACTCAACAGATGATAGAGCGGGGTGGCATAGCTGGCAGGGTCGATGGTGTTGAAGATCAGCGCCATCAGTGAGAGCCCAGCCAGTACGCTGACAGGAATATGCCAGGAGATGGTACGGGTTAGCAGCAAAATTGTGCCACCAAAGAGGAAGGCGAAGTTGACCCACTCCCAGCCGGGGCCTGCCAACAGGCCACTTGGGATCTTCTCTAGTGACTCCTGCAGAGTCAGCCCCTCTGCCAATGTGGTCTTTAGCCCGCCCAGTGGGGTGGCACCACTGAGGCTATCGAGTGCGACTGGAGCGCCACCGAAGATCGCTTGGGTGGCTGCACCCCAGCTGATGGTCTCTCCCCCCATGCCGCTGGCAGAGAGCCAGCTGGTCATCTCTTTGGGGAAGGAGACCAGCAGAATCACATAACCGATCATTGCGGGGTTAAAGGGGTTTTGCCCCAATCCGCCGTAGAGCTGTTTTGCCAAAATGATCGCAAATCCGGTGCCGAGCAGTACCATCCACCACGGCAATAGGGGGGGCAGAGAGACGGCCAGCAGCAGTGCGGTGAGAATGGCGCTGAGATCATTCAGCTCACCCATTGGGTTGCGCCCCCGAGCGAGCAGAATGGCAGCCTCTGCGACGATGGCTGTGGGCACCGCAATTGCGCTGTGTATCCAGACACCGGGGCCAAAGATCCAGCCCAGTGCAAACAGTCCGGGAATCATGGCGAGAATGACTAAGGCCATCTCCCTGCTGGTGGTATTGCTGTTGTGAGGAACCATTATTGTTGTTGCCCTGCTTCGGTACTCTGTGGGGTGATCTCTTGTTGCAACTTGGCCTTTTTGGCCTTGGTGCGAGCGATGGCCGCGGCGATGGCTGCCCTCTTATCGTCCTTGTCAGGGCTCTCTTCACCAGCTGTGGCTCCAGCCTCTTTTTTCTGAGCCTCTTTCGCCTTCAGTGCCGCCCGCTTTGCCGCCAGCTTGCGAGCCTTCTCCTCCTTCTCGCGCAGGATGCGGGCATCACGGAACTCATGACGTTTTCGCGCCTGTTCTGCCTTCACCTTCTCCTGCTGCTGGTTGCGTAACACCGCTTTGGCGTGACGATAGTAGTCAACCAGTGGGATGTGGCTGGGGCAGACGTGGCTGCAACAGCCACACTCGATACAGTCAAACAGGTTGAGGCTGTTGGCATCTTCGTAGTTGCGGGACTGGGTGGCCCAGAAGAGCTGCTGGGGAAGCAGCCTTACAGGGCAGGCATCACTACAGGAGGCACAACGGATGCAGTTACGCACCGGGGTGCTGGGCGATGTGGGGGCGAGTTCGACAATGAGGCTATTGACGATCTTGGTGACTGGGCTATCTAGATCCTTGAGCGGGAACCCCATCATCGGCCCCCCTACGGTGACGACGAGTTCACCCGCTGCCGCACCGCAGTCAGTCAGCAGTTGACGGATGGGGGTACCGATGGCGACCTCATAGTTGCCAGGGGCAGTTACCGCTGTACCGCTGATGGTGATCACACGGTGGGTCAGTGGACGATCCTGCACTGCGCGATAGATGGCATGGGCGGTGGCTACGTTCTGGCAGAGTATGCCGAGCTGGTAGGGGAGCCCGCCACTGGGGACCTCTTTTCCGCTCAGGATCTGGATCAGCTGCTTCTCTCCACCCGATGGGTAGAGGGTGGGGCAGGTGACCACCTCAATCGGGGCGTTGGCGTTTGCCGTGGCCCTGCGCATCGCCTCAATCGCCTCTGGTTTATTGTCTTCAATGCCGATCAAAATCTCTTTCGGCTGTAGCAGATGGTTCAGCACCTCAACCCCGAGGATGATCTGTTCGGGCTGTTCTCGCATCAGACGGTCATCACAGGTGATACGGGGTTCGCACTCCATACCGTTGAGGATCAAAGTCTCTATCTGTTGACCACCACTGCGTAGTTTGGGGGCGGTAGGGAAGCCTGCCCCTCCCAGTCCGATAACCCCCGCAGTGCGAATCTTGGTGATGATCTCTTCGTTAGAGAGCCCCTCCAGCAGGGGGGCAATCGGTAGAGCAGGAGTGTCGTGCGGTTCGCAGCCACTTGCTTGCAGCACAATGGCGAGACTCTGCATCCCAGAGGGGTGGGTGAATGGACGCTCCTCAATGGCGGTAACGATACCATTACAGGGGGCGTGAACAGGCACACTGAGGGGGTTGAAGCACTCACTGAGTCGATCTCCCCGAGAGACCCGATCTCCCACCTCAACAATGGGGCGGTTGACTGCCCGAATCCCCTGGTTGAGAGGAACCACCACCTCTTCCCGGTTTTTAAAGCGGGTGATCGCTAGATCACGGGTTTGCCCCTTCTCTTCAGAGGGGTGGATACCACCGTGGAAGGTGTGCAGTGCTCTACTCATGGGAGTCGCTCCATCTGCTCGGGTTCAGGCCAGACCCAACTATCGAGTGTGGTGGGGATCGGGTCCATAATGATGCAGTCTACTGGGCAGGGGGGGAGGCAGAGCTCACAGCCGGTACACTCACGTGCGATCACTGTATGCATCTGTTTGGCAGAGCCGAGAATGGCATCCACCGGACAGGCTTGAATACAGAGGGTGCAGCCGATACAGGTCTGCTCATCAATTCTTGCGACTGAGGGGCGCTTCTCCTCCTGCTCCAGTGCAACGGGTTCACGGTCGAGCAGGTCAGCCAGTGAGATCATCACCGTCTCACCACCGGGGGGACAGAGGTTGATCTCTACATCGCCACCAGCAATGGCCTCGGCATAGGGGCGACAGCCGGGGTAGCCACATTGACCACACTGGGTCTGTGGTAATAGTTTATCGATCTGGTCGACGACCGGATCCCCCTCGACGCGGTAACGTACCGAGGCGAAGCCGAGCAGGGCCCCAAAGCTGGCAGCCAGCAGACCGATAGCGAGAATGGCGCTAACCATGAACCAGTCCGGCAAAACCCATAAAGGCGATAGAGAGCAGGCCTGCGGTGATCATTGCAATAGAGGCCCCCTGGAAGGGCTGTGGCACATCGGCGGCAGCGGTGCGTTCGCGGATGGCGGCAAAGGCGACCAGTACCAGTGAGAAGCCGACAGCGGCACCAAAACCAAAGGCGACTGATTCGATAAAGCTGTTCTGTTCACGGGTGTTGAGCAGGGCGACACCGAGTACCGCACAGTTGGTGGTGATCAGTGGCAGGAAGATGCCGAGCACCTGATAGAGCATGGGGCTGGTTTTGTGGACAAACATCTCGGTGAAGTTGACCACTGCGGCGATGACCAGAATAAAGGCGATGGTGCGCAGATACTCCAGCTCCAGTGGCGCCAGCAGATATTCATTGACCAGATAACTGAGTGCCGCAGAGAGGGTGAGGACAAAGGTGGTCGCAAAGCCCATCCCAATCGCGGTCTCCAGCTTGCGTGAGACCCCCATAAAGGGGCAGAGTCCCAGAAATTTAACCAGGACAAAGTTGTTGACCAGTATGGTGCTGATCAGAATGAGGGCGATTTCACTCAACTTACTTTACCCGCATACCCGGTTTTGCGCCGCTGTCCGGCTCTAGGATGTGGATCTCTTTACCGCCGGGGCCAGCGGCGAGGACCATCCCCTCTGAGACACCAAAGCGCATTTTACGTGGGGCGAGATTGGCGACCATAACGGTTAATTTTCCCTCTAACTCCTCTGGAGTGTATGCGGATTTAATGCCGGCAAAGACGTTGCGTTGCTCCTCTCCCAGATCCAGCGTCAGTTGTAGTAGTTTATCCGCCTTCTCTACCGCCTCGGCCTTCACAATACGGGCGATACGTAGGTCAATCTTGGCAAAATCTTCATACTGAATTTCATCAGCGATCGGCTCTATAGCAGCCTCTATTGTAGCGCTAGAAGATTTCTCTTCTGTTTCAACCGCAGCGGCTTGCAGAGACTCTTTTGACTCATCTAAGAGTGCCTCAACCGCCTTCTCATCGACACGTTGTAGCAGTGGTTTGAATTTGTTGATGGTGGTTCCTTCTAGTGGCTGCTGCAGGGCATCCCAGCTCAGAGCGCCCGTATTGAGGAAGCTCTCCACATTTTCCGCCATCTGCGGCAGTACCGGCTTGAGGTAGGTCATCAGTGCGCGGAACAGGTTAAGGCCGACACTGCAGGCATCTTGTACGGCCTGCTCTTGCCCCGCCTCTTTGGCGAGTACCCAAGGCTTCTTCTCATCGATATAACGGTTGGCCTGATCGGCCAGTGCCATGATCTCGCGGATGGCACGACCAAAGTCACGCTCCTCGTAGTGCTGGGCGATAGAGACACCCTGATCCACAAAACTCTGGTAGAGCGCGGGTTCAGCAATCTCTGCAGAGAGCTGTCCATCAAATCGTTTGCTGATAAATCCGGCACAGCGGCTGGCGATATTCACCACCTTGCCAACTAAGTCGGAGTTTACACGGGCGCGGAAGTCATCCAGATTGAGGTCGAGATCCTCAATGCCGTGGCCCAATTTTGCAGCAAAGTAGTAGCGCAACGCCTCAGGGTTGAGGTGGTTGAGCCAGCTACGCGCCTTGATAAAGGTGCCACGAGACTTCGACATCTTCTGCCCGTTAACGGTGAGAAAGCCGTGGGCGTTAATCGCTGTTGGGGTGCGATAGCCTGCGCCATGCAACATTGCTGGCCAGAATAGGGCGTGGAAGTAGATGATGTCCTTGCCGATAAAGTGGTACAACTCGGCATCGGACTCCTTTGACCAGAACGCATCAAAATCGACCTCGTTCTTGCTACAAAAATTCTTGAAGCTGGCCATATAACCAACCGGAGCATCGAGCCAGACGTAGAAATATTTATTGTCGCTATCGGGAATCTCAAACCCAAAGTAGGGGGCGTCACGGGAGATGTCCCACTCTTGCAGCCCCGCCTCAAACCACTCATCTAGCTTTTTCGCCACTTCGCTCTGTAGGTGCCCATCATGGGTCCACTGTTTCAGCATCTCCTCATAGTCAGAGAGCTTGAAGAAGTAGTGCTCAGACTCTTTGGTAATGGGCTTGGCGCCAGATACCGCAGAGACTGCATTTTTCAGTTCGGTGGTGGAGTAGGTTGCCCCACACTTTTCACAGTTGTCACCATACTGATCCTCTGCACCACATTTGGGGCAGGTGCCTTTGATAAAGCGGTCTGGAAGAAACATCTCCCGCTCAGGGTCGTAGGCCTGCTCAATGGTGCGGGTGGTGATATGCCCGGCATCACGTAAGCGGCAATAGATCTCCGTGGCGCACGCTCTGTTCTCTTCAGAGTGGGTGGAGTGGTAGTTGTCGAAGCCAATCATAAAATCAGCAAAGTCGGCCTGATGCTCCTCAGCAACGCTTGCAATCAGCGCCTCGGGGGTGATCCCCTCATTCTGTGCGCGGAGCATAATGGGGGTGCCGTGGGCATCATCTGCGCAGACGTAGTAGCAGGTGTTGCCCTGCATCTTCTGAAAACGTGACCAGATATCAGTCTGGATATACTCCACCAGGTGGCCAATATGGATGCTGCCGTTGGCGTAAGGGAGTGCACTGGTGATCAGGATTTTTCGTGGGGAAGATGTGGGCATGAGGCAGTTATTCAGTGGAGGGCTAAAAAATAGCCGCCCATTTTATCTAATTGACTCTAAAACTACAGCAGTGATTTTGATTGAGCACCTTAAAAAAGGTGATATTGAGGCGTCTGTCTAAAAGAAAAAAGACCTACTAAGTGAGTGGTTTTCAAGAAAAACACGCTCCATTATTATGCTTAGAGGTATGATAAGGAGAGAGATAGAGGATTCTGGGTTAAGGAGTGAATGTGAAGTATTGGATGGCTGGCGGTGTGGTGACATTATTGATTGCAATCTTCTTGAGTCTGGGGGGGAGGGAGCTTCTGTTGGGCTCTTCAAACAGTTCTGCGGCATTGGCGACCTATACGGATGAGGCTTTTTATCAGCCAGAAGAGAAACCGCTTATCACCAGCTCTATTATACCGATTCCTCATCTGAAACCTTTGGAGCCAGAGTTGCAGGCGAAGGTCACTCTTGGACAACGGCTATTTAATGATGTGCGCCTCTCTGGACCAGAGAGTGTGAGCTGTATGAGTTGCCATCATCTACCACTGGGGGGGCATGATGTGCGTGGTGTCTCATCAGGGGTCAGTGGTAAACCAATTCGTAGAAATACCCCAACGGTCTACAATGCGGCTTTTAATTTTCGACAGTTCTGGGATGGCCGTGCATTTGACCTGTTTGAGCAGGTGTCGGGGCCTCTCCTTAATAGAGATGAGATGGGTGGGGAGTGGGCGCTGGTGATTTCACGGCTGCAGTCTGATCCGGAGATGGTTGAGCTCTCTTGAATAACTCACACTCTAACCCGTTGATAACGTGGCATCAGAACCGTCAGAGGCCGCCACATCTGCAACCAACAGAAACCCCATGGACTGTGCTTTTTTCTTTAGGTTTTTCACTACACGACC
>Ga0209576_1000823_pt1 | contig 18156 bp, 17 predicted proteins | sample SaaInlV_DNA_135m_FD_184686 | JGI IMG/M metagenome (GOLD analysis project Ga0209576, IMG submission 184686) | Marine microbial communities from expanding oxygen minimum zones in the Saanich Inlet - SI075_LV_DNA_135m (SPAdes) (version 2) | ecosystem: Environmental > Aquatic > Marine > Unclassified... | reverse complement strand
AATCATCGTGATCTTCTTACGCAAGTCGCGGATGTTACGCGCCCCCCCCCAAAAAACAAAGAGAAAAAAGGCGCTAAACAAAAAACTTTATCATTCAGAGGAGTTTACGACGATGAATCTTTTGTGATTAAAGCCACCATTCCTTTGAATTGACTTATAATAGTGCAGTTTTTCAAATAGATTCTTCCTCTCGTTGGTCGTCTGAATGAGATTTGAGACAATAAAAAAGAAGTGTCATTCAGAGCAGCTTGCTGCGTGGAATCTTCTGTGGTCAAACCAAAAAACCATTGTCATTCCGTGCAGAGACACGGAATCCATGCTTTGATTTTTTAGCAATGTCTTGAATGTGGCACGAGAATCCTTTCTCGTGCGTTTGTAGCGAACACTCTTTTCGTGCATCTTCCACGAATAAGGATATTCGTGCCACTTTTCATTGAACGCCAATGTCGTTTGGTCGTCTGAATGGCATGAAATGTGGAACAAAAAACTTTATCATTCAGAGGAGTTTACGACGATGAATCTTCTCTAACGCTCACTCTTTTTCAAATGAAGCGCGTTATCATGAAATGATTTTTCATTCAAGGCATCATCCAAATATCCCATCATCACAGAATGACCTTCCACGCAAAGAGAGTCAGCATTTTCCGTAATGTTTGTCATATGCAAAGGGTCTTGCCCTAAGGAAAGGGCACAGGTATTCTCTGGAGAAATAAGAATATCCGTATCAGTATATTTCGAGAATCGACTTAAATCTTCCATGAGAGTAAAGTTTTGATTATTAAATTGATTTTTCCGTCCAATCAAGCAATTGGGATTTTTGTCTGTAAATAAACTATGTGCATAGAGGGGGAGAATGGTTTGAAACACAAGCCATTCCATTGAATCTGATTTAAGATCAGTATAGATTTTTTCTTCCCCAAGCAAATTGAGAAAATATTGGACGCCATTCACATTGGCCAAAATATTATATTGACTAAGCTGAATGCCGTGCCCATTTTTTGTCCAATAAATCACAGCCTCATCATCAAGGTTTGCCTTGTGTTTTGGGTTATATTCTTTGGGGAAGCTTGAAACTGTTTCAAATAAGTCCAGTTCTTTCGGAATGATGTTTTTACACTCACTTTCAGAGAGGGTTCTTTCTTCCCATTCAGATGATGAAAGGACCAGACTCGCACCAAAATGCCAAATCCCGAACGCGAGAATTTCTCCTTGTGGAAAAGGCAGTGATGGCAAAAAAACACGTTCTTCCGTTTTCAATCCCAAGCTTTCCAGCCAATGGGATGTTTGCTGAACTTTTGCGTAAAAATCGTGATTCGTCATACCAGATGCTTCATGAATAATCAAATCGGCATATTTGATATTTTGCCCTTCAATCACGGCTGCGATATTGGGGTAGGGTGTCATGTATTCAATCGGCTCTACATTGCCGTAACATTGAGCTTGATAAATTCTATTTTTGAGTTTGTTATTCATATTTCTGGTTGCATAGACTATTTTGTTTTATTGCTCAGGTTTTACCTTCCGTTGAATTTCAAATCGATCTGTGGTTCTACAATAACCGTTGGCTCCTGCCAGGCGACCGATAGGTTGAAGTGCCTCTAAGTCAATTCTGCCTTGCTCATAGAGTTCATCTGCAATATGAAATAGAACGATGGTACCCAAAACCAGTGAGCCACTTCCTAGACTGCCATCGCCAATATCAATGATTTGATTGAGTTCGCATTCAAAGGAAATTTTGGACTCGCCAACACGCATCACATCAATATTTTCGCAAGGAATGGGGGTCAATCCAGAAGCCTCAAATTCACTGACATCAGACGGATATTCGGTCGCCGTTTCCACCATTTCTGATGCAAATGATTCGCTCACAATGTTCAGGGAAAATACACCCGTATCTTGAATATTTTTTAGCGTGTCTTTTATTTGCCCGTCCGAGCCCCTTCGCACAGGACAAAATGAAATGGTGGGCGGATTTGAACAGACGCCATTAAAAAAAGAGAACGGCGCCACATTGTCAATTCCATCTTTAGATTTTGTGGAAACAAACGCAATCGGGCGAGGCACAATAGACCCAATCATCAATTTGTAATTGTCTTGAAAAGATTGTTTGTTTGGGTCGATAATCATGATTCTTGCCACGAATAAGGATAGTTTTCGTCATTAATATCTTTCAGCGATTCGGCATAGTGTAGGGGCAAAAATGTGTCGATCATTACCGCCAATTCAATCGTCTCTTTCTTTCCAAATGATGCTTCGATTTTCCCCGGTTGAGGACCATGTGGCAAGCCCATGGGATGGATTGTCATAGACTCTGGTTCAATTCCTTTTCGGCTCATAAAATTGCCCTTCACATAGTAAAGGACTTCATCCGAATCCAAATTACTATGCGCATAAGGGGCAGGGATTGCTTCATCGTGATAATCATAAAGACGAGGCACAAATGAGCAAATCACAAAGCCCGGCGATTGAAAAGTTTGGTGAATGGGGGGCGGTAAATGGACTTTCCCCGTAATGGGCATAAAATCGTTTATATTGAAAATCCACGGGAAATAGTAGCCATCCCAGCCCACCAAATCAAAAGGATGATGCTCATGTGTGTAGGTTTGAAAGCCACCATTGAGCCGAACCAAAACGTCGATAGGCTCCGTGCTTTGAATCGGTTCCATCCATTCTGGCGTTTGGATATCTCGCTCAGAATAAGGGGCATCTTCCATCAATTGTCCAAAACGATTCCGATAACGACTGGGTGTCTCCACTGGGCCAGATGATTCCACCACAAGAATTTTCATAGGATTATCAATTTTAATTTGCCAAATGACTCCTCGTGGAATGACAAGGTAATCGCCAGGCTTTAATGGCAATTGCCCAAAATTGGATAAAAATTTTCCCGTTCCAGAATGGATAAAAAGCACTTCATCGTGGTGCCCATTTCGATATAAAACATCCATGGATTTGTCCACATGTGCTTTATGGATAAATGTATTTGTATTGAATAATAAAGGCACGCGAGCAGAAATAGCATCACCTGAGGATTTCAATTCGCCAGTTCTGATATGACGATTTTGATGCGGACCAGTCATGGCTTTGATGTTTAAGGGCATCCAATCTCCAAGCGCATTAATCGTTGTGGGCGGATTGAGATGATACACATTGGAGTAAATGGAGGAAAAGCCTTCTCGACTAATGAGTTCTTCCCAATAGAGTTTTCCCGATTCATTTTTAAATTGAATATGACGTTTATTGGGAACCTCTCCTCGTTTTTGATAATAGGGCATTATAGCGTTTTCCTTTTTTTAATTTTAAGATTTTCGAATCGATGAATCCATTTATTATTCGCGATGGATTTTTGTATTTGCTTTATAAGTAAATCGGCATCAATCCATTGGTCTAAAGTCGTTGAAGATTGATTCAAGCGTTTAAGAGCCGTTTCAAACAAATAATCGCCACCAGAAAATTTACCTAATTCATAATTTTGAAAAGAAACCGCAAGCATGATAAATGGCTTGAGATAAGCTCGATCTGCATCTTCTCTTTGACGCATCCAACTATGTTCCCAAATATGATGTGCCTTTGGATAATCGCTATTGTTAAATGCTTTAACGCCAAGATAAAATTCTTTTAGTTCATAAGGATCCGCTGATGAACGCGGATGGGCGCTGATTGCTTTTTTATTTGATGAATTTGCTGCCGACCGTGTAGAGACATTGATGGAATTTTGATTTGGTGAATGAGGCATTATTGTTTCGGCACTTTATTTAAAATGACTCTCTTAATTTGTAATTTAGGTTTTCCAAAATTCAAAATAAGTCCTAGTTTATATTCGCTTGCTTTTAGATAGTTTAAAACTTGTGCTAAGTCTTGATTCGAAATAGAATCCGTAGCTTTTAACTCTACAATTAACCGATTCTCAACAACTAAATCAGGGACAAAATTCCCCACAAGATGCCCTTTATAATTCACTTCAAATGTTTGTTGAGATGAATAGGCGATTTTTCTTAACTCAAATTCAACTTGCATTGATTTATCATAAACTTTTTCTTTAAAACCAGAACCAACCGTGTTTGAAATTTCCATGGCACAATTAATAACATTATGTGTTAAATCATCAATACTATTTCTTTGTTGTTCCATTATTATTATCTGAGTTAATTTGTGTTCATCTGAGGATGGCGCTACACAATTTTATTCTCCAAAGTCCCTAAACCTTCAATCTCTAGCGTAAGCAGATCTCCTTTTTTGAGCCAGCCATTTGTGTTTTCTGGACCAAGTTCAAGGATGCATCCTGTCCCAACCGTGCCTGAGCCAATATAATCACCAGCATGAAGATTGGCGTTTTGGCTTGCTCGTTCGATCATGGATGCAAAGGAGTGATATAAATCATTGCTATTTCCGTCAGATAACAATTCGCCATTGACCTTGCACGTCATACGGAGATTCAATTTTCCATCTTCATCCAAATGATTATCCAATTCATCAGGTGTAACCATGAAAGGACCAAAACTAGTGGCGAAATCTTTTCCTTTGGCAGGGCCTAAGCTGAGACGCATTTCTTCACGTTGGAAATCACGAGCAGACCAATCGTTGCAAATGGTATATCCGCCAATGAAATTTCCAGCATCTTTTTCTGAAATATCTCGTCCACCTTCCGCAATGATTACGGCAAATTCTAACTCGAAATCTAATTCCTCACTTGGCTCTGGATAGGGGATTTCGTCTTTGTGCCCATAAAGTGCGGTGGGATTTGAAAAATAAAAGATGGGAATTTCATACCAAAGCGGGTCGATTTCTAAGCCTCGATTTTTTCGGGCTGATTTTACATGTTGTTCAAAAGCATAAAAATCACGAAAGGTTCTTGGTTCAGGTACAGGAGGAAAAAACTGGACAGAATCTATGGCTTGCGCAATAGGCTTTCCTCTGGCAGAATAAGTATGAATCAAGGAATCAGGCAAAGATCGTTCTAAATCTTTCAGTTGCTCAAAAATCTCTGTCCAATTTTCTAAAGCTCGTTTCAAAGAAGTTGGAATGGATAAAAACGTTGAATTCCCTTGAGATTCATTGATATAAATTGCGCCGTACAAGACATCCACGATATAATCATCTCGGACAAATCCAAAGCGAGGTTCGGTCCCTTCGATGTGTGTGTATGTGACAAATTTCAATTAGAGATTTCCTCTTTTTTCTTGCTCAACTTCGATAGATTCGAACAAAGCTTGAAAATTTCCCTGTCCAAATCCTCTAGAACCTTTTCGCTGAATAATTTCAAAAAAGAGCGTTGGACGATCTTCCACCGGTTTAGAAAAAAGCTGAAGCAAATAGCCTTCTTCATCTCGATCCACCAAAATACCTAATTCCTGAAGTGGTGCAATGGCTTCGTCGATATCGCCGACTCGACCCGAGAGTTCATCATAATAAGTATCAGGGACATAAAGAAAATCAAGTCCATTATTACGGAGAGCGGTGATGGTTTTTACAATGTCTTCTGTGAGCAAAGCAACGTGTTGCACGCCGGGACCTTCATTGAAATCAAGATATTCTTCGATTTGAGATTTTTTGATCCCAGAGGCTGGCTCATTAATTGGGAATTTGATTTTCCAGTTTTTCGATCGCATCACACGACTTTTGAGGGAGGAGAATTTTGTGGAAATATCATTTTCATCAAAGACTACAAAGTTTGTAAATCCAAATATATTTTCATAAAAATCACGCCACTCGTTCATTTTACCTTCTTCCACATTCCCAACAATATGATCGATAAGAAGCAAGCCCGTATCTTCATAATTTAATTTTGGCATTTCTAATGCTTTATAGCCAGGCGCCCATAATCCATGATAATCTTTCGTTTCCACAAAAGAATGGATGGTATCGCCATAAGTTTTGATGGCAGATTTACGGTAAACCCCATTGTCATCTTTCCAAGATTTTGAAGCGTGAACCGATTCGGCGCCACGACTCACGCAAGAATCATGAGCGGTTTGATCGCATTCTACTTTAAATGCCACATCCCGAACGCCATCTCCATGTTTTTTAAGCCAATCAGATGCGGGATGATCTGATGAAAGAGGCGTGGTAAAAACAAAAAAGATTTTGTTTTGCTTTAGGACGTAACTCACTCTGTCCATTTGTCCTGTTTCTGGACCGGCGTACGCATAAGCTTCCATGCCAAAAACAGAGCGATAATAATGAACTGCTTGTTTCGCATTGCCCACGTAAAATTCAAGGTGATCCAATTCTGTGATTGGAAAATATTCTTTTCCTGTCCATTCTGTTGTGATGATAGCCATGATTTTTCCTATTTTATTTGATAATGGTTTTTAGGGTATTGATAAAATTTTGGTTTTGATCCATAGTGCCGATACTAATGCGAATGGCGTCAGGCCAGCCAAAAGCGTTTAACTGTCGAACAATAAAGCCTTTCTGAAATAAGGCTTCCGTGATCTGTTTCGCCTTTTCGTCTGTATCCCAAAATGTGGTGATAAAATTAGCGGCCGAGGGCACAGTTTGTATTTTGAGAGATTTAAGTTCCGTCTCAAAAAAGTAAAGACCTTCTTTTGTGATTGCCAAGGTTTTGTTTAAATGCTCGTCATCCATAAGGGCGCCAAGTCCTGCTGCTTGTGCTGGGAGAGAGGGTTCAAACGGGACTTTTACTTTCATAAGATTTCCGATAAGATTTTCGTGTGCCAATCCATAGCCGATACGCGCACCAGCCAAACCGAACGCTTTTGAAAATGTGCGGAGTGTAATCACATTATCATATCGATAGCTCATAGAATCGGGATAATCTGATTTATCTTTGGCGAATTCATAGTAGGCTTCGTCTAAAATAATAAGACATCGCTCTGGTACATGTTTGTAGAAGTCATCAAATTCTTTCCGTGTGATGTACGTGCCCATAGGATTATCTGGATTTGCGATATAGATAATTTTGGTATAATCGGTAATTTTTTCTACGAGTGCATTTAAATCATATCGATGATCTTTCATGGGAAGCCAATGGACTTTTCTTCCCGATGCATTCGCCAAAACGCGGAATCCGATAAAACTATTTTCTGCAGAGATCAGTTCATCATCTGTGAGTAAAAAAGTGCGCATGATGGTGGACATAACACCTTCTGATCCTGCGCCTAAAATCACATTTTCTATCTTCACATTGTACCGCTTCGCCAAGGCATCTCTGAGATGAAAACCTGAGGCTTCTGGATAATAATGCATATTTTCCATGACGGTTTTGATGCCCGCTAATGCTTTGGGAGAGGGCCCGAGCGGATTCTCGTTGGACGCCAGTTTTACAAAAGTAGAAATCCCCAATTCTCGGCGTGCTTGCTCGATAGATTTTCCTGATTTATAGGATTGCAACTGCTTTATGTAAGAGGGGACAAGCGCCATATTCAATTTACCTTTATTAATGTAGACTTCAATTTACAAAAAATATTTCATGTTTTCTTCATTGAAATTTGTCTTAAACTTTGACGTGAAAATTCAAGGGCCACTTATCTCTGCAAAGTTTGTCTCTCGTCCAAATCGTTTCATTACTATTGTGGATGTAGAGGGGAAACAGGCCAAAAGTCATTTGGCCGATCCAGGTAGATTAAAAGAAATTTTGATTCCGGGCGTTGAACTACTGATTCGTCCTGCCCCCAAAAAATCTGAGCGCAAAACTCAATATTCTACTATCATGGCTCGAAATGAGGAGCAATGGGTCTCCCTCGTTTCCGCTTTGCCCAATGATTTTGTAAAGGAAGAATTAGAAAAAAAGACTTGGCCTCTTTTTAAAGATTATCGATTGATTCGTCCCGAAATTCCATTTGAAAAACACCGATTTGATTTTTTATTAGAAACGCCAAAAGGGAATCCATTTTATTTAGAAGTGAAATCTGTTACCTTTGTAGATAAGGGATTGGCGCAGTTTCCAGATGCAGTAACGAGTCGAGGTGCGAGACATGCTTTGGCTTTGAAGAATATCGTAAAAGATGGGGGAGAAGCAGGTATTTTATTTGTGTGTCAACGCTCCGATGTAGAACGATTTCAACCCATGTGGAATCGTGATCCTGTTTTCGCTCACGCATTATGGGATGCAAAAAAAGCAGGTGTATTTGTCGCGTGCATCAGTACAAAAATCACAAAAACCCATATACGTTTTTATCGGGAGATTCCTTTAAGTTTAGAGCCTTTATGATTCGGATATTTTCAGATTATAAACGACTTATCGTTTTATTACTCAGTATAGGTTCACTGTATTTTTGGTCAAGCTGTGCAGCTGTAAAACAAGCTTCAGGTGGACCAAAAGATACGACACCGCCAGAACTCATTTTGGCAAACCCAAGTAGTGGAAGCATTCATTTTTCTGGCAATCAGATTGAATTGTTATTCAATGAATATATCGATGAAAATAGCTTGGCGACGGCTATTCAGTTTTTCCCTCAATTGAAAGAAGCACCAGAAATTCAATATAAAGGGAAAAAACTGATTATTCATATTCCAGATTCTTTAAAAGCAAAGCAAACTTACGTTCTTTCTCTCAATCGAAATTTAAAAGATGAGCATGGCGTTCCTATCGCTGAAAGTATCCAAGTAGCTTTTAGTACTGGCGCATTTATTGATCGGGGAGAATTGACGGGTCGTATTTATGATGCGACTGAAACCTCCGTTCATCTTTGGCGATTGGATAATAAAAAGGATCTTAGTTTTTTGAATCGGATTCCAGATTATATTTCTGATACAAATGATCATGGTGAGTATCGATTCCAGTTTTTGTCTCCAGGGTTTTACCAAGTGATGGCAGTCCATCGTTCTACTGCTGGCATGGTTTTAGTCTCGAAGCGGATGACTTATGGCTTTCCTTTTTTCGATGAAATCCATTTGGATTCTGCGGAAGTGAAATCTGGTATTAATATGATGCTTGATCGGAAAGAATTACCTCTTCGACTTTTACGCACTGAATGGGAAAGTGTTGCATGGGGGAAAGCCACTTTTAGTCGCGATATTTCTAAATGGGCGGATATTTTGCCCTTAGCACTTTTGAAAAATAATCAAAGAATCAATTTACAAAAAACGTTTCAAAACCCTTCTGATTCCACCGAGATGATTCTCATTCCTGAAGCACCTTTAAATTTTGATGAAAAATATGAATTGAACTTGTCGAGCATTCGTCAGGGGAATGAAGCTTTGGTAGATTCAGGCAATGTCCATTTTTCTACGCCAGAAACTTCAGATACAAGCCGAGTAGAAATTATGAATTACAAGTCATTGATCAAACTTAGTCCCGAAAAAAACGTCATCCATCCCGTTCAATTTTCATTTTCCAAACCCATTTCATTGATAGAGGATTCTTTAGATTTTTTTCTGATGCTTTCAGACTCAATTCCGATGGAACATGAAATACATTTAAAAGAAAATTTGGCAATTGAAATTTTGCCCAAGCATGAGTGGGAGCCGGAAAAAGAATATTTAATGACTTTTCGTTCATCAGGCTTTAAGCCCATTTCAGGACAATCTTTTGAGGATTCTCTTATTTCTATCCATGTTCAAACTCAAAAATATAAAGCGATTGGACGGTTAATGAGTTCAGTAAGCAGCAATCGAATACAAGCATTAAAGGCAATGCTAAGTTCTACGAAAAAGTCACAAATGGTATTCATAGAAAGTGTAAATTCAGAGGCTATATTTGATTACAAAAAAGTGCCAGAGGGATCATACAGACTCATGTATTTTTCAGATATGAACGGAAACAATATCATTGATGCCGGTCGTGCGGAGCCATTCCAAACGGGCGAGTGGTTTGTGTCTTATCCAGACACGATTGATGTTCGAGCCAATTGGGATATGGAGTTAAAACCGTTTCAATTGGAGTTCAAGCCTTAATATGTACGCCGTCATTTTAGCGGGAGGAAGTGGAACCCGATTTTGGCCTTTGAGTCGATCGGATAGACCGAAACAGCTAATTAATATCATAGGCAAAAAAACCATGCTTCAAATGACGGTTGACCGCCTAAAAAAAATCAACCAAATAGAAGATATTTTTATTATAACACGGGCAGATTTAAAAAAGACTATAGAGAAAGAACTTACAGGTGTTAAACCTGAAAATATTTTTGCAGAACCTGAGGGGAAAAATACAGCACCTGCCATTGCTTTGATGGCTTTGCATATCGAAAAAATTAATCCAAAAGGAATTATGGGGGTTTTTCCTGCTGATCATTTAATTGTGGGTCATAAGAAATTTCAACAAGCCATTATTAATGCGATTCATTTAGCGAAAAAAGATGATGCCTTAATTACGATGGGGGTTCAGCCCACCTTTCCATCCACAGCTTATGGATATATCCAATTTGATGAAAAAAGCGAAGAGGATCATATCGATGGATATGGTGTGGTTACTTTTGCCGAAAAACCTCATCAAGATTTAGCGAAGCGATTTATTGAGAGTGGAGATTTTTTATGGAATGCGGGCATTTTTATTTGGCAGGTAAGTACTCTTTTTTCTGGGATTGAAAAGCATATGCCAGATTTAAATGAACATATAGAAAATATCCGAGAAAGGTTAAACAAGAAGGAATCCTTTCATGATATTTGGAAGCAGATTTCCCCAGAGTCTATAGATTATGGTTTGTTAGAAAAAACCAAAAATATTTTTGTCATTAAAGCAAAATTTGATTGGAACGATTTAGGCTCTTGGAATGCGGTTTATGATTATTTCATGAAAGCAAAAGATGAAAATATCATTCGAGGAAAGGGCTATGTTCAATCTGGGCAGCAGAATTTAATTTTAAGTCCTGATAAATTTACTGCAATTATTGGGGTCGATAATCTTGTGGTTATAAATACAGACGATGCCACTTTGGTTGTTTCTAAAGACGAAGTTGAAAAGGTCAAAGATTTAGTAAGCTGGTTGAAAAAAAATAAGTACAAAGATTTAGTTTAATGAAAAAGAAACAACTATTTGAAGAATTTGAAATGCTGAGTGAAAAACTCGGTGTCAAAATTATAAAGGGGAAAGGAAATTTTGTTGGTGGAACGTGTCATGTCAACGATGAAAAAGTGGTTGTAATCAATAAGTCAAAACCCATTGAACAACACTTGCGAATTCTTGCCATAAGTTTTTTGGAGTGGGATTTAGAAGGTATATTTTTGGTCCCAGCCTTGCGCGCTTATATCGACAAAGTGAATACCTTAAACCTATAAACCATAAAATCAAAAAAATAGAGGTGCAAAAATGAAAAAGTATGATTCAAATGATATTAGAAATTTCGCTATTGTAGGGCATGGCGCAACGGGGAAAACTACCCTTGCTGAGGCCATGCTTGTTTGTGGAAAGGAAATCAATCGCATGGGAACCATCGAAGCAGGAAATACGGTTTCTGACTTCGATTCTGCTGAAAAGGAGAGACAGATTTCCATTCATGCCACACCACTTCACATGGAATGGCATGGCACAAAATTTAACATGATTGATGCGCCAGGTTATTCAGACTTTGTAGGTGAGTCAATCGGTTCTTTGGCGGCAGTGGACATGGCGCTTGTGGTCATCCATGCAGTGAATGGCGTAGAGGTCGGTACAGAAAATATGTGGAGCACAGCCACTAAATATAAAATTCCAAAAGTTTTAGTTATTAATGGTTTAGATAGAGAACATTCGCATTTTGATGAAGCTTTAGCAAAGGCTCGAGAAAGATTTGGGAGTCAAGTTTTCCCGATGCAATTACCCGTGAATGCAGGACCAGGATTTAACCAAGTTGTGGATGTATTACGAAGTGAATTAATTACATATAAAGACGATGGATCTGGCGAATATATAGAAGAAGCATTGCCAGCAGATTTAAAAGACAAAGTCAAAGCACTGCACGAAGAATTGATTGAGTATGTGGCAGAATCAGATGATTCTTTATTAGAGAAATTTTTTGATGAAGGAGGCTTGAGTGAAGAAGAAATGAGGGCTGGGATTCATCACGCAATTCAAAACCAAGTGTTTATCCCCATGTTTTGTACGGCAGCAGATCGGAATATTGGCGTAGCGCGATTATGTGATTTTATTGCTAAATATGGTTCGTCTCCTGTGGATAGAAAAGTGGTGCATGGCACGGATGAATCTGGAAATGATATTGAAATATCATTGGATGGAAAAAATACCGTTCTACAAGTCTTCAAAATGATGGCAGATTCGCATGGTGAATTATCCCTTTTCCGTGTTTATGCTGGCACCGTATCAATGGGGGATGATTTATACAATACAAGCCGAAATAAATCAGAACGATTTGGACAACTTTTTATTTTGAATGGGAAAAATCGAACACAAGTTGAATCACTCACTGCTGGTGATATGGGGGCTGTGGTCAAACTGAAAGATACGCATACGGGAAACACGCTTTGTAGTTCGAGTAAAAAAGTGAGTTTGCCTGAAATCGCTATGCCAAATCCAAATATTCATGCTGCCATTGTTTCGAAGCAAGGTGATGAGGAAAAGTTAGCGATTGGCTTGGCAACGCTTCATGAAGAGGACCCCACTTTTGTATATCGCGTTGATAGTGAAGTGCATCAAACCATTATTTCGGGGCAAGGGGAACTCCACCTTCGTGTTAGCGTGGATAGGTTAAAAGATCGATTTAATATTTCCATTGATTTAATTGAGCCTAAAGTCCCTTATCGTGAAACTATTTTAGGTAAAGGTGAAGCAAAATATCGCCATAAAAAGCAATCAGGCGGTGCAGGACAATTTGCAGAAGTTTGGATGCGTATTGAATCAAAGAAACGAGGTGAAGGTTTTGAGTTTGTCCATTCACTTGTGGGGCAAAATGTGGATCGCGTTTTTGTCGCTTCTGTAGAAAAAGGCGTGAATTTTGCTTGCACGGATGGTATCATTGCTGGTTGTAAAGTAGTCGATTTAAAAGTGGATTTTTATGATGGAAAAATGCACCCCGTTGATTCAAAAGATATTGCGTTTCAAATGGCCGGGAAACATGCTTTTATCCAAGCGTTTAAAAGTGCAAAACCATGCTTGCTTGAGCCTATCATGGATATTGAAGTGAAAATCCCCGAAACCTTTATGGGTGATATTATGGGTGATATTTCTGGCAGGCGTGGAAAGGTGATGGGTATGGATTCTGATGGAAGTTTTCAGATTATAAAGGCACAAGTGCCTCAAGCTGAATTGTATCATTACGCAACGACGGTTCGATCGCTCACCGGCGGAAGAGGTTTACATTCGGAAGCATTTAGTCATTATGAAAAAATGCCGAAAGAAAACGAAATGAAAGTGATTGCCTCTCGCCAAGAGAACGATAACGAATAAGGATGGAAAAACTTTGGGCACCCTGGAGAATGGATTATGTACGTAGTCCAAAAGAAAAAGGATGTGTTTTTTGCACTAAACCAGCAAAAGATGAAGATCAAGATTCTCTGATTTTGGCTCGAGGCAAAAATGTCTTCGTTTTGATGAATCTTTATCCTTATAATAATGCACATCTTTTGGTGGTTCCATATCGACATGTGAATAATACACAAAAACTTTCTCATGAAATATTGAGCGAAATGATGTGGTTTGTAGATCGATCCATGCGTATTCTTAAGGAGAAAGTTTCAGCTGAAGGCTTTAATTTTGGCGCAAATATAGGATCAGCAGGAGGAGCAGGCATCGAGGAACATATTCATTTTCACGTTGTGCCGAGATGGACGGGTGATACGAATTTTATGCCAGTCTTAGGAGAAACTAAAGTACAAGTTTCAGGTTTACAGGAAACGTATGATTTACTGAAACCTGCATTTAATCAATTAATGGAGACACAGTGATGGAACTTAGTTTTGCAAGAACCTGGTTGCCCTACATTTATCTTTATGGTGTTGGGGGAATCATTTTTTTAACGGGAATGTTTATCATTTTTAAATCAAAATCGATAAATATAGTGAGACCTCGACATAAAAAGTGGTTTGGTGTTTTGATATTTGGATTTCTATGGTATATGTTTTTACACGGGTTTTCAATTTTAGCAGCACTTAATTTTTAGGAGAAAATAATGCAACAAGTATCATCAACATTTTGGATCATCATTTTTGCTTATTTTACACTTATACTCGGATTTGGGTCATATTTTGCAAGATATAATAAAACCACGAATGATTTTTTCTTTTCCGGACGACGGTTTTCCTGGTGGCTTATTGCTATGTCAATTGTGGCAACAGGCGTGGGTTCACATTCATTCTTAAAGTATTCGGCAAAAGCGTATGAGCATGGATTTTCATCGACCATGACGTATATGAATGATTGGTTCTTCATCCCTTTTTTCTTGTTTGGATGGCTACCTATTGTTTACTATACCAAAGTAAAATCGATCCCAGATTATTTTGAAAAACGATTTGGGTCTGGCGTTAGAAAGCTGGCAACGTTTGCTATTTTGGGTTATATGATTGGTTATATTGCCATCGGATTTTTGACCATGGGAAAAACGCTTCAACCTATTCTTGGTTGGAATATTTATACCATTGTTGCTGTGGTCGCAGTGATTGCAGGTATTTATATTACATTTGGTGGACAAACAGCAGTGATTTTCACCGATCTTGCACAAGGCTTTATTCTCATTTTCGCAGGAATACTCATTTTTGTCTTAGGTATTAATTACGTGGGCGGATTTTCCATTTTTTGGAATTCATTAAGCCCTGAGTTTAAGTTACCACTTGCCCATTTTAATGAACCCTCTAATTTCAACTTTTCGGGCATATTTTGGCAGGATGGAGTCGCGGGATCAGTTGGATTCTTGTTTATGAATCAAGGCTTAATTATGCGATTTATGGCAACAAAATCTGTAAATGAAGGTCGAAAGGCGGCCGCATTTAATATACTTTTTTTGCTTCCGATTTCTACAATTGTGGTCTCAAATGCTGGGTGGGTTGGAAAATCTATTTCTATTTTAACACCTGAAAAGTGGGATGCAACAGTAAAACTTGACCATGTTTTTACGCAAGTTGCAGGTCTAATCACAACATCGGAAGTGGTTTTTGCATTCATTATTGCTGCTGTCGCTGCAGCATTAATGTCCACAGTTGATACATTGATTAATGCCGTTGCTGCTGTTGTCGTGAATGATGTTTACAAACCCATTGTGAAAGATAGAGATGATAAACATTATTTGAAAGTGGCCATGATTGTATCTGCCGGTGCGACTGCTTTAGGTGCTATTAGTGTCGTCTTTTTTAATAATTTTCCAACATTATATGAAGCGCATGGCTTCTTTCATTCAACCATGACTCCTCCTTTAGTTGTGGCCATATTCCTAGGTATATTTTGGAAAAGATATACAACAGAAGCAGCCGTTGCTACCTTTATCGGTGGTGCCTTTTTAATGTGGTTAGGCAACAAATACCCCGGAATTCTGATTGCTCCATTTGATCATGGTATTGAGATGGACCCCGAACATCCCTATTCTTATATTCGAGCGCTTTATAATACCTTGGTTTGTTTGAGCGTGGGCGTGGTTGTTTCATTATTTACTACCCCAAAAACAGAGGAAGAAATGGATGGAATTACCGTGTGGTCTCTCGATAGAGCGCGTGAAAAGTTTAAAGGAAGTAAGCCCAATGATAGAGAAGGTAAAAAGCCCATTACGACGTGGAAAATCGTTGAAGGACAAGATGAACTCGTTCGTTTTTCGCAAAAAGAAATGGATTTTATGGCTGCTGAAGTGGGAGATTTAGTCTATATCTCAGACAGTCGTGGATGGTTGGGTGGTTTAAAATCGTGTCACTCCGTATATGGGAAAGTTCACGATGAAGAGGGTATGGTTTATATATCTGCCGAAATAGCTGATTCCGCAATGTTCGTAGAAGGAAAAACGGTTAAATCTGAGAAAGAAATGTAGCTTTGAGATAGTAAAAAAGTCTCTTAAATTTGCTGGCTTTTTTATATAGATTTAAATAAAAAAGACAATTCCGGAGTAGCTCAGTTGGTAGAGCAGGTGACTGTTAATCACTTTGTCGGGGGTTCGAGTCCCTCCTCCGGAGCAAGGGAGTGTAAAACACAAACTCTCCCATTTTGGTAAACAAAGGTCTGAGCCGGTTGGTTTCGGACCTTTGTTATTATTTCACCTTTTTTCGATCCTTTTGGGATTTTTAATATAATCTGTGATATTAAAGTGCTGATAATGTTGGATTTATCGTCATTATCTGCTTTATCTAGTAAATCAGGCAAATTTCCAAATTGTTCTCTGATTAGGTCAATATCAACAGTTGAAGATTGTAAACCATTTAGAAAAAGTTTGTGTTTTGCTTTATTTTCTTCAAATTCTTCTTTCTGTTTTGTGAGCTTTTCCATCTCATCCATAAGGGGGGAAAGGTTACCTTTTTTATACTGCGAAATTGCATTAGTGATATTTGCAATCTTTTTATTAATGGCTGATATTTGTCCATCGATTCGTTTTATATCTGTTTTAGTTATTTTAATCTTTTGTTTGTTTTTTTGCGAAACATCTTTAAAAACTGAGTCAACAAACTTGTCATTACTGGCTAATTTTGAAGCGAATGCTAGAATAAAGTCATCAAGGGTTGGCCCACTGATTTGCCTATTTTTACAGGAATCCGCTCCATGTTTAGCAGCATTTACACAACGATAATACCAGTATTTCTTCTTTGTGCCATCTTTCATCTTCTTACTGGTGGGTTGTGAAGTCATAAAACTATCGCAATACCCACACTTTAGAAGTCCGGTTAAAAGCAGTTTTGTACCAGTTCCTGTTCTAGGTGCAGATGTCTTTGGTTTCATCATTGATTGGACATTATCCCAGTCTTTTTTCTTGATGATAGCTTTATGTTTACCTTTAAATAATTCTTCATCCCAAGTTGTGTAACCAGCATAGGCAGGATTTTTTAGTATTTTACTGATGATATTAGCATTAAAAGGTTTACCGCCATATGTATTGCCTGTATTGAATTTTTTTAACGGAGTTGTATGCCCTTTCTTATTCAAAGCCTTTGCGATTTGTGCAGGCATGGACTTAGCAAGACATTTTTTAATAATATCTTTAATAAGGGTTTCTTCATTTTTATTAACAACAGGTGGAAAATTAATCTTTCATGTGTTTGGAGCTTTGGCAGAATTTGAACGAGACATAATCCGTGAAAGAACTATGGCCGGACTGAAAGCAGCAAGGTCACGGGGAAGAAGGGGAGGCAGACCTAGAGTGATGGATGATAAAATGACAGCCATGGCAAAAACGCTAATGGAGGATCATTCAAATAGCGTGAAGGATGTTTGTCAGACTCTTGGCGTTAGTCGTTCAACGCTTTATCGGTGTTTGAGGAAGTAAAGTCATAGAGTATGATGTTTACTCAAAAATAAACAGGGAAAACCGAAGCTTCCCCTGTTTTATAAAATAACCCGCACGTATGCGAGACTGACGTTTATATATGTTATAAAACTATGAGTGTTTGTATTTACTTCAACAACACCATCTTCTTAACCGAAGTATAATCTCCAGCCGAAATTTGGTATAAATACATTCCAGCACTCACGGGCTGAGCCAAATCATTGGTTGCATCCCAAACAACAGATTTAAATCCTGCGTTTTGATGATTATTAACCAGTGATTTAACTTTTCTTCCCATAATATCGTAAATCATAATCCGAACCTGAGTGTCGTCTGGTAAATCATATCGCAATGTTGTGGTTGGGTTGAAAGGATTTGGATAGTTTTGGTGGAGAGCGAAAACGGTAGGAATAGATGTATCATCTAACACACCTAATAGTGACTGTGAAAGAACAAACACTCCTGTATCCGATGAAACAGAGTAATCTTCATCATTTGCCATTACATACCAATTAAGAGGAGTTTCTGAAATGTTTAAACCGCCAAGTAGGTCATCCAAATTATTACCAGAAATATTGATTGTGGTATCAGTTATGTTATCATAAACGTCATAGTAGTCATTACCAAAAAACTCCAAAAATATTGTAAGACTATATTCAACATCATTCTCAACATCATTACAATTACTCCAAGTAAATCTAATATTTTGATTGCTCTCAATATGACTACTGAAAGTATCTATTATTGTGGGATATAATACATTAAATGGTTCAGGAGAATCATTCACAGGATTAACTGTAAGTAAAAAGGACGTTGTATCAGACAATGAACTTCCATCGACGACTATTACTGTTATATTTGAACTTCCTGA
>Ga0209576_1000801_pt1 | contig 18515 bp, 18 predicted proteins | sample SaaInlV_DNA_135m_FD_184686 | JGI IMG/M metagenome (GOLD analysis project Ga0209576, IMG submission 184686) | Marine microbial communities from expanding oxygen minimum zones in the Saanich Inlet - SI075_LV_DNA_135m (SPAdes) (version 2) | ecosystem: Environmental > Aquatic > Marine > Unclassified... | reverse complement strand
TGACAACATGGGAGATTGCGTCCTTTCACTGCTAAGACTGCAGGCAGACCATGAAATCACCCGTGCTGAAGAACAGGATTCAGAGTAATTTTTTATTTTAGGCCAGTATTTGGCCGAATCATTTAGTGGAGATAATTTGATATGACAAAGAAGAATGCATTCTATGCACAATCTGGTGGCGTAACCGCTGTAATCAATTCATCAGCCTGTGGCGTCATCGAAACTTGCCGTAAGCACAGCGACAAGATCGGAAACGTATATGCTGGCAAAAATGGTATCATCGGTGCTTTAACCGAGCAACTGATCGATACTTCAAAAGAATCTGATGAAGACATTGCTGCGCTGAAGAAAACACCTTCTGGTGGTTTCGGTTCTTGTCGTTTCAAACTGAAAAGCCTGGAAGACAACAAGCGTGAATACGAACGCCTGATCGAAATCTTCAAGGCTCACAACATTGGTTACTTTTTTTACAACGGTGGCGGAGACTCTGCTGATACTTGTTACAAGGTTTCTCAACTTTCTGAAAAAATGGGTTTCCCTGTTCAGGCCATCCACGTACCAAAAACAGTTGATAACGACCTTCCGATCACTGATAACTGCCCTGGTTTTGGCTCAGTAGCAAAATACATTGCCGTTTCTACACTGGAAGCATCTTTCGATGTACGTTCAATGGCTGCCACATCAACTAAAATCTTCGTTATCGAAGTTATGGGCCGTCATGCTGGCTGGATCGCAGCTGCTGGTGCACTGGTTGAAGACTATGGCATTCCGGTTGTCACACTTTTCCCTGAAATTGAATTCGATCAGGAAAAATTTATTGCAGCCGTTGATGCAAAAGTTAAAGAACATGGCTACTGCACCATCGTTGTTTCTGAAGGCGCACATTATCCTGATGGTAAGTTCCTGGCAGAACAGGGAACTCGCGACGACTTCGGCCATGCACAATTAGGTGGAGCAGCTCCTGTCGTTGCTAATATGATTAAAGAAGCACTCGACCTCAAATTTCACTGGGCAGTCGCCGATTATCTGCAACGTGCAGCACGTCACCTGTCACCAGAGTCAGATGTTGAGCAAGCTTACGCATTAGGCCAGGCAGCTGTTGAAAAAGCACTCGAAGGCAAAAATTCCATCATGCCAACGATTGTCCGTGAATCATCAAATCCATACAAATGGAGCATCGGCGAAGCAAACTTAAGCGATGTTGCTAATGTTGAAAAGATGATGCCTATGGACTTCATCTCTGAAGATGGATTTGGCATTACTGATAAGTGTAAAGAATATCTTTACCCATTAATCAAAGGTGAGTCTTACCCTGATTACGATGACAACGGCATGCCGAAATATGTCACTATGAAAGGTGAACTTGTTGAAAAGAAACTGGAAGAATTTAAACTTTAATTTCAAACTTTAAGGTTTCACAAAAAGGGCTGCTCTTGCAGCCCTTTTTTTTGCTAGTATATAAAAAATTATTCACCACAGAGGACACGAAGCGCACGAAGGAAAACCTTTTTTAGTGATGATTCAAAGGTATGTATTTGCTACATCAGACCCACCAGGGTTAAGAGACATCCAGTTAACTTTTAATTTTTCTTCGTGCACTTCGTGTCCTTCGTGGTAAATTTCTTTTTTTGGTATACCATTAATTCAATATGACACTAGAAAAAGCATACGAATTACTCGAAATACAGGTTTATATTGGACAGGGCTATAATCGCAATGCAGCCCGACTAATATTAGCCGAAGTACAACGAGACCTTGGACAAACTGCAATTGATCAATTAATTACAGATCTTAATATGACTGAAGTCTTTGGGTTTACTACCGGTCAGAAATTCAAGGCTATATAGCCTGCCGGATAAAATACTAACAAAATATATTAACCACTGGAAACCATACAAATGAATCTAGACCGCGTAACCTCAGGTGCTAACCTGCCCAATGACATCAATGTCATCATTGAAATCCCGGCCCACAGTGACCCGGTAAAATACGAAGTTGATAAAGAAACAGGAGCAATGTTCGTTGATCGCTTTATGAGTACCGCCATGCACTACCCCTGTAATTATGGCTATATTCCACACACCTTGTCAGACGATGGTGACCCTGCCGATGTACTCGTAGTAACCCCAATACCTTTAATCAGCGGCTCAGTTATTCGAGTACGTCCAGTTGGCATGTTGAAAATGACCGATGAATCTGGTGATGACGCGAAGATTTTGGCTGTTCCTGTCGATAAACTTTCTCGTGAATACAGGGAAATTTCAAACATTCGTCAAATGTCCAGAACATTACTGGATTCCATCTCACATTTCTTTGAACACTATAAGGATCTGGAGGATGGCAAATGGGTAAGAGTAGACGACTGGTTAGATGTGGATGATGCAAAGAAAGAAATCATGGAGAGCGTTGAACGCTTTAACAACGCCAAGGAAAAGCCTAACTTTTAAAGTCCATAAAATTAAATCAATTTACAGGCCTGAGATTCTCAGGTCTTTTTTTATTCATCCTGAATTATTACCAAATAAAGCTGATTTCTCTTCAGCACTGACCGACGTTTCACTTTTAAGGGTAGAGTAGTCTACATGACAAACCTGGTTACGCCCCTGCTGCTTAGCCTGATACAGGTATTGATCTACTGAATCAACGAATGACTCTCGTGTATATTCGCTGTCTTTTGAAAAAACACCAACTCCTAAACTCGCCGTTAAAGTAAAAGATTCTGCCTCAAATTCTACCACGGCCTGCTCAAGCCAGAGCCGAACTCTTTCTGCGACATTAACCGCGGTGGGTAAAGTTGTTTGCGGTAAAATTATGACAAATTCTTCCCCACCATAACGACATACAACATCTGATAATCTGATGGCCTGCTTAAAAACTGTTGCAGCCATTTTTAGTGCCTGATTACCGGCCTCATGTCCCCACTTATCATTAATTGATTTAAAAAAATCCAGATCAATCATGATAATACTGGTAGGTCGACCCGCACGCAGAGTTCGTTCCATTTCTATAGACAGGTTCTCCTGAAAATAGCGGAAATTATAAAGTCCCGTTAACGTGTCAGTTGTGACTAGTAGCTTTAACTCTGAGTTTTCACTTCTAAGGCTGGATAATTCTGTCAACCAATGACAGTCAGGTTCATCAACAGGGCAACTTTCTAATTCTTGGTTTTTACTCATGTTGACAGATTATAACCACTCCACAGTCGATAAAACATAAAAAAACCCGATATCTTTTATTAAAGATACCGGGTTGTTGAACTCTGGTAATTTATCTAGATTTTTACTTTATTAGAAGCGAAAACCCAGCTGAAACGAAGCACCCACTTCATCTTCATTAAAGGCCCCGGCAATATCTATATGAATTCCCAGAGGGGAAATACCAATACCAGCAGAAACCACATCACGATCACTGTTCACTGTATCTGCACGATAACCAAATCTTAATTGAGCAAAATCAAAAGCATCTAATTCAATACCCAGTGCCACATACTGACTCTTGTTGCCCGCAAGCCCCAAACCTTCATTTTCAGTTAAATCGACATCCAGTGCCACCGTACTCCAGCTATTGGTATGAGAAACACCAACACGAGCCTGAGGCTTCAGAGAAACGACCATGCCTGTCGCAGCTTCTACACCCGTATCAGGATCGGTATTCATCGCATCATAATCCTGACCGATAATATTTTTTATGACAAAGCCACTGCGCCAGCCATTTTTATGATCCATGGCTATACCAACATCCAGGTTGAAATCACTATAATCTGCAGAGTAATCATCACCATCGATATTATCAGTATCAGCACTATCTGCATTGGCTTCATAATCAAAAACAGTGACCGAAACCATTTTAGGCGTTACACCCACAGCGACTTCTGTTCCAAACAACGACATTTCCCTTGAAATTGTCAAACCAGCCTCTGCCAGCACAATACCCACTACTCTTACTTTTGACTGGATATCAGAGTCACCACCTGTATCTGACTGTGCGGTGAAGTTAACGTCACCAAAGGTAGGTGAAAGCGGATCAGTATCGACAAAGTTAAACGCGCCAGGTGCGGTAATGCAATTTTCAAAATCAAGAACCGGGCCGGCATAACAGGCATCCAGAGCAAGCATGTCATCTGTTAAATCAGTTACCGTATCACCATCTTCATACTGCAAAACTCCTGAAAAATTTGCCGACCCTGAAGCAGTAAATGCGATACCAAATTTTTCCCCAGGAATAGCCAGAACGATACCAGCACCACCTTCAAACTGAAAAGGTTTATCGCTTAACGTTAAAATCTCATTATTGACTGAATTGATCGCAGCAACAGTTGGACCAGAAGCTCCAGGAGCACCGTTATAGTTGGAGATTTCCGCATCAAGTGTATCCATAACGGTATCATCAAAATCATCCACTGCATCTGTAAAATCATCAGGGTCAAACACCCTTACACCAAATATGGGCAATTCAAGCGCAAAATCATCACTTTTATTAGCAACTGAAAGTAAAGCAGGATTGAACAGAGGGGCGGTTGCAGGATTAGCGACAGCGACTCCCGCTCCTCCCATTGCCATTGACTTGGGATCAAATGAATTAAATGAAACTGCCAGAGAAGCTGAAGTCATCAGTAATGCAGCTGACCCTACAGCTACTGAGATTAGATTTTTTTTCATCATAGTGTTATTAGACCTAAATATTTGGGAGGTTCTTAAGACTATAGTGCAAAAAAAATATTTATGATGAAAAAGTCATGAATTTACAGGGTAGTTGGCACTTTATTAACTTATAATTTAATTTCTATTTTGCCAGATTCTCTTGCACACCCAATGCCTGATACTATTTTCAGTTCCTCCCATTCTTTCAAACAGCAGTTTATTCAAGAATTAAAAAACTTAACGACAGCTGATGAAGTTGGGGTTTTTATACTGGTGCTGGCCAATGCTATTTCTAAACCTGAAATCTACCATGCCCTGTCAAAGGATCTTTCAAACCATTTTACATTACTTAAGGAAAAATTGAATAGACTTCCAAATGATGAACTCAAAAAAATACCCACAGATGATTTGTCGGTATTCGAAGCTCTAAGCAATATTAATTTTAACGACCTGTCATTATCCATCAGTAAGTTATGCGGAGTCTGGCAACTACAATACAATCCATTACGTAGCTTTAGACCAGCTCGCAACAGTGATAAAAAAATCACTCGTCTTTACCAGGCATTTGATAATAATAGCTTCCACTTCAACAAGATTTTTTTATCCAGAGAAATTCTATGGCAGGGAAATTTAGCCAATATTCCACTACGCCTTTTATATAATAAATTCCCTTTTGCTGATTATCACGGATTACTGGTTATTGAGCCGGAGCTGAAGAAACCCCAGTTTTTACAACAACAGGATATAGTTAAAATCCAGCAAATATTATCTGAAGCCTCACATTTGCAAGGCATAGGGCTGGCCTATAATTCACTGGGAGCTTACGCATCGGTCAATCACCAGCACTGGCAAATGTTTTTATCAGAACAGAATTACCCCGTCGAACATTCAGTCTGGACGCACAACTCCGGCTCCAACAATTATCCTCTTGGCGTAGAATGCTTTCACAAAGTTTCAGATGCATGGCCATTGATTGACAGCTATCAACAATCTAACTGTAGTTTCAACTTGTTAGTCAGGCCAGATAAAACATACCTGATCAAAAGAAAAAAGCAGGGAGAATATCAACACAGTCATTGGACCAGTGGTTTTGCCTGGTCAGAAATTATGGGTAACATCATGACAACTACCCCGTTGGATTATGGACAATTAACTGCCCACAGTATTGAACAGGAGTTTAAATTACTAGGAGGCTATCGGACTTAGGTGATCGTAGCGAGGTTTAACTACATTTCACGAACTATGCGGATGCCAACATTGTACTGCCCTTTCTTACTTGGAAATGTTTCACGATTCTCAGCTCGCATAGAAGATGCGGGACTGCGGAAAGCACCACCACGTACGATTCTGACAGAACAATCTCCGCCATCCCAGGCAGAGCCATCATCGGGAGCATCCATATAGTTTCTGTGATAACAATCATGCACCCACTCATATAAATTGCCAGCGGTGTCATTCAGTCCAAACTGATTCGATTTGTATGACCCCACTTTAGCAGTTTTTGCTGTATTCAAATCTGAACCACAGTCAAAGCAGTGTGCATTTCCTGTCCCTTTAGCAGTACCCCACCAGTAAGTTGTTCTTTGACCGGCACGTGCTGCATATTCCCATTCAGCTTCAGAAGGTAAGCGATATTTTTTTCCTGTTTGTTTACTCAGCCATTTACTGTAGGCCAAAGCATCATCCCATGACACATTACTCACCGGATGAGTTTTTCTATCCTGACCTTTACTATCTGGTTGCTTACGTCTTGTCGATTTTGCAAACATATCGTACTCAGCAAAAGTTACTTCGTTAATAGACATCGCAAAAGTAGGCACTGTCACTGCATGACGCGGAGTTTCATCAGCCGAAATCAACCCCGATGAATTACCCATTCTGAAAGTCCCACCAGAAATTTGAATCATAATGGGTCCACGTCCACCCACCTTAAGCCGGTCTGTAAAAGGATCATTTTTATCCACAAACTGTTCTTCAACAAGCGGTGCCGGACTGGATATTTCCGGCTGCTTCACTAGCTCTCTGGGCTTAGCCTTTTCAACGGGAGTTTCTATTACTTTTACAGGTGGTGGTATAACTTCTGGTTGAGCTGGTTTTATCTGCTGCTGAACCTGATTATTGATATTCGATATCACACCATCCAGCATACCTTGTTGCCAGGCATAATAGCCTCCAGCGACAATTAACAGCAATACAATGAATTTAAATAAACCAGCTTTTGATTTTTTTTCCTGAGGAGCCCGATAGACAGGCTCTGATGGAGCTCTTTTAGATAAAGATTCTTTTGCAGGGGCAGGAGGTTCTTCGGAAGGCGCTTTAGCTTTCTCTTTAACATCCACCACGATGATAGTGGTATTATCCTGATTAATCTTATTCGCTTCTTCAACAGCCTTTAACAGAGCATAAACACACTCTCTCGCTGTTGACGACCAGGAAGAGTACTGAATAATTGCACCGGCACCGAGTGTATCCAGCCCATCACTGGCAACTATCAAGCGATCTCCAGGCTTCAATTTAATACCGCTATCTGGACAGTCAATACTACTGATTTCTTCGCCCGTCATGGCGCTCATCAACATATTGCGAGACATACCCGGTTGCTCTTCAATATCCATGCCCTGCTCTTTCATCATATCGATGTAAGCGCCATAACTGTGATCGGCATTTTGTTTGATTAATTCACGCTCTCTGACCAGGTATAAATGACTATCGCCGACACTTACCCAGTAAAGATTATTATCTTCAAGGTAAGCAGACACCATGGTGCAGCCCATGCCTCTTAAAGCAGGGGTTTCAGAAATGGAGTCATGAATCTGTTGATTGGCGCGATTGAGTGCAGAAGATAAAGAATCGGGGACATTTTTATCGCTAAAGTCACTTTGAAAAGCCTTATTGAAGGTAGCTACAACCATATTACTGGCGACATTACCTGCAGCATGCCCGCCCATTCCATCGGCCATTACAACTAATGAACAGGAATGACCTGCATCATTGTCCCCCAACAGGGAAACCATGAAAGCATCTTCCTGGTAATCACGCGCACCATCAATCTGGTCGCTGGCTATGTCAAACTCAAAGCTCATATTATTTTAATTTTTTTTACACTAAGCATAATATAGTTGTTAGTTAAAGTAATTTCTAGGTTATTACTAAACTAAGGACAAAAAACATTGATATTTCCTCTTAATTGAGACCTACATCCTGTTTTCACTACAACTTACTCATTATCCAGTCAATGTACCTAATGAAAAGGATTAAATAGGGAATCTACTAACAATTGTAGCGGAAGAAACAAAGGCTGAGGTAATTCATTCCAGTCTGCCCAGAACCATTCAGAATTCAATTGATCAGTTATTAACTTTAGTTGACCATCATTTAAACAATCTACCATGAAATACAGACTTAAAGAATGCAGCTCTGAATCAAAGACATTATTGGTATAAGTCACAAAATGACTTTCCCCAAAGCGTAAATTACGGAACATGGAGAGCTGCCTATGTACTGCCTGTTCAGGGGCTTCCCCTAAACCTATCCAGCCACCCGGCAATTGCCAACTACCCTGCATCGGCTGATTTAAACGACGACCCAATATTATTTTATGATTTTGTTTTATAATCACACCCACCCCTACACGGGGTTTATTTTTAATATTTAGCTGCTGTTTCGTCATAAGGTTATCAAAGCATGAATAGTCTAATAGAATTTGAAGGTCCAATCCGGTTAAGTGTATTTATTGCCATCTTTATGATTATGGCACTGTGGGAGATAAAAGCTCCCTATAGAAAACTCAGATTAAATCGAGTTCAGCGCTGGCCACATCAACTCGGACTAATTATTTTGAATACATTAACAGTTCGGCTGTTATTTCCTATAGCAGCCGTAGGTACAGCACAGTACATGACACATCAGGGCTGGGGGTTAATGAACTTACTAGGTTTTAACCCGGCTATCGCCACAATTACTGGATTTCTATTTCTTGATTTTGCTATTTACTGGCAACATGTTCTTGCTCACCAACTGGAGTGGTTCTGGAAACTACACCGTACCCATCACGCAGACACAGATTATGATCTAACCACTGGGTTACGTTTCCACCCTCTCGAAATGATCCTGTCGATGCTGATTAAAATGCTGGTCATTCTACTACTTGGCATACCTGCAACGGCCGTTATCTTATTTGAAATCGTACTATCCGGCTCTGCCATGTTCAACCATTCGAACATTAGACTTACAGAAACCGTTGAACCCATTTTAAGAAAAGTTATTGTCACCCCGAGTATGCACCGTATTCACCATTCCACACACCAGTTTGAACATGATACCAATTATGGTTTTTTTCTTTCTATCTGGGACCGCTTATTTGAAAGTTATACAGACAAACCCATGGAAGACGACCAAACAATGCCAATCGGTTTGAAGATTTTTCGTGCCAAAGAAAATCAACGGCTCAGCCATATTCTCAAAATGCCTTTTTCAAATTACTAATGACTAATCACAAATAACTCAGGAACTCTGTGTTATATTTCCTGTCAATGCATTGTATAGTCAATTAGAAAAATAAATAACTCATGCTAGATACCTGGCCATTACTACAAAACTCTCAGTTTCCTGAAATACATCGCTCGCCACTGGAAATTCTACAGGTTAATTTAGGATATTTGTGCAATCAAACCTGCTTACATTGTCATGTTAATGCCGGCCCTAATCGCACAGAATTAATGACTGAGCAAACCATAACCGATATTCTAAAGGTGTTAAAACAGCCCAATGTCCACACTCTGGATTTAACCGGTGGTGCCCCGGAAATGAATCCTCTATTCCGGGAACTGGTCAGTGAAGCCACATCCATGGGCATAAAAGTGATTGATCGCTGCAACCTGAGCATATTGAGTGAACCTGGATTCGAAGATCTGACCGAATTTTTCACCCGACAAAAAGTTGAGATTGTTGCATCATTGCCCTGCTACCTGGAAGAAAATGTCGATGGGCAACGCGGTAAAGGTGTCTATCAAAAAAGTATCGAAGGCTTAAAAAAATTGAATCAGGCCGGGTATGCTATGGACGGCACAGGTTTAAGACTTAACCTTGTTTATAACCCCACCGGTCCTTACCTGCCACCGGGACAACAACAGCTCGAAACAGATTATAAAAAATTTCTGGAAGACAATTTTCAAATTCAATTTAATCAACTTTTCACCATCACTAATATGCCGATAGCGCGTTTTGGTAGCAGCTTAATTTCGCAGGGTAAATTTGAAGAGTATATGCTTTTACTCAAAGACTCGATGAACCTCGCGAACATGAATGGTCTTATGTGTAAAAACCAGTTGAGTATTGACTGGCTTGGGTACGTTTATGACTGTGACTTCAACCAGATGCTAAAGCTAAATCTACAGCACCCGAAAACTCATCAGAATCTGCATATTAGAGATATTACCGATGTGGATATGAACAACATGGATATCATAGTGGCCGACCACTGTTTTGGCTGTACCGCGGGTCATGGCAGCAGTTGCGGCGGAGCACTGGGTTAAGATTCACTATGTGCATATCTGACCAGTAAATATGCAGTTTAGCGTCATAATTCCAACTCTTAATGAATCGACCTCATTAGTCCACTCACTCAAAGAATTACTGACAACCATAGAAAACCCGTCACAAGTTGAAATTATTCTGTGTGACGGTGGCAGCGATGACGATAGTCTACAACGGGTAAAACAATTTCCACTTACCATTCTTAACTCTCCAAAAGGCAGGGCACTACAAATGAATGCCGGTGCTCAACAGGCGAAGGGTGACTGGCTGGTATTTTTACATGCTGATACTCGTTTACCTGAAAACTGGATGGAGCTGATTCAACACTGTAAAGGTGAGTGGGGAAGATTTGATGTTCGCTTAAGCGGTCACCACTGGTTATTTCGTATTATCGAAAAAGCTATGAATCTACGTTCCAGGAAAACCTCAATTGCTACCGGAGATCAGGTACTATTCTTCAAACCAGCATTTTTTCAAAAACTGGGAGGCTTTCCGGAAATCCCATTAATGGAAGATATTGCGATCAGTAAACTTGCCAGAACATTTTGTTTAGCCAGCTGCATACCTCAACAGGTGATAACCTCAAGTAGACGCTGGGAAAAAAATGGCATTCTTCGCACAGTGGCTTTAATGTGGTTCTTACGACTAGCTTACTGGGTGGGAACAAAACCCGATAAGTTACATCGTTTATACTACTCGTCCTGACATGAAGTTTTTAATATGACAAAAACTCTAATCCAACTGTTCGCAAAACCGCCTGTCGAAGGCAAAGTCAAAACCCGGTTAATCCCGGATATTGGTGAAAAATCAGCAACAGCCATTTATCAACACTGTCTGAAGAGCAATATTAAACTGGTTAAACAATCAGCTTTTGAATACCAGATCTGGCTTACCGAAGTTTCTGATCATCCACTGTTCAAAAATGAAAAGGTTAAAATCCAACAGGGCAATAATCTGGGAGAAAAGATGTTGCACGCTCTCACAGAAGCTCTTTCCCTACATACTAAAGTTATCTTAATTGGTTCTGACTGCCTCGATTTAAGCACATCATTATTAAAAAGAGTGTGTGAGAAACTGGAGCAACATGAACTGGTTTTCATCCCGGCACTGGATGGAGGTTATGTTCTGATTGCAGCTAAGGAATCTATCGATCCAAATATATTTAAAGATATCGAATGGGGTTCCGATAGTGTACTAACACAAACTCTCGAACGAGCCATGCAATCGGGCATTGATACCGCCGTATTAAATCCCTTAAGGGATATTGATCGAGTGGATGATGTGCAACATTATGCAGAACTCAAACAGTATTTATAACTGACATCTTAGAACCCAACCAAACCTTCTTATGCTATACCCACTACTAGTAAGACCTTTTGTATTTGCTCAGGACGCCGAAACCGCGCATGAAACCAGCCTCGAATTACTCAATACATTTCGATACCTGATTCCAGGCACTCTGCATCGTAAGCCAGTAAAAGTGATGGGACTGGACTTCCCCAACCCGGTCGGCCTGGCTGCAGGACTGGATAAAAATGCTGATTATCTGCCCGGACTCGGGCGACTAGGTTTTGGTTTTATCGAAGTTGGCACGGTCACTCCACGTGCCCAGGCAGGAAACCCCAAACCACGCTTATTTCGTTTAACCGAGCATAACAGCATCATTAATCGAATGGGCTTCAACAACAAAGGAGTCGACTACCTGTTAAACAACGTCAGTCGACTACCAGAACATGACTATATCCTCGGCATCAATATAGGAAAAAATCTGAGCACAGCAGTTGATAATGCTTTGAGTGATTACACACTGGCGTTACAGCAGGTTTATACTTCAGCCGATTACATCACCATCAATATTTCATCGCCCAATACCCCGGGCTTAAGAAATTTACAATCTGAAGAAGCTCTAGAGAGTTTATTAAAAGGCATTAATGATTGCCGAAAAAGTTTACAGGATGAACATCAGGTCAACCGCCCTATTGCCCTTAAAGTCGCACCTGACCTTGACAGTCAGGCCATTGCTCCCATTTCAGACCTGCTGGTTAAATATGAAATTGACGCCTTAATAGCCACCAACACCACGCTAGATAAATCCAGAGTCACGGGGCACCCGGCAGCAAACGAAGTGGGTGGTTTAAGCGGTGCAGCATTAACAGATAAATCACGTCAAATTCTGTTTCAGTTTCATCAGCGATTGCAAGATCAAATCCCCATCATTTCTGCTGGCGGAATAGACAGCCCTGAAGAAGCCCAGTTGAGACTCGATCTGGGAGCAAAACTGGTTCAACTCTACAGTGCAATTATTTTCAAAGGACCAGGCATCATCAATAAAATCACTAAATCCATTACACCCTAGTGGTTAGATTGAAAGGCTTTATGCTAAAGTAAGCCTATCAAGAATTATGCACCACGAAGAACACGAAACACACGAAGAAAAGCATTAGCAGGCAATCAACTCCAGCAGGAAACCTGCATACAATGGACGAGCCATATTATAATTATCTTTCTCCGTGCTCTTCGTGTACTTCGTGGTTAAAACTTTCATTTTTCACTATAAAACTGAACACCATGAATGTAGAAGAAATAGCCCAGAACTGGATGGATAACTGTTGCCACACTATTCAGCAGTATGATCATGAATCTCATATGAATTTAATATCCAAAGATGTGCAGGTATTCGGCATCCCCGGGTTTGAAGTTATTGGTTATGAGGACTGGTTTTCACAATGTGAATATGAATTCCGTGAAAAACTAATTGAAAAAGCATCTTATAAAGGTCTGAAAATTCGTCAGAGCAATGACAACCAGATCATGTTTCTAACCCATGAATCAGTCCTTGCCACCGACGGCACCACAGACTCTCACCCCATTGAAATTGTATTATCCAAAGAACAGGATGATGTGTGGAGAGTATCTCAGGAGCGTCTGCTGTCTGATGAAGAGGCAAGTCACCTGGGGATTAGTTAAATGCCCTCTCTTGCGTCTATGAACGATGCTCATCAGTATTTTAAAAAACTGCCAGCCGAATTGACTGACTATTTTGATGATGCTTATCAATCAGCATTTGACCAGTTAATGAAAGCTCTGGAACAGTTCTTCGACGTCACTTCAACCGTTAATCAGCAAGCAGCAGATGATCAAATCATCAGCAGTACCGAAGCAACAGAAATAGGTGATCATGGTTTCATCCTGTTACTCAAACTGGTTAACCTGATGGAAAAACTCGACCTACCGCATAAACGAAAGGAAATTGAGCAGATATCACTCATTTTTGCTCGCTGGGTCATTCATTTCAATGGCCAGCTTAAACATATAGAACCTATCGTAAATGCTTTTGCCCATTCAGCCAACAGCATGAAAGAAAAGAAATCATTACTGGCACTGATAGAATTGATGGACATGGTGGTCGATGCAAGTTCAGATGAAATCAAACATGACCTTGAAAGCAGCAATATATATCGCCCATGGCGTTTACTGCATATCAACCGTGGCATTGTTGCAACTCGCACCCATGATGCAGACATCATGAAAAAAGTATTTGATGAAATGATTTTATATTTACCACAGGATGCTGCCAGTTTTTTCAGTGAGGGCATGCAGGAAATGGATGCACTGGATTACCCGCCCAATGTACAAAAAGTTATAGAAGAATATTTTCTACACCAACCCAAAATTAAATTACATTAAAGAAGTGACCCGCAGATGAGCGAACAAAACTTTGAAGTAAATAATTTTATTTTCGATGCCAGCGCATCGAATTTTGAACAGCTAGTGCTGAAAAATTCAGTTCTAGGTCCAGTACTTGTTCATTTCTGGTCTCCTAAAGCCGGCCCCAGTTTTCGCCTTTATCCGGTTCTGGAAAAGCTCATTAAAACTTATACAGGATCTTTTTTACTGGTCAATATTGATGTTGAAGAACATAAAAGTATCAGCCGTGATTACTCCATTACCAGTGTGCCCACTATAAAATTATTTGCTCAGGGAAAAGTTGTTGAAACTTTATTTGGCTACCAGAATGAACAGGATTTACGTTTTATGCTGGATCAATATGTTGCCTCAGAGAACGACATCATTATTCATCAGTCACTGCAATTATTCGAACAGGGAGAGATTGAGAAGGCTTATCAACAACTCGGGCAAGCTGCCTTAAGCAGTCCACAGTACTATAAATTACCGCTCACCATTGCTTCCATGATGCGCAGCGAAGGAAGGCTCTCCGAAGCCCTGAGCTTGCTCACAGCATTACCCGAAATAGTACGCGATAAACCAGCCTGTAAGCGTTTATTATTAGAGTGTGAATTTGCTGATATGGCATCACCGGTCATGGATGCTAAAGACTTAATTCCTTTTGTTCGGGAAAATATGCAGGAATTACCAGCCGTAAAACTACTCGCGGCATGGCATGTCACCCAGAAAGATTTCAAATCTGCATTGGAGCTTTTTCAAAATATCATGCAGCGAGACAGAAATTTTGAAGATGATCTGGGGCGACGTTGTATCGTTAAAATTCTTGCACTACTGGATGACAACCATCCATTTATAAAACGTTATCGTGACATTATTCGGAAATTGAATAATTAAAATCAGAGCTACAATTCCGAAAGCCTATCGATACAAAATCCTTACCTCACACAAAGTTTAACCTTCACTAAACAATAATTATTACTAGAATTCTGAAAGTTTCAAATTATTGAGCTATATTAACTATTAATGCAATCCAAAGGCATCTAAATGACATAATTACAAAATTGCAATCATCTACTAATTCTATAAGAGATAGTAAAAAATTTTAATCAACATTTACAGAATTTAAACCGCTTTGGGGTCATGGTCCTCTCTCTACTGCGTTTTCAAGATTCAATGATGGCCGGATTATAATGTCTTTGTTAACGTCTTTCACAGGTAACACAAAAAAACCACCAAGCCTTAGAAGCCGCTACTTCTCCCTTACCTTATTGCTGGGTTTTATTATAGTTTCTGCTTTACTGTTTATTTTGAATGATATCATCTCAACAAAGCAGCAACTCACCAATAGACTTTCAGGAATTCATAAACAACTGAGCAGACTTGAATCCATTCACGACAACCAGTTAAACTTTTACAGGCATATAGATCTGTTTTTACTTGACCCTTCTCAGGGTAATCATGCGACTCAAACCCATGATTTAATTGATAACTCCATCGAAATTAGCATTCAACTAATCGACTTTTTCCAGAATAAGGATCTCCGTCTGACCAGGGATATAGAAAGCCTGGTAGAAAAATTATCATTGCTAAGAGCAAATTTATTTGACCTGACTGAATCCAGAATGGATATCACCAGGCAGTATCCAGCGATGGCTATCTCAGCACAACAGATGGCCATTCCATCACAAGCTATAGGCACCAACATTAGAATACTTATTGATGAGATAGAAGATGAAGAGCTAACCCCTGAATCTGAAAAGCTATACCCTCTGTTACTTAAAACAAATACTGTTGCAGTTAGCCTCACTTCACAGGTACGTATCTACCTGGCAAATCGATTAGCTTCCTTCTCTAAGGATTTACTAGTATCTCAGGCAATCTCGGTATATGAATTTCATCAGCAATTTATAACCAACATAAATCAGCTCACCACCCTGTACAAAAATGAAGATAGCTTTGAGGCTACAACTCTTCTTAAAAATTTAAAAGTGGACTCACTTGAATGGATAGCACTTTTTGAAGAGGTGAGAAAAATATCCGAGTCTGATAGCTGGCGTAAGGACAGTTACCTGATGATCAATAAAATCATCCCTCTGACAGATAAAATATCCGCATCTATCCATAATTTAGAGAGTTTACTTCTGTTAAAAGAAGGTGGTGAGAATGAGTTATTGAGAAAAAATAACGATACACTGACTCTATTGCTCATTTTTATCATCGCACTTTTTTTGTTTTTCATATCAACGTTAATTTTATCTCTCGATAGAATGGTTTTTAAGCCAGTTTCATCGGTCGCAGAAGCACTTAAATACAAAGCCTTTAACAAAGTATCTCCTTTACTGCTTACTGCAAAATCAAAGGAAGTGGGTGATTTAATTGAAGCTTTCAATGAAATGGATAATCAGGTCAACCGACGTCAAAATGAACTGGAACACCAGGCATTACATGATTACCTGACAGGCTTACCCAACAGGTTTATGTTAACTCAACATATTGAATACCAGCTAAAAAATAATAATCGTACAAAACGGGTATTCTCACTGTTGCTGATGGATCTGGATAATTTCAAAGATATCAATGACTCTTTAGGACATACCACAGGCGACATGCTGTTAGTAAAAGTAGCGCAGCGATTAACAGAACGTATGCGTAAGTCAGACACCGTTTCAAGATTTGGCGGGGATGAGTTCGTTATTCTGCTGCCCGAAACTACGCTGGATTCATCTTATGAGCTTGCCAAAATAATTAACAAAAGCTTTGAAGAACCCTTTTTAATTTCTGAGCACACAATTACTATTGGTATGAGCATAGGCATAGTCAGTTACCCCGATGATGGTGAGGATGTCCTGACTCTTCTGCAGCACGCCGATATTGCCATGTATAACTCAAAACAAAATCATACTCAATTTTCACACTATGAAGATAGCCAGGATTTTTATAATTTAAACAGGCTTGCTCTCATTAACGACCTGAGAAATGCTATTGATAACGATGTTTTAGCACTATATTATCAGGCACAGTTTAAATCGGATGGTAAAACACTCACTGGCGCAGAGGCATTATTACGCTGGGATCATAATCAACACGGATTTATTAATCCTGAAAAAATTATCGAGCTAGCCGAGTATGCCAATATCATCCACCTGTTATCAATATGGATAATCAGGCAGGCTGTTGAGCAATGTGCCCGTTGGCATCATATGGGAAAGAAAGTCACTATTTCCATCAATCTATCTGTTCGGGATCTTTCTAACCCAACATTATGCGAGCAAATTTCACAGATACTCAAGCAATATCAATTACCGAGTGAGTACCTTATTCTGGAAATTACAGAAAATGGAATGATGGAAAACCCGGCTAACTCAATTGAAGTGTTAGAAAATTTAAATAACATGGGGGTTAACCTTTCTATCGATGACTTCGGTACCGACTTTTCATCGCTTGCTTACCTTAAACAATTACCAGTCAATGAGTTAAAAATTGATAAATCCTTTGTTCTGGATATGGATACAAATGAAAATGATAAAATCATAGTCCAGTCGACTATTAATCTCGGCCATAACTTAGGTCTTAAAGTAGTAGCAGAGGGGATTGAACGCCATAGGCATTTAGAAATTGCCAGGCAGTTTGGCTGTGATCAGGTTCAGGGCTATTTATTCTGTAAACCACTCAACAGTGATCAATTCATTAAGTTTCTTAATGGTGATTTAAAATAACCGTTTAGATGAAAACACTTTAAGTTTTTAGAAACATTTTAATTTGCTGATATGGATTATTACTGTAATAGTTTTTTTATCGCAGCTAGCAACTTTAACGGCTCAAATGGTTTCAGCAGAAAAGCACTGGCCCCGGCCTTTCTGGCTTCATCTTCCATCTCCTTGTCTGACTCTCCAGAAAGCACACAAATTTTAACAAATTTATTTACCGGGCTAATCCGAATTTTTTTAACAAAATCTATGCCTCCCATATTAGGCATATTTAAATCAGTAATGACGAGATCATATTGACGGCCAGCGACCAGCTTCAACCCCTCTACACCATCATCCGCTTCATCAATATCGCTACTAACACCTGCTTTTTTTAGTACGCTCACAATCATCAGGCGCAATACTTTTGAGTCATCGACAACTAAAATACTATGATTCATCAAGAACCTCGTTTAATTGAATGATAAGAAGTCTCCAGTTAACTCTGTTTAAAATAGAAATCAAAGAAATCGGCTTATGGCTCCTTTAATATACACTACATCTTAGGAACAAAAGCGACTTCATCACCATTGAATAATTTTTGATCTACATTTGAAAACTGTTTATTGACGGTAATCGTTAAACGTTCAGGGTTTAACGCCTCCTTCCAGTTCTCACCTTTGCCAGCCAGTAGCTGAATTACATCTTCTACTCTCTGGGTATCATCAGATAAATCCAATTCAAGCTTTTCCAGACCAAGCGCATCAACCAGACCGATAAAAAACAATACGGTGATTTTACTGTCACCCTGATTCAACTTTTTAAATTTATCTAGCTGCAGCTGATAATCTTTCCAGTTGGATTCAAAATTATCACCTAATTCCTTCAATGTATTCCACGAATACACACCCGTATCATGCCCATCATCAAATAATAGTCGAACTGCATAAGAGCCCATTGGTTCAAC
>Ga0209576_1000785_pt1 | contig 18761 bp, 19 predicted proteins | sample SaaInlV_DNA_135m_FD_184686 | JGI IMG/M metagenome (GOLD analysis project Ga0209576, IMG submission 184686) | Marine microbial communities from expanding oxygen minimum zones in the Saanich Inlet - SI075_LV_DNA_135m (SPAdes) (version 2) | ecosystem: Environmental > Aquatic > Marine > Unclassified... | reverse complement strand
AGTCCTTATATTAATTAGTGTGGGGCATTTCACCCCTACTTGTTTTTATCTAGATTACTTCTTCTGCTTCTACCCAAGAGGTAGTGTCTTCATCCCAAGAGTACATTAAGTCATCTGTTGGATAAGGTACGGGTGAATCCCATTGACAAGTGTCTTCGTTTAAAGTCCACGAAGGGTATGGTTGAGGTGGAATGAAAGCATCTCTTGTAGCATCATAGGCGTAACCTATACCTGCGTAGTTCTTTCTAAAGCTGCCACTGTATGATGTTTGAACCCAGTTAAAGCTATCCCCAACAGCACCTGAATTTATAAAATCCTGCTCTGCTACGATTACTCTTAATACTAGGTTGTTTTCAATTTCTGCAAAATGACTCATACTGCGTACCTCACTATTACTATTCCTGAACCACCGAAGCCACCAGAAGCACCACCACCACCACCTGAGCCAGTATTTGTAGCGCCATTACCACCAGCACCTGAGGCCACACCATCTCCACCACCACCAGAACCACCAGAAGCACCATAACCACCATTACCCCAACCAGAGCCTCCTCCCCCTCCTGCATAGTAGCCACTAACACCAGACGAAGTAGCACTCGCCCAAGTAGACCAGCTACTTAGACCTACACCTCCAGCTCCACCAGTTTGTCCACTATTGTTTCCACCAGTACCTCCTGCACCCCCTCCACCACCACCAGCAGCATTACCACCAGAATAACTGCCAGCATTGCCTCCTGCATTACCATAGCCAGTAGCACCGTTTGAATTACTCTGGTTGCCAGCGCCTCCAGAATGACCCCCGCCATTAAGAGTCATGGAAGCTCCTCCCCCAGAACCTCCAGACAAACCGTTAGGCATAGATATATATCTAGCGCCACCACCACCACCATTAGCGGTAGAACCAAAACAAGTTGTGGGTGTGCCGTTAGTAGATACTGTTGATGACCCTGCGCCAATAGTGATAGTGTAACTACTTACTGATACTGAGTATCCAGAATGGTAAAGTAAACCACCAGCTCCACCTCCTGCTGGGTAAGCGCCGCTAGCTCCTGAGCAGCCGCCACCAGCGACTGATAAATACTCAACAGAGCTTAAAGAGCCTCCAGTGACTTGGAAAGTGCCTGATGATGTAAATTTATGATATTTATAACCACCAGTTTCGTATGTTGTGCCACCAGTTGCCAATGAAGAAACACTAATAATAATACTGTCTGTTGAACTGTAAGCAGAATCAGTGTAAACAGCATTAGCCGAATTAGTTACCTTAGCTCTGTTGCTATAAGTTGCAGCAGTAGTATAAGTTAAAGTAACTGTGACAGAAGTACCACTCCAGCCAGTAATCTCAACAGTATTACCTACCTTAGAACCTGAGCCTGAGCCTACCGAACCATAAGTAAAGTTAGAACTTTGAGCATCGAAGATAACCTTAGTAGCGTTAGAATCAATACTTGATATAGTGTAAGTAACTGCTGTTACATCATCTGAATCAGCAGGGCTATTTAAACTAGGTGCTGATAGTTGTTCATAAATCAGAATACTATCGGTTGAACTATAATCAGAATCACCATAACTAGCATCAATCTTAGTTGACTTAGCCTTAACTGAAGCATAAGTACCTAACGCAGTAAACTGAACAGTGATAGCAGGATTATTAGTAGTAAATCCAGTTACCTCTACAGTATTACCGACTTTAGTACCAGAACCAACACTAACACTACCAAAAGTAAAGCTACTAGTACCCATATCTAAGATAATCTTGTCATCATTAGAGTCAGTTGAAGTTACTGTGTAAACAACATTAGTAGTAACAGTCGTATCAACAGGACTACTTATAGTAGGTGCTGTTAATTCAACCACCATATTCTTAGTAACTAGAGAACTGTCATCTAAACCTAAGTTGTCTGTTGTTGCTTTAATTGTATATGAAGGAACACCACTCGTATGAGTTATAACAAACTCACCAGAAGTATTGATTGAACCTACAGTACAGTTAGTGGGAGTGATAACATAAGTTAATTCTTCAGACCAGTTACCGATAGTGTGAGTTACAGTACCACCAGAATCTATAGATAGAGTACCTGTGATACTAGGTGAGTCTAATGTTCCACCTGAGTTCTGCCAAGTGGGAACTGTTCCTGTTCCTGTAGAGGTTAGAACCTGTCCTGATGTAGAACCAGATGATGACATATCAATAACATTAATTTCTGCTGCTGTTGTATTAACCACCGTACCACTTACTTTAAATTGTCCTGCTGTAAGGTTGGGCTTAATAGCCGTTGTTCCATCTAATAAGTCATCTAATGTATCTAGGTTGGTGTTTAGTTTAGTACCCCATGTGTCGTCTGAACCATTAGACTCGGGCTTAGTAAAATTATAAGTTGTTGTTGTAGTATCTGCCATAATTTTCTCCTATGCTGTACGCTTCCACATATAAATTGTAATGTACGGGGGCATATTGTTATGTGCGCCACCGCCAGGGTAAGTTCCTGATGTGATACTTGTCTCATCTCTTGAATGATTAGTAGTTGCTGAAACTGAATCAGTATCAGTCTTCTTATAATTGTAAGATAATGCTGTAGAAGAACCTGCGAAGTTCACACCACTGCCTGAGCCTTGTCCTGCAATCTTAGCATAAACATGGTCATGAGCAGGTATTTCACTTGCTGATAATGTATGTGTAGCACTACCACCTGTTGAGCCAATACTGTAAGAGCCACTCTCGCCTAATAACATTTGACCTTCACCGAACTCAACCCACGTTCCAAATCCAAGTAACGTACTTGGGTTAGTAGCATTCGTAGCATTCATGTAAATTGAGCCTACAGGATAAGCATCTGATGCTCCCGATATAGCCCCTGTAGCAGTTGCTACAAACGCTGTAGTTGCTAATTGTGTTGTATTAGTACCTGATGTTGCTGTTGGCGCTAAAGGTGTTCCTGTGAATGTTGGACTAGCCAAGTCTGCTTTATCTGTGCTAAGTGTTGTTAGTTGTGTTTGTACGTTGCTTGTAACACCGTCAACGTAGTTTATCTCTGCTGTAGTAGCAGTAACTCCGTCTAAAAGATTAAGTTCTGTTGCTGTTGATGTAACTGCTGTTCCGCCAACTTTAAAACCTACTAGGTTGGGCGCAACGGCTGTAGTTCCATCGAATAAATCATCAAGAGTATCTAGGTTGGTGTTAATCTTACCACCCCATGTATCTGCTGACGCTCCTACTTCAGGTTTAGTCAAGCTATAAGTTGTAGTAGTAGTATCTGCCATTTTATTGTCCTATATTAATAAGTTCCTTTCCACACTCGTAGTTTATCAAATTCACCACTGAGTATTTTCTTTTTTACCACTTCTTTTCGTGCTTCAATGTCGCCCCACTTGATTCCAAGTTCGTCACACCATTGTTTAATAAGGAAAATAGGGATTGTGCCAACTAATTTACTCTCACCCATGCCATCTAATTTATGGCTTCTTAACTGCTCTGCTCTTTTTAAGGCAGGGTTAGCGGTGTGAATCTTTTGAACGATTACTTTATCGTTCTTGTGGTCAACGTGTATTTTTTCACCTATTTTCATTTTAAATTCCTTATGTAAAAAGGGCGGTTTCCCACCCTCTTATTAACTTCTTATATTAAGAAGTAGTACAGTCGATTACTGCGCCTGATGCTTTCTCATTCTTAGAGATAAGCGTAAGTTCAGTAAGAACTTGGCGTTTAGTATTATCACCTGTCTTCGCAAGAGCAGTGTTCTTGGTTGGACGTAATACGCCACAAGCCCACATATCGTTTTGCATGATGAAAACATCACGACCACGATTCTCACGAGTTGGAGTGAACTCAACAGTACCCCACGGAGTTACATAAACATCCATGTGATTAATAACGCCTTCGCTTTCTGCTTTAACAGTTGAACGTTGGTTGTTATTACCAGTGAAGCCTAACGCTTTGTTCATCTGGAACGCTGATAGATACACAGTGTCCGGACGTCCACCTGCTTCCCAGATTGATTGCATAGTGCTATCAAAGTCTGCTTGAGCAAATTCAGTTGCAGTTCCGTCAGTACGTGGCTTAGAGCCTGGTACTGTCCAACCTGATACTGATTCAGGGTTTACACCTGAAGTACCGATATTACCAATATTACTATTGATAAACGTTGGTACACCTGCTAACTCACGAGCCACTGATGCGCTTCCTGCAACGTGTGCGTTGTTGTCAAACAATGCCTTCTCGATGTCTAGCTTCTGCTCTTTAGCAATCTTCAAAGTTTGGTAAGCCATTTCAGTTGCTCTACCTGCTTTGTCAAGACCTGCATCAGTATCAGGAATAATCACAGCATTCTTAAAGATTTGCGTGTAGTTACCCATACGAGTAGTTGCAGTCATTGCGTTAGCAGTAGTGTCGTCACCTTCAATGTGAGCGTTTGATGCTGATGAACGTAATGCGTCAGTCTGCCACTCATGGAAAGTGTTAGATGCGCTTACTTTTTTTAATGATGAATAAAAAGGTGTTTCTTCAGGGGAAATGTCGTAGATTACGTTTTCCAAGTCTTCACGAATACCTTTTGCGTCATAACTATCAAATGTGTTTGATGGTTGTGCCATTGTCGTTCTCCTATTATTAGGTTTGTAAAATTAAGCCGATAGCATCTTCAATGCCACCTGACTTTCTGAGTTGTGCCTTTTGGCGTTTACGAACTTTAGTTTTTGAATCATCAACTCTCTTCGCCCCTGCCTTTACGATAGGTCTTGCTTTCTTAGTCTTAGCGACTGCCTTAGCCTTACCACTCATAATGTCACGGTATTTCATAGCATCATGTAAAACCTGTATTGCTCTATGGTCCATCACTTGTCCGATTTCATCGGCTGAGTAACCATAATGCTCACGTCCTACTTGTACCAGTCTTTCCTTGATTTTACCTGCTTTATTAGAGTCAGCAAATTCAGGAATCTTCTGTTGTAAAACTTGCATTTCTTGCTTTAGATAAGTCTGTTTAGCAACTTTTTCAGCATTTGAGTTTTTATTACTCACTTGCTGAAGTTGTGCCATTTGATTATCATAAGTCACTTTACTCTCATCATAGTTAAGTTTTTGTTCCATGTACCCTATTGGGTCACTTTCAAATAACTCGCGAGACGGTGGAGTAGGTGGTGATGCAATGTTTCCCTGTTGAAGTTCTTGGAAAAGTTGTGCCATCTGCTTTCGTTCGTTTAATAGAGATTCATAGACTTGCTCTGCTTCTTTACGTTGCGTTGCTGCCTCTTGCATCCCCTTTTGGACGTATTTCTGTCCGCTATAGCCTTGCTTTAGTTCATCAAGCGTTACTTCTACTTCATTACCGTCAATCTTGACTTTAATGTTAGAAGGCGCATTTTGAACGGCATCCTCTACTTGGTCGTTATCTTCGTCCAACTCTGATACTTCTTCAGAATCATATTCTGCTTCGGTGTCATAGTCTTCTTCAGAATCAGTTTCCACTTCTTCAGCCTCAGCAGTTTCCTCTACATCTGTAGCATCCTCTGTTGTCTGAGTTTCTTCTTCAGTTGCTTCTACTTTTTCTTCTTCTATCGGAGCAATTATGCTCTCAATGGCAGATTCAATACTACCATCAATTTGGGTTTCAGTCGTTTCCACGGTGCTGTTCTCCTATTTTTTACGTTTACGCTTACTAATCTTATCGTCTGCTACTACACTTTCCATATAATTAGTAATCTCATTTATCGCACAAACAATGTCATGCGCCCTGTCGCGCTCGTTCGTTTCCGAATAAGCGTCCATGAAGATAGCAACTTGCCTCTCCACGATTTCTGAAATAATATCCTTAAAGGTGTCATCATTCATCAATGTCTTTATCTTAGCAGATTTTTCACCTAAGTTCATTAAAATCTACCGCCTGTTACTGCTTGAGTTGGTTGTTGTTGTGGGTATCTAGGTGCTTCTTGCATCTGCTTAACTCTAGCAATGTCTAATTTAGAGCCATAATCACCATAAATCTTAGCCGCGTCTGTTACAAGTTTTTGGTCTAATTCATCTCTCTTACGGTCATCTTCTGCTATAGCCTTCTGCGCTTCAATCTCTAATTTAAGCATATCTGTCTGTGACTTGGCTTGTGCCTTAATAGTCTCAGCCTGTACGATTGCCTGTGCTTCAGGTGAAGTGGCAGGTTGCTGTTGTGCTTGAGCCTGTTGCTGTTGTTGAATTAACTGTTGCTCTTGTTCAGGCGTCATAGGGTTGAAGTATCTATCAACGTTTCTAACTCCTGATAATACCAACATATCTGACAATGTGTTACGCATTCCTGTCATAGTTACAAGACCGTTGGTAGGTCCGTATGTTGACCAAATCTGCATTTGTGTTTGGAGTGCTTGATTAAGCGCTGCTTGTTTTTGCTCTTCTTGACCTGTTCCTAAACCTACGTTTACAGTCACATCCATAGATGTGTTCCATGAACGAGGGTCAATCGGTACATAATTACCGTTTAGACGCATCATAGTCTCTTCACAAGAGTTTTCTACCATAAGTTTAAGGATTAACTTAAACAGTCGTTTCATGCCACCCTCGGCAAGATTTCGAGCCATAACCTCAACCTGACCTGCTCCTGCTTGAGCAGTTAATTGTGCTGCTGTTGCAGTGGTGTTCTGTAAGGCATCAGGGTCTAATCCCATACTTGCTTTAGTAACACCTGTTTTAACTTGAATCTCATCATCAAGGTATTGCATAGCGCCTAATACCTGTCCTGCTACAAAAGGAGTAGCAATATCAACTAATGCTGTTGGTGATTTCATTCTTACAATGCCACCAATTTCATTGTTCATTAAGTCATCTATGTTTACTTGACCTTCTACAGCACCTACTCGTGGCATATTAGTTAATGCTACGTTATCCATCATGCCACGTAACATAGCAGTAGATGAGTCTTGGTCGTTCATAATCAAATCAGCAATAGAGCGTCCGAAGAACGTATGAGGCTCAGGGTCTATCTCAAAGACAGCAAATGGAACATCACCCCAAGGCTCAAAGTCTAAAAGTTTACTCTCACCACCTGCAAGTATAAATCTGTGCATGGTGGCTTGACCTGTGCCATATACGTCCATCTTCATGTACGCTTCTGTTACTGCTACTTGTTTCATAGAAGGGTCTTTAATTTCTTCTTCGTCACTGTATTGATAACTGTTTCTCTCGTATATCTCTGCGTCAGTGAAGGTGTCGTCTGATGCTATGCCTGACAATTCTGATACAACCTCGAAGTCATATCCCATTGAAACTAATTCACCCACTCTCATCTCTGTTCTGTGGGCGACAATATAAGCATCTTCAATACTTCTAGCGTTTCTATCTACAAGGAACTCTTCAGGTGGTACGCTTTCAATACATAACTTACCTGAATCTTTCTGATGACTAATTTTTAGTGTGTATTTAGGCAATTCTACTTCCATACCAAACTCGTCCATAGACATTTCAAGTTCAGTTGATTGCTCGATAACTGTTACATCATCATCATTAACAATAACTGACATTTCTTCTTCAGTAAGGTTTGAGTAAGTGTGAATCTTAGCCTCTGAGTAGTCTTCCCAATATGCTTTTAATACGCCTGTTTTCTTAACTAAAGCATCATGAATAGCATCGTTAAGAAGGGTAAATCCGTTTAGTTCGTTGAATCTATAATGAGCAAACTTAGTTGCTGAATCTGCGTTAGACACGTCTTCTTGACCTGTAGGAACATACTCAACAGGGTTCTCAGACGATAAGAACACTCTCATTAGGCTTGGTTTGATTGCTCTAATAGTGTCTCTTACTTTGGTTGCAACAATCTTAGAACGACCATCTTCTTCGCCAATATCCACTTCACCGTCAAAATAACGTTGTGCCTTAATTCGACCTTCTGTTATTTCACTTTCCATAAAGTCAATAGCATCAGTTACAGCATCACTAACAATGCCTTGGATGTCATCTTCACTCATTTGCTTTAGTTCTGCCATGTTTATTCCTATTTTTCTTCTGTTAAGAAACGCTGTGCGCCCACACCTGTAGCAATCGGTGCTGAGGTAGATTGTAAACCATTTTTGATTAACAATGTTAAATATGATGCTTGTGGATTGCTTAGTTTTTGACCACTCTTAACAGCGTCTAAGTATCTAAGTGCCATATCAACATCTTTTCCACCCTTTCCTGTTTTAGTGAGTAAGTCTGCCACCTCTTTAAATATCTCTTCTTTACGTGATTGTAAGTAGTCATCACCTGTTCCTGTGAAGAAGTCTCTTAGTTTTTGTACCGCTTTAATAGGTTGACCTTCAAACAAAGTTCCGATAGGACCACGCTCAATCATTCTTTCAGCAGTTCCCATTATTTCTTGTCTTGACGCTGTTGCCGAGCCTGTACGTGTACCTGCTTGTAATTCGATAGCAGAACGAGTCTCATCTAATCTCTTGAACATAGCGTCTGATGTCTTCTTACCTAAGATTTGCTCTACTTTTAGGCGTACACTTCTTGACGACATAGTGGTAATTAACTTCATAGCCTCAGATACATCTTCAGGTCGCCCTGTAGTGGATGCGGTCTTAGCATTAGACATAATGCTCTCAATCTGCTCACGCAAACCTTGTCTTACACCTTTAACCTCTTCCTTACTAGCATTACGCATGAAAATCTTAACTTCATCTAATGGCGTGCCATCTTTCATTAGTTTTGTACCAAGCCTCACAGCCTGTTGCGTTAGAATCTTTCCTTGACCTTGTGACAAGGCATCTGCGTATGCAGGATTAATAGCCTTTAGGTTGTCTCTAATTGCTTTTCTTGCCTCATCTGCAACCATGTTGCTAATGCCACTAATGTTCTGTGTAAGCGGGTCTCTTGCTCCTTCAGCAATGTTGTCTAACTCTCTCTTTATTAAATCAAGAGTCTCTACGTCAGGTAGTTCTGTGTATTGGATGTTTCCGTTTTTGTCAACACCCTTATACTTTAATCGTTGTGACTTTCCACGAATCGCTAACAATGTATTGATGCCATCAACCGTTTTTTGTGGCAAAACTTGTAGAGTTCTTATTATCTGTTGACCTTGTGGAGATGTGTAATCAACAGGCTGTGAGAACGCTTTTGTATATGCGTCACTACGTCCTACTTTAGTCTCTTCACTAATCACATCATAGATAGTCTTCTCGCCTTGTGGCTGAACACCTAAACTTGTGTCTAAATCACTTGCCAACTTAGTTGATGACCCTGTTACACGGTCTCCAACAATCTTCTGAATATCACCACCTGCTTGTGGTGAGACTGTAGCAGCAGCGTCTAACAATTTAGTGAACGCTGTATTAGCATCAGCAATCATGCGCTCATTACCTGAGCGAGACACTTTCTCCATCATTTCCGCTAGAGTAGCACCACTATCAAACGCATCTTTAATGAAACGAGCTGCTTCTACTGATATACCAAACTCTGTCGCAATAGCGCCAATCTTAGCCTTATCAATTTTAAATCTATCAATCATGCTTGCAACAATAGGAAACGCTACTGCAATAGGAGATGTAATAGCAGTGTTTAATGCGCCTGTTTGAAGTGCATTAACTGTGCGCTCATCAAGTGTGTTACCGTCACCTGCGCCATATAACAATCCCTCAGCGCCTGATAAGGCAGATACTCCACTAACTTGTGCTGTTTTCTGTGCAAGAGGTGCTAGTTTACTGTACCAATTTTTAACAACATTAACCGCTTTTCCCACTTTATCAATCTTGCCAATGCCTTGTGCCAATCCACCTGTTAGGTAGGTACTTGCACCTAAACCTGCAATTTGAGCAGGGTATGCTCTTTCAGGATATTCTTGCTCGTATGCTGTTCTTGCCTTTTCATACTTCCACTGTTCGGCAGGGTCGCTTGTCATAACCTCATCCATCCAAGAGCCACCACCAAGTCCACCTCTCATAAACTGTTGAGATAATAAACCCGATTCAGGTATTTGCCCTAAGATGTCCTTTGTGAACTTAGATTCTGCTTCAGCGCCAAGGTCAACAACCTCTCCCTGTTTGCCTTCATCAATAATTCTCTTTATTTCATCTTGGTTGCTAGTTGAGTAACTATTTGAACGAAAAACAAGAGTGCCTGTTTTATTATCTCTCAGTATTCTACCATTATCGGGAAGTCCTCTCAGAATTGGCTCAAGGCTTTCCTCAAACTGTTTTTCTGTTGCTTGCACATTGCTACCCTTAAATACATCATCTATTGTCTGTGTTGTGGGTACAACACCGCCCTGAGACGTTACTACAGGTTGTGTCGTTGTGTTTCCACCCCATAACAAATCATCAATTTCATCAGCCATTATTTAAACCCCATTCTTTGCTTATATCTATTAGACCACTCTTGTAATCTCTCTTGAGCAGACATACTCTTAATTTGCTCTAGGTCAGAGTTAAAGAACTCATTGAATGTAATCCAAGTTCCGTCATTTCTTTCCATAGCACCAGGAGACATTAAGGATAGTTGGTCGATTTCTCGTATAGTATTTTGGGCGTTGTCAAAATCACTAAGTCTAATACTAGCAGACATATTAGAGAAGATTGTTTGTTGCAATGAAATTGACTTAGAGTAGTTCATCAGCGCTTTATTAGCTTCTGTTGAAGTTCCTAGTCCAGGAATATATGTTCCTGCAAACTTAGCATCAAAATCTGTTTGTGGACCTTTGTTTCGTCTCAACTCTTCAGCAACCATTCGGTTTTTAATAGCCTCAACGTACTGTCCATTAGACATCTTACTCTCATCAATAAGACTTCCCATGCCATACTTAGATGCCATAACTCTTAATTTCTGCTTAGTGTACTCATCAGGACCTGTCTCGCCAAAATTAACTATTGCTGTATTTAACTCGTTTAGAGCATTTAAAGAACTTGTAGCCAACTCGCCACGCTCTCTGTGAGTAGATTGCATAGTAGCAATATCTTTTCCAATAGCATCGTAATACTTGTCATTACCCATGTTGATAGTAGTTCCACCGCCTAGAATACCAAGGTCTTTGTAGCGTGCCAACTCTTCAGGTGTCTTACCTTCAATAAATTCTAACTTCTCTTCGAATGCTGAACCTTTCTTATAAGCAATAGTAATTGCTGTCTTAGCATCAATCTGTCCTGACTCAACCATCTTGGCTAAATCTTCACGACCCATCGCTCTAAGCGCTTGCGCTGTCTTAGTAGAGCCTTTATTCTTTTGAAGTCTATCTAGCTTTAATTCCATTGACTTAGCAATATTTGGGTCAGGATTAAGTCTCATTGAGTTAAGAGCAATAGTCATACGAGCCATACGTTCTTCATTAAAGAAGTCACCTATTCCACTACCTAAATCACTTACCGTTTCTTTTAAACCGCTATTGAAGTCATTGACACCTTGACCCATTTTGTCTAATAAACTAGGCTCTTCTTTAGCAAGATTCATTTCTTGTGAACCTCTACTGAATGCGTCAGCAGCAGGACTTGTGCTGTTTAGGTTTTTATTCATAATATCTTCAAGAGTCGTATCGTAGTTTCCTACAGTGTCAGACATATTAGAATATTTGTTTACTTGTTCAGGTGTCATAGAGTCTTGATTAGAAAGATTCATAACAGGACTCTGTGTTGTAGGAGCGTTATAATCTACTACCTTGCGCTCAGTTACCATAGGCATAGCAGGAATAACGTTTGTAGTTCCATCTGCTGTTCTTGTGAAGCCACCTAAATCTTGTTGTTCTTGAGGGATAAAAGACTGGTTTGTTGACAGTAATCCTTCTTGTGGTTCTGAATCACCACCTAATATATTGTTCTTTAGATAGTCTAATAATGAATTAACACCTTCATCTAATTGTTGACCTGTTTCAGTCTTATTAAACGCTTTAGTCGCAAGACCACCTAAAATCATTTGTAACAAAGGACTCATAATTTTCTCCTATTAAAATCCAAAAAAACTCATCAAGCCCTTTTCTTCTTCGTCTTCCATGCCTCTATCTTGTTCAGCAAGCATTTGTGTCTGAGTTGAAAACATATCAGTATCATAATCTTGAGTTGCTTGATATTGGTCTGCTACATTCTGAAATAAATTAACATTTCCATCACCTTCTACACCGTTAGGCTTTCCTTTAGAAAAACCTGCTGTATTTACACCTGTACCCCATTGCATAGGAACTTGTGTTTGTTTAATCATTTGTGGTCTTTGAATTGACTGAGGCTGTTCAAACTGTTGAGGAATACCTAAATTAGGTTGTGATTGTTGTTGTGGAATAAATGATTGGAAAATAGAGCCAAACTCTTCATCTGTTAATCCGCCTCTTTGCTGTGCGGCTTGTAGTATCTGTTCTAAATAACTCATTATCTCATACTCGCACCAAGCGTCAGGTAATCAAATAGACCTGGTTGCTTAGATGTTGTTTGTGTCTGTGGAACTGGTGTAGCGCCAAGAGCCTGAGTAACATAACCAATAGATGTAGAAGGTTGACCTGTGTATCCTTGGAATCTTTGTTTAGCAGAATCAATAAGTGCTTGTTGCATTGCTTGTTGCTGTGAGCCTTGTTGTGCTAAGTTCTGTGTAACAGTCTGACCCATGCCGAAACCTAGGTTAGATATGTTTGCTAACTGACCTGCTGCACCTAATCTTTGTTGTGCGCCTTGTAATCCTGACGAAACATTGAATTGGTCTGATGTCATTCTATTCTGAATATCTGCTAGTGCCGCTTGACCTGCTTGTTGGAATCCTTGTTGTCTTAATCCTGCTGATGATTGAGCAAGTTGGTCAACAATACTTCTTCCCATCTCGCCTGTTGCAACACCATGACGTGAACCACCGAATGCGTTAGCCGCAGATGCTTGTGCGTTTAGTTCGTTTAGTCCTATTGCACCACCACGTAGTATGTCAGCCTCATTAGCCTTAATAACATCAGTAGTGTAAGGATTCATGTAAGGAGATAGGCTAGTTGTCGCTAACTGACCTGCTGATACTGAAGAAGGGGTATAACCCATTCCTGCTGCTGTGTTTACTCCAGCACCCTTAATTCCTTGTGCTGCTAATTGATTTATGTTTGGGTTGGTTGCTATTCCACCTGTTGTTGGTCCACCTGCCATAATGTTCTCCTATACAAATAATTTGTCGTATTGTGCAACATCAGCAGGTTTATTAGTCTTCAATTCTGCTAGTGCCTGTTCATATAAAGGCTGACCACTGTAACCTGTAACGCCACCTGAATAAGTTGTAGGTGTTGGTAATCCGCTCATAGGTGTTAATGCGCCTGGGGCTGATAATCCAAAAGCCTCTGATGCTCCTATGTTCTGTCTCCAAGCCTCTTGAGTAGCAGGAGTAAATGACGCTACATCAGGACCATACCAAGGCATATATCCTACTTTTTGTGCTGTTTCTGCTCTTGCTAAGTTTCTGACTGAAGGTTCTTCAATCCACTTAGGTATTTCTGTCTTTTGTGTTTGGCTACCGCCTTTTCCACCGCTCATATTAAAACTCCTTTGCCATAACGATTTGTTGTTCTTTCCAACCGTCTTTATTTAATATTTTTAACCAACCCTTTCTTCCTGATAGGGTCATTCCATCGCACCCTTGAGCCTTAGCCCATTTTACCGCATCTGAGTGCATATCTGTAATCTGTTCAAGTTTCCCACCTGCCAAGAATACGTGTAGAACTTTCTTATTAGGATACACTACTATCTCTGTTACCGCACATCCTTTTGCACCTGACCATAATTGCATTTTCCCACCAACAACACCATCAATCACATCAATGAAGCTATGTGTGTCGCCACCTTTGTCTAAAGCAGACTGAATCCACTCTCTACAACGCATCAACTCTTCTTTAATATTCATGCGTTAATCTCTGTAATCATAAGTGTTACAGATGGGGTAGCAGGTGCAAATGCTGTACTTGGTGCTGCTTCTAATGTAATATTTGTGCTATCACATGCCCACATTGACTCTAAGTAATCATTAGCACTCACATCGAATATACCTGCTCTTGATTGAATTTGTGTCTCGCTGTTTCCTGTACACGTAACCTTCATAGTAGAACCCTCTACATTCGTGCCATTGATTCTAGGAAAAAACCATACAATCTTAGCACTACTACTACCTGATGTAATCTGAGCAGTGAAAGATATATGATAACGTCCTGCTTTAGCAAATACTATCTTTGATGTTGTTGTAGAATCAATACTAATATTCTTAGAATTGTCGTTAGTATTCCACGTTATAGCTGTTGCTGTGTTATTGCTAGACAGTGTTTGGTCTGTTGTATCTGATATTACACCGTATGAGTTATAACCGTATGAAAGTGGCATATAATCGCCTTCCCTTGATACAACAGGATGTTTAGATATAGCATCCCACATCAAAATACCATTTTCTGCGGCTGAGTCATTACCGTTCTTAAACCTTAGTACATCTCTAGTACGAACAAGGAACGAGTTTAACTTCTCACCCCATGAGTTCCAACTAGGTCCTAATGGTGGTGGTGGTACAGGTGCGCTCATCTCTTGCTTCCTGGTCTTGCTTCAATACGCATGATTCCTGAACGCCAATTATGATAACCGTTTCCTTCTACTTTAATTCTTACTTGTCTTCCTGTGAATCTAACATCAGTAGGATTTAACAATGTATAAGGTCCGTATGTTGTCTCTGTATCATTAGGATATAGTCTTGTTTTAAACGAAACCTTTACCTCTCCCTGTACCTTTTCATCAGGGATAAGATTTGTTACTCTCATAACATTATCACCGTTACCTAAACTTATAGGACCTGACTCAGCATAAGGAACACTCGAACCATGATTAATACCTGTTTCTTGATTTAATAAGTTACCACTTGCGTCTGACCATATAGGATTATCAAATACACCCCTGTCAACACAAGCAGTCCTACCAAGAGAACCTATTGTCCAATGTTCTTCTTTATAGTCTAATGTTACATATCTGTCGTTTTCTTTAGAAGAGCCTGATGGATAAAACCACCAAATTTCACCGAATTGAGAGTTGTGTACCGCATAAACCTTACTAATTTGATTTCTGTTTAGGTTGTCAAAAACATAGTCTAATACATCACACTTAATCTCTGTAGCAACAGAACCATTGAAAGTATAAAAGGCTTTATGACCCATCCAAAATGCACCTTCATCTACTGCTACTGCTGATTTGCGAGAAGCAACACCACAAGCAGTACCAACACGCTCAAATCCATAAACAAAAGGTGGTCCTTGGTAAGTTGAAATATGAGCATCTTGGTCTGTTAGTATAAGGCTTCTTCCTCTCATACGAACACCACACATAATCTGACCTTGTGTTTGTAACTCAAAGTCACCTGCCTCGTTTGTTGCTGATGCTGTCCATACAGTGTTATCTTCTCTGTCTGACCACTGAATCTTACGTGGATTTCCCCCTGATGCTAATGCAAATACAAATCTTTCTTCTGTTACTAACACGAATTTATTATTAACAGGTGCGTTAGTTAGTGCTGTTGGTAATGTTGAGGTGCTTAACGTCCACTCATATATCTTGCCATCATCTACTGAACAACCTAATAAATTCTGACCCCATGTGTCTAATGACCATGTTGTAGCCTCTTGATAAACACCTGTTGATGTTCTTGCAGTACCATAGTTTCCTGTACCCCAATAACTACCACCATAAGCAGTATTAACTGTTGCATCTAAACTTCCTGATGTGAATCCTGATGGTGTAATGTCATATACAGTGCTTGACTGATTGACATAATATAGTTTATTGTACGTTCCTGCTACTAAGTTAGTGCCTGAAGTATTGTCAACCCAAGATAACATTGCTCTTGGGGCTGATGCAAACGCTGATGACTTTCTTGTAGTCCAACCACCAACAGGTCGCATTGAACCATCGTGCCAACGAACAAGATTAGACTCTCTCCACCTATTAGATAATTCAAAGTCAGTTCCATTTCTATGAACTCCTGGTGGTATTTGTAACGGTATTAATGCCATTATTTATCCTATGCTGCAATTACAGTCCATACTTCTGAACCCTCTGCAATGATTTCCCATTGCTCTATTGCCGATGCTGTTGTTGTAGAGGACACTGTTATTACCCCTACACCGTATCTAACCCTCAAGCCTAATGCTGTAGATGTTACTGTCGGTGTTGCCGTACATGACGCTAAGTAAACTGATTCAGCAGAAACGGTCAATGATGCAACAGGAGATATAGTAGCGGTTGGTTGTTGTATTCTCTCAGGAGCAACAGTCGTTGTAGAACTGACGCTGACTGTGGCACTACTACTCTGTACTCTGTTACAAGTGGCAGTAGTAGAGGATATACCTGCTACAATTAATGAGTTTTCACGCTTACGAACATAGACAATAGCAATAGATGAAGCACCTGCCGATATTGCATCTGAATCCCTGACTCTTGTTGAATCAGAAGAAACAGAACTGTTAGCCGTAAATTGAATACTTACATCAACGTACTTAATTTGTTCACCACTACAGGTTACAGAACTTGTAGCCGTTACTGGTGCTAAACCGTCTTCTAAATCAGCAGTTTCATACTTACCTCTATTGTATTTCCACTGGTTGTATAACATTAGTTAAGTGTTATATCTAAGTCACCTGTTGGAATACGGAACACATCGCCTGAATCAATAGTCTTTGCTGACGATAGAGTAGCGTAAGCCATTAAGTTACCTGATGTTAAAGCATCGAATACACCCACATGAGTAACTGAACCCCAAGTACCTGTTGCTGTAGGAAATTCTACTGCTGATGAGTTGCTTGTTGTATCACCTGAAGTTGAGAATGCTACAGTTTGACGAGCATAAGCACTACCTGATAACTCTGTACCACCACCTGCTTCGCCTGGTGCTGCTGTGTATAAAGCCATATAAATTGTAGTTGGAGCAGTGTAAGCCGCACCTGCAAATACATGGTCTAATATTTCTGTTTCTAAAAAATTAGTAAATGACATTTATTTCTCCTATTAAGACTAACCTAAGCCTCTTATTTTCATTGTTAAGCCTGAACCGCTATATCTAGCATTTTCAGACGATTGATTTAATTGAGTAACTGATGCAGAATACATCTGCGCCCAAACTGCAATCCTTTCATCTTCTCCTAGATACGGTGCTGAATGTAATAACGCTCCATAGAGGTAAACATCAGGTGCTTCTAGTAAAAGCCAGTTATCAGCATTACTACTACTTAGTGCTATTGGTTTAGCGTAGTAAAGTAATTCTAATTTAGTGTCTGCTGATGGTGTTGGGTATAGTTGTATCTGACCATCTGCGTGTGTGTAATGTGTTGGCGTTCCTGTAGTGTCTTCGTTAGACGCTCTCTTGTCTGCCATAGAAGCCCTTGACATTAAATCAAGAGGACTTGTTCCATTAGCAGTTAAGTGCAGTCTAATTGTCTCCAACCAATCGCTTGGTGTCTTCATGTATTCATCTGAAGCACTAATAGAACCTGTTGAGCGTTTCTCCATCTGCCAATGACGTAAATCTCTGTTCATCTGTGATTCTGCTAACACTATGAAGTTTTCAATAGCCGATGTCAAATCATCTCTATTAAGGAAGTCTGCTATTGCGGTTTTTAGTGTGGTAAACGTATTTATAGCCATGATTTTATTATATCCCTATTAATTGAACTTTTGATACTTATTTTTATAAGCAGACTTCATGCCTTTTTTGATTATTGCATCAGTGAAATGCTTTAGCGCTTCCTTGCCACCCTCATGCTTAGTCATTGCTTTAATCATCTTGTACATATTCTTATCTGATAACTTGTCAGTAGCAGATAACCCCATGTCGTTTGCTACGTCTTTAATGTATGACTTTGTGTCGTTTTCAGATGGTGGTGCGTAAACAGTAATAATCTTAGTGATTGTATCTAAGCCTCGCTTACGTTTGTTAGTTAAGTCTCTAGTTAATGCTCTGATTCCGTTCTCAGGGTTATCAAACTCTACAAAATCACCGTTCTTTCCTGTCATGCCATCCCACTTAATGTTAGTGGCTTTAATGTTTCCAGGGTTGTTGTTGGTTACACTTGGTACGGTCTTGGTTGGCTTAACACCATCAAGTACACCGTTCATAGGCTTTTCTACTTTCTTCTTAACACTTAATAGACCTTCACCTTCATCTTCTTCTTCCACACTGATAGCGTCTTCACCTAATAGACCACCTGTAGGAATAATTGCTTTAGAGAAGAACAATTCAGGATTCTTTTTAAACGCACTAAGATAACCCTCTTGGTCTTTGTACTCTATGATGTTTTTAATACCCAACTTTTTTAAGCGCTCTATTGACTTTGTATCGCCCTTTGGAACAATGGCAGTCTTAAACTCACCAATATTAACAATTCTATTAGGTTTAGACTCAAAATAAGCGGTAGGCATTTCTCTACCCATTTTCTCCAACGGCTTAACGAGTTGTTTGATTTTTACTATATCAGATGTGTTTAGTTGCATTAAATCAGGGATTTTTTCACCAAGCAAGATGTGTTGAATTACTTGGAGAGTGTCTAACCTGTTTAAATTAGAAGTGTATGTTTTAGTTCCGTCTTTATAGGGCTTCATTCTATCGCCAAAACTCTCTTTAAAAACCTTTTCTACATCGTTAATGGTGTTGTCAAACATATCACTAAATTCATCTTCTAGGTGTGTGTACTGACTTCGCTCTTGAACCCTTTTTCTTTCACTTACAAGTTTATCAAGACTTTGATATTTCTCAGACGTTATCGCTCTTGCTCTTGAGTCATGTAAGAAGTCAGAGTCTCCTATTTCTCTTTCTGAGCCTTTCTTGTGTCCGCCTTGCT
>Ga0209576_1000782_pt1 | contig 18817 bp, 16 predicted proteins | sample SaaInlV_DNA_135m_FD_184686 | JGI IMG/M metagenome (GOLD analysis project Ga0209576, IMG submission 184686) | Marine microbial communities from expanding oxygen minimum zones in the Saanich Inlet - SI075_LV_DNA_135m (SPAdes) (version 2) | ecosystem: Environmental > Aquatic > Marine > Unclassified... | reverse complement strand
GTTTGGCTGCCGCACTCAAATCTTTAACCTTACCCGCAATTGCTCTGGCCCTGCCTCAGGCCGCAATTTTGGCCCGCGTTACACGTTCTGCAGTTTTAGAAACCGTTCGCGAAGATTTTGTGCGCACTGCACGTGCAAAAGGGCTCAGCAGGAATGCAGTACTTTGGAAACATGCAGTCAGAAATGCTCTCATTCCGGTAGTGACAATTCTCGGTTTACAACTTTCATTTTTGCTGGCAGGAACTATCATCATAGAAAATGTTTTTTATTTGCCCGGACTGGGACGCCTCCTATTTCAGGCAATTGCGCAAAGGGATTTAGTGGTAGTTAAGAACATTGTAATTTTACTGGCTGCAACTGTAGTGACTGTCAATTTCCTGGTTGATATGTTTTATGTGGCGCTTGATCCAAGATTGCGTGGAGGTAGCGCATGAATGAATCAAGACTGAGTGAATTCTGGCAGAATAGTTTGCGACACCGTAGTTTTGTAATCGGATTGATTCTCAGTTTTATGATGCTGTTTACCGGACTGCTTTCCTTGTTCTGGACACCTTTTCCTGTGGAACTGCTGGACATACCTCACAAGTTGGAAAGTGCGTCTGCAAAGCATTGGCTGGGAACAGATCATTTTGGACGTGATGTAGTTTCAATGTTGATGGTAGGTGCCTGGAACTCAATGCTGGTTTCAGTCTTTGCGATTGGTTTCGGAGCAGGAATCGGAGTCCCACTTGGAGCTTTGGCCGCAGCGAAACGCGGATGGGTGGAAGAAACTGTGATGCGTTTTAATGACTTTGCATTTGCCTTTCCTGCCTTGTTGACCGCAGTTATGCTCTCAGCGGTTTATGGTCCTGGGACGCTAAATTCTGTGCTAGCAATCGGTATTTTCAATATTCCGGTTTTTGCCAGAATTACCAGAGGAAGCGCTTTGAGTGTTTACAAACGTGAATTCATTCTGGCGGCCAGAACCGCAGGTAAAGGTGAAGTACGGATTGCGTTTGAACATATCTTAGCAAATATCGCGAGTGTCCTCATCGTACAGATAACTATTCAATTCGCTTTGGGAATCCTTGCAGAAGCAGGACTGAGTTACCTCGGACTCGGCACACAACCTCCTATGCCAAGCTGGGGTAAAATGCTCAGTGAAGCGCAGACGATGATGTTTTTTGCGCCTCAACTCGCAATCCTGCCCGGCCTCGCGATTGTCTTCACAGTTCTAGGCTTGAATCTGCTGGGCGACGGTTTGCGTGATATTCTCGATCCACGTTTGAGTCGTGTGCGTTGAATCATATTTGTTTTTACATGATTGCCTGATTAAGTTTAAAGGACAACAACAACATAATAGGCTTTAATTTTTGAATTATTTTTTAGGAACAGCTTTGTGATAAAAATCATAGATGTACTTGTAAGCGATATACGATTTCCTACATCCAGTCAATCTGATGGTTCCGATGCTATGAATCCGGATCCGGATTATTCCGCTACTTACGTTACCCTAATCACAAATTCTGAGTTAAAAGGGAATGGGCTAACTTTTACTATCGGCAGAGGAAATGAGCTGTGTGTAGCTGCTGTTCATGCCTTAAAGTATATGCTTGTAAATAAGGACTTTGTTGAAATTACTCGTAATATGGGAGAATTTTGGCGTTCACTTGTCGGTGATTCACAACTTCGCTGGGTAGGTCCTGAAAAAGGAGTGATCCATCTTGCTACAGCAGCAATTGTAAATGCGCTGTGGGACTTGTATGCAAAGATAGAAGGAAAACCTCTCTGGAAACTACTGGTTGATATGTCGCCTGAGGAGTTGGTGAGGGCAGTTGATTTTCGTTATATTACTGATGTAATAACTCCTCAAGAAGCCATCAAAATGCTTGAAGATAATTTTTCTTCACGGGAGAAACGTGAAGCAGAAATGCGTTTAAAAGGCTATCCTGCCTATACAACTTCTGCAGGCTGGTTGGGATATTCTGATGAGAAAATCAAAACTTTGTGTAGAGATTCAATAAAAAAGGGCTGGACTCATTTTAAAATAAAAGTAGGTAGCAATATTCAAAATGACATAAGGCGGGCATCAATTGTAAGAGATGAAATTGGTTCTGAGAATAAGCTTATGTTTGATGCAAATCAAAATTGGGATGTAAATGAGGCCATCGATAATATGAAAATATTGGCTCAGTTTGATCCGTGGTGGATAGAAGAGCCGACGAGTCCAGATGATATTCTTGGGCATCAAAAAATTTCAGCACAAATAGCACCTATTGGCGTAGCTACAGGAGAACATTGCCAAAACCGTATAATTTTTAAGCAGTTTTTTCAGTCTAATGCTTTACAATTTTGTCAGCTTGATAGTTGTCGTCTAGGTGGAGTAAACGAGGTTTTGTCAGTCTTGTTTATGGCGGCAAAATTTAATGTTCCAGTTTGTCCACATGCGGGTGGAGTTGGACTTTGTGAGTATGTTCAGCACATCTCTATTTTTGATTATATTTGTGTGTCAGGAAGTTTGGAAAATAGGGTAATTGAATATGTAGATCACCTCCATGAACACTTTGAGTTTCCTGTGATAATAAAAAATGGGAGGTATATGCCGCCACTTGATCCGGGCTACAGTATCACTATGAAAGCAAGTAGTTTGCAGGAATTTGAGTTCCCTCATGGGAGTGTTTGGCCAAGTAGAAAATAATAAAATTATCTACTTCAGAGAGGGTATCTTTGATTGAAGGTTTTTCACATAAGCTTTGGAATTGGAGCAATAATTACATTTCACATGTTAATGGACACAATAGCATTGAAGATCATTTTACCGGTGCCTCAGGATGCAACAAGCCAGCCTGTTTGAGTTCAATCCAAAATTCAGACGGTATAGGGCATTTGAGCATTTCAATATTATCCAGAACCTGAGCAGCACTCAGTGAGCCTGGAATGACTGAAGAAACAAGTGGGTGAGCCAGAGGGAACTGTAATGCTGCTGCTTTTATTGGAATTCGATGTGCTTCACAGATCTTCTCAATTGACTGGACCTTGTTCCGCATCTGCTCACTGGCATTGGTATATCCGTATTTTGATTCTTCACAGGATCCGGTAGCCAGAATCCCTGAAGCATAGGGCGAACCAATAATAATGCCAATACCACGCTTTTCACATTCAGGAAATATTTCTTCAAGCGGCTCCTGATTCAGCAAGGTATAGGGCATGGCAACCAGGAAAAAATCCAATTCGAAATGTTCTAAAAAAAGCGGAATCATTTCTATATCATTAATGCCTGCTCCAATACCCCTTATAACTTCTGACTTCTTCAGCTTTTTAAGCCATTCCATTCCGGACTCCAGCTCCTTCAGTTTTTTGGATACTGATTTACCATGGTAACTTGCATCCAGATCATGGATGACAAGAAGGTCAATCCTGTTCAATCCGAGCCGCATTGTACTGTCAATAAAAGAACGCTCAAGCCCTGTTGCGGAATAATCAAAATGCCAATCGAAAGGCAGCCCCCCTACCCATGGTGATCCGTCAAAAAGAGTTGGATCTCCTTTGAAAGGTCGATAAACTCTTCCAACTTTAGAAGATAGGATAAAGTCATGACGATCCTTTTGCTGAAGCAGATTACCCAGCCTATGTTCACTCAGTCCATGTCCATACCATGGCGCAGTATCGTAATAACGAATTCCGGCGGAATAGGCTTCTTTGAGGGTTTCAACTGCCTGACGATGCTCAACTTTTTCGAACAATTCTCCCAATGGAGCACCTCCGAATCCAAGTATGGGAATTTTTACTCCGGTATTTCCCAGAATCTGTTTTTCAAAGGGGTTCATTTAAGTCTGTCTCTGGAAGTTTTGGAAAATTATTTTTATTGAGAAGAGTTTAATATGATTAGCTTATCTGACTGAAGAAAATCGTCGAATATCAATCCAAAAAAACTAGATCAGTTGCCAAAGCTAAGGATAGCATTTAGGAGTTAAATAATAAAGAGAGTGTTATATTTGCAAAGCATCCCCTGGTAAAATGACCGTTAAATACTTATTTTTTAAATTGTGCTCCTTAATTTTATTTAAATATTGCCAGCTTAACTTAATTTGCATATAGTGAAAATTGTGTTGAAAATTATAATTGACAGCTTCTATTTAACCATCAACGGATGTGCAGGATGAGAGAGATACAGGTAGTATTTGGTATTGATATGGAAACTGACATCGGCAGTTGGACGCCTTTTTATGAAGGAGTCACCAAGGGGACCCCGCTGCTACTGAATCTGTTTGCCAAAAAATCCATTCCAGTGACAGCCTTCTGGGTTGCAGACACTGCCCGGCGCTTTCCTGAAATTGTACGGGAAATGGAATCCGCAGGTCATGAGACAGGAGCCCACTCTCTTTATCATGAAACTTTGGGCGACAGTTTATTTGAGATCCCCGGAATTTATCCTCTTTTACCTGAAGAAGTGCGGCCAAGAATTAAGCTTGCCACAGATATCGTGGAAGATATTGTTGGTCACAAAGTTGTTTCCTGGCGCTGTCCGAGATTATTTGGTGGAACTCATGTCACAAACGCCCTTGAGTCACTTGGTTATGAGTGTGATGCCACTTACCCTATGTATTATTACAATGAACAACTTTTTCCATATCATCCCAGCCAGGAAAACTGGACAGAGCAGGGGAGTTTAAATTTGATTGAAATTGTCCAGTTTGCTGACATGTCGATGGAATCAAAAGATGCATACGGACGCGATAAGGACCAATGGCCACTCTACCGCACAAAATCCACAGCTGTTTTTATTCCGCACATTGAATCCTTCATGAGTTATCTGGAAAAGAATGATCAAAGCCAAAAACCGATTGTCTTATGTTTTTATTTTCATCCCTGGGAGTTTTGGGAAATGCCAGAAGGTGTGATACATTTTGGTGAAGGCGGAGTATTGCCGGACCCATTCCTGGTAAAAGGCTGCGGGAAGTATTGCCTGAAGCAGGTTGAATTGCTGATAGACTGGCTGAAATCCAAAGAGGCAGTATTTCTTACAGCAGGACAATGCGCCCGTAACTGGAAAAATATTCTTGCTCAACCTGATCTCTAAAGAACAAAATGACAATCAAAAGCGCTCCGTAATTTATAAAATTTACTATCCTTTACTCCGGGTCCGCTTAAAGGACTGCCAACCAGTCGTGTATATTTCTCTCAATATAATCAATTAATTCTTTTGATCTCTATGGTTTCGTGTGATAACCTGCAAAATAGGAACAGACAGAAGTAAAAAAAAATTTCTATTCAAAAATAAATGCTCGACATTATTGACACACACCAACATCTTTGGAATCTTGACCGGCTAAAATTACCCTGGGTGAAAGGTGTTCCTACACTTAACCGCAGTTTCGAAATTTCGAATTATCTCAAAGCAGCAGAAAATTCCGGCGTGACTCGAACCATTTATATGGAGGTGGACACACATCCGGATGACAAGCAGAAAGAGATTGACGACATGACTCTGTATTGTCAGGCAGATTCTAATGAAATGCTTGGGATGGTCGTTTCCGCTGATCCGGGAAAACCTGGATTTGCTAAATTTCTGGATGCTAATTCCTACAACACTTTTATCAAAGGTGTGCGGCAAGTTCTTCACAATCCGGAACAAGCTCCTAAATCTTGCCTCACTCCGGAATTTGTGCAGGGCCTTCGTGCTTTGGGCAAGAGGAATTTACTCTTTGACATCTGCATACGCCCGGCGGAACTTCATGATGCGGTTGAGCTATGCCGTCAGGTTCCGGAGACAACTTTTGTTCTTGACCATTGCGGAAACGCTGATCCATACATAATCAACGGGCAACGTAAAATCGGTTCGTCCAGTTCTGATAGTACTTTTGTACACTCCAAGGAAAGTTGGCAAAACGGAATTTTCAAATTGGGAGAACTTAAAAACGTCTACTGCAAAATTTCCGGAATAGTAGCTCGTGCGGAAACCGACTGGAATGCAGAAACTCTAGCACCGACAGTCAATACCTGCCTTGAGGCCTTTGGAGAAAATCGAGTTGTGTTTGGAGGAGATTGGCCAGTATGCACCCTTGGCGCAAGTTTGTCTCAATGGATCGCAGCACTTAAGGAAATTGTTTCAACTCGTCCTACTGTTGTTCAAGAGAAACTGTTTAGCATAAATGCCGAACGACTCTACCAACTTTAGAAGTTGGTAGCAGATTTTCACAAATAAGAACGGATAAATAATATACATGTGCCTCAGCGAAAATCTGTGGCTAAAACCATTAACCATAAACCTTGGAAGAATTATGCTAAAAAATCTTGATCCCTTATTAAATCCAAACTTGCTTTATATTCTCCGTGCTATGGGACATGGAGACGTGCTTACAATTGTTGACAGTAATTTCCCTGCCGATTCTGTGGCCTCGACAACTGTTCATGGAGAAGTGATTAGGTTCGATGGAGCCGGAATTCCGGAAATTGCCCAGGCAATATTTTCGGTTTTTCCACTGGATAGTTTCATTGAAGCCCCAATTCAGCACATGCAGGTGGTGGGAGAACCCGAAACCACGCTTGAGGTACATACTGATTTGCATCGAATTGCTTTGGAAAATTCTGATCGAGAATGGAAGATGGATTCCGTGGAACGACACAGCTTTTATGAATTGTCCCGTAAAACTTATGCGGTAATTGCGACAGCAGAACGCCGCCCATATGGTTGTTTTATGATCACAAAAGGAGTGATTGCTCCGGATGGCAAAGTAATGTAGAGAAAAAATAACCTGGCTTAAAAAAAATAATACATGGACTTAGGACTAAGAGATAAAATTGTACTCGTTACAGGCGGAGCAAAAGGCATCGGTGCCGCAACTGTCGAGGCATTTTCGGCGGAGGATTGTAAAGTGGTGTTGGTTGACCGGGATGCAGAAACTGGGATGGCTTTGGAGAAAGCCTTAGGCTCCAGAGTCCGGTATATTGAGGCTGATCTTACAAATACCGAAGCATGTAAAAAAGCAATCGAGCAAACGGTTTCTGTGTTCGGTGGCTTGGATGTTCTGGTGAATAATGCCGGATTTAATGACGGTTTAGGTCTTGATGCTCCTCCTGAAGATTTTATGATTTCTGTGCAAAATAATCTTCTGCATGTTTATGCAATGACGCATTATGCACTGCCTCAACTTCGTATAGGACAGGGATGTATTCTTAATCTTGGCTCAAAAGTTTCAGTTACAGGACAGGGCAATACTTCCGCTTATGCCGCCGCAAAGGGGGCAATCAGTGGACTTACCAGAGAATGGGCGGTAGCTTTGGCTCCAGATAAAATCCGCGTCAATTGTGTTATTCCCGCGGAATGTCTCACTGATCAATACGAAAAATTTTTCCAAATCCAAACTAATCCGGAAACCGCTAAAAAAGCTGTTGCTGACCTCGTTCCGTTTGCACAGAGACTTACGACACCTAAGGAAATAGCCCAAACAATTGTCTTTCTGGCTTCTGATGGTTCTTCCCATACCACTGGGCAATTAGTCTTTGTGGATGGAGGTTACACTCATTTCGACAGGGCAGTTGGTCATGACCACAAAAAATGGTGATTCCGCAATGAATAAGAAATATCTGCTTGGGGTTGATGGAGGGACTGAAGGTCTTCGTGCCGGAATCTTTGATACATCCGGAAGTCCAATAGCCTATGCTTCTACGACATACCCAACTCAGTTTCCTGCTCCAAGTTGGGCAGAACAAGACCCTCAAGACTGGTGGAATGCTCTTGGTAAGTCAGTACGGAAAGTGATTCAGGATTCAGGAATAGGCACCGAACAAATCGCGGCTATGGCAGTGGACACGACTTGTTGCAGCGTTGTGGCACTTGACAAGAATGGGAATTCTATCCGTCCAGCACTTATTTGGATGGATGTTCGCAGTGCCGAACAAGCAGAACAAATGGTTGAGACCGGTGACGAAGCCTTGCGAATCAATAGCAATGGCAACGGCCCTGTATCTGCAGAATGGATGATTCCAAAAGCCCTTTGGATCAAGCAGAAAGAGCCGGAACTTTTTAAACAGGCAGTCACGATTTGCGAGTATCAGGATTACATTAATTTTCACCTCACTGGTCGTCTAACAGCAAGTATCAACAATGTGTCAGCCCGCTGGCATTGCGATTATTCCAAAAACGGAGTCCCAGAAACATTGCTGGAAAAACTGGAGTTGGAAGAACTCTCCGAAAAGTGGCCGGAGAAAGTACTTAGGCTTGGCGAGGTGGTCGGTGGCTTGACTCCAACTGCAGCAGAACATCTTGGTTTGCATGCTGATTTGCCTGTTGTGCAAGGAGGGGCGGACGCACAAATAGGCATGATTGGATTGGGAGTAGTCAAACCAGGGAGCCTTGCTTTCATTACCGGCTCATCTCATCTACAACTTGGATTAAGCGAAAAACCTTTTCATGGAACTGGAATTTGGGGTACCTATGCAGATGCGCTTTTACCAGGACTTTACACAGTGGAGGGCGGTCAAACATCAACCGGATCTGTCGTGAACTGGCTGAAGAACTTGTTTGGAGAACCAGACTATGAGGCACTAAATCGTGAAGCCTTGAAACTTCCACCTGGATCAGAGGGGCTGATAGTGCAAGAACATTTTCAGGGAAATCGGACTCCACACACCGATCCAAGGTCTCGTGGAGCTTTTCATGGACTGACCCTCAAACATGACCGTGGGCATCTTTTTAGGGCAACAATTGAAGGCGTTGCTTTCGGCAGCGAGTTGATTTTAGAGACCATGCGCAGTAACGGATTTTTTCCGGAGAGCGTGGTAGTTTCCGGAGGTGCAACACGCTCAGAATTGTGGCTTCAAATACACGCAAATGTTTCAAATTTACCATTGACACTTACCAAAAATCCAGATGCTCCTTTGTTGGGCTGCGCTATACTTGCCGCTGTAGGAGCCGGATTTTACGAAGATATTCCAAAAGCAGTAGAGCAGATGGTGCAAATTGACCGTGTGATTGAACCCGATCAAAAGATTCATGAAGAGTACCAGCCGTTTTACGAAACATATAAAGCAAGTTATGAAGAATTAAAAAATATTCGACAAAAACTGACAGAATAATGTTTGAGCTGATTACAAGAATAATATTACTTTAAGATTAACTTACAATTTTTATTTATTTTCAATAGCTTACATCCATATAAGAAATTCTTCATACTATAAATGGGGGGGATATATGTTTTTATATTTGACAATTTAACATAAAAATCTTATCTTTGTCACATTATGAAACATTTAGTCGCCAACAGCCGCAAGCAATTTATCCTTGAAACCCTTAAAAAGACAGGTGGGATAAAGATTTCAGAACTTGCTAAAAAACTTGGTAAATCACGAATGACAATCACTCGTGATCTGGATGAACTTGCAAAAGATGGATTATTGCTGAGAGTTCATGGTGGAGCAGTCAGTAACATTAGCAGAGGCTATGAACCCCCATATTTTTCACGAAAAGGATTAAGGACCGGTGCAAAACAGGCTATTGCCAAGGTGGCCAATGAATTAATAACTGAAGGCAACACACTAATTCTAGATGTTGGTTCAAGCACAAGAGAGTTAGCTCAATTACTAAAGAAACGAAAAAACCTGACTGTAATCACGCCAAGTCTGGAACATGCAATGGAGCTTGCTGGAAATTCGCTTATTAAGCTAATAGTGACCGGCGGTGTTGTTAGAGTTGGAGAAATGTCAATAGTTGGTCCAATATCAGAGAATACCATTAACGAGTTCAATGTAGATAAAGCTTTCATTGGTGCTGGTGGAATAGACCTGAAAGCAGGACTTACAGAGTATAATACCGAAGATGCCCAAGTCAAGAAAAGCATCATAGAAAACTCCAAACAATCGATTGTATTAGCGGATTCAACAAAACTGGGAAATGTGACTTTTTCAAAAGTGATTTCACTGGAACAAATTGACATCTTGATTACAGATTCTGAAGCGGACTCTTCATACATTAATAGTTTGGAGGAGAAGGGAATTAAAGTACTCATCGCCAAATAATTCAAAATAACAGTTAGTAAATAACAGAGGAAGCAGTGTTTGATTCAACAATAAAACTGGGTAGAAAAACAGTGATAGCAATGGTCCATGTACCTGCTTTACCCGGTTCTCCAGATTACGATTCTGCAACAGGAATGAATAAGATTTTAGATTCTGTAGTAGCTGATCTTGAAGCACTTCAGTCTGGAGGAGTAGATGCCGTAATGTTTGGCAATGAGTTTGACAGACCTTATGTTCTCAAGGCTCCACCTGAAGGTTTAGCGGCTCTCGCTTCTGTTATTGGGCAAGTTAAATCAATGATAAAGATTCCATTCGGAGTTAATTATTTGTGGGATCCAGTCGCTACCGTGGCTTTGGCAGTTGCGACAGATGCGAATTTCGCACGTGAAATATTTACTGGTGTCTATGCCTCTGACATGGGACTTTGGACACCCGATTGTGCCGGTGCAGCGAGGTTACGATCCTCACAAGGTCGTTCTGACCTGCAAATGATTTTTAATATTAATGCTGAATTTGCCACCTCGCTTGATACACGACCTTTGGCCGTTAAGGCAAAGAGTGCGGTCTTCTCTTCCAAGGCTGATGTGGTTTGTGTTTCTGGGCCTATGACCGGTATGGGCGTAGACCAGACAGAATTACGGGAAGCCAGGGAAGCTCTTCCTGAGACCCCATTACTAGCTAACACCGGGGTGAACATCGACACCGTAGCTGAGCTTTTTTCGGTAACTGATGGTTGCGTGATTGGTTCGCACCTCAAGTATGATGGCGACACATGGAACTCTGTTGACCCTGATCGAGTTCAAAAATTTATGGAGAAAGTTGAAACTTTACGCTAATTTTTCAAAATCTATTTATTATGCTTGATCCTCGCTGGAAACAACTGGCTGACATCCTGGTTAATTACTCGACCACGACCAGGAAGGGCGACCGAGTCTTGATCACTATGATGGAAACAGATACATGGCCGTTAGCGCGTGCAGTTCATGCTGCGGCAGTTAAGGTTGGTGCTCATCCACATATTGAATTTCAGTCCACCTTGCTACAACGGGACTTGATGCTTGAAGGAGATCCAAACCTGTTTGATAATGAACATGAGCTTCAAAGAAAGGGGATGGAGTGGGCAGACGTATACATCGGACTACGAGGTGCAAGTAATCCACATGAACTGAATGATATAGCAGCCGAACGTATAACAGCCTTCCGGCGGGCCTTGGGTAAAATTTCAGCCTTACGTACAGAAAAGACCCGTTGGGTTCTAGTTAGAGTTCCTAACACATCTTTTGCTCAACAGGCCGGATTTAGTACAGACGAAATGATGGAGTTCTTCTTTAACGCAACGTTGCTCGACTGGCAAGAAGAAAGCAATCGTTACGACTCCATCCGGAAAAAAATGCAAACAACTGAACAAATCCGGATTGTCGGCAATGGTACTGACCTGAGCTTAAATACGAAGGGAAGAAGCTATCAGATTGACGACGGACATATCAACATGCCCGGAGGTGAAATTTATACAGCACCGACCGATGACAGTGCTGAGGGAAGCATTTCTTTCGAATTTCCTGCAGTTTTTGCCGGACAGTTTATCGAAGGTATCCGCTTACAATTCTCAAAAGGTGAGGTAGTTGAAGCAACTGCCGACAAGAATCAGAAACTGCTTTTGGATTTAATTGGTATGGATGCAGGTGCCAAGAGAATAGGCGAATTTGGTGTGGGTACAAACTACAGTATCAGCAGGTACTGTTACGATTTACTCTTTGATGAAAAGATAGGAGGTACAGTTCACATTGCACTTGGACGTGCATACCCTGAATGTGGGGGAATCAACAAATCTGCTTTTCATTGGGATCTTATTAAAGATTTGCGTGAAGAAGGTGCACTTTATCTGGACGGTAAAAAAGTCTTAGAAAAAGGTATGTTTTTGTTTTAGTATGTTAGACAATTCATTTTTATAATTTGAGAGAAAATTGAATACTTTTGTATTTTTTAACCCGACTATGGGTTTTATCGGGCACAGTATGTCCGTTTTTTTCATTTCTGCGAAATACGCAGGAGTGGTGTAACGCAAACAGTTGCGCAATAATATTGCATAAAGAAAAATGTTCTATTCAGTGTTGCAAGTGATTGTTAATTATATCCTAAAAGGAGAATCATGACCAAAGCAAAAAAAATAAATCGTCGCCAATTTGTTAAAGACGCATCTACGGCTGTTGCCGGAGCAAGCGTAATTGCCGCCGGTTCGGGTGCAAGTCTTGGCCTATTCGCCAAGAATGCTTCTGCTGCAAGTAATCTAAGAAGTGAGATTTTGAAAATTCCAGGAGTTGGAAAGGGATCCCCTACAGATTCTGACTGGCAAAAAGTCGGAGCAATGTGCCTTAATCCGACTAAGGCGCGTGTTTCAAAAGGTGAGTTTGATGGGGTTGAGTTGACCTTCATGGGACTGAACAATCAGAACCTGCACAACTTTTTGTTCCGAGGATTTCTGAAGCCTTGGGAGAAATACACTGGTGCAAAAATAAAATGGATTGATTTAGCGCAGGCGGATTACAATGCACGACTTCAACAATCCATTGCTACCCAAACCGTTGACTTTGATATTTTGGAAATGGGTGCTCCATTCGAAGGAGACGTCTGTGGAAAGGGACTTGCCTCAGAAATGCCTGAATGGGTCAAGGAACAAATAGAAATGGATGACTATGTCGACTATCTTAAAGCTCCCGTTGGAACATGGAATGGAAAAACCTATCGAATTTCAATTGACGGAGACTGTCACAACTTCAATTACCGGGCAGATTATTTTAAAGATGCCGGTTTTGCTGCTGCTTGGAAAGCTGAAGGGCATAAAGGAACATGGGGTGTACCACAAACCTGGCAACAGGTTCAGGAAGTAAGCAAATTTCTAAAAGGTAAAAAAGATCCAACCTTTGGAGGTGATGCATACGGTTATCTTGATCCAGCAAAAGGCTGGGGAGGATTCGGTTTCTATTTTCTGGCCAGCCGTGCAACTGCCTATGCCAAGCATCCGAACGATCCGGCGTGGTTGTTTGACGCAGATACGATGAAACCTCGCGTGAATAATCCAGCTTGGGTTCGGGCAATTCAGGATGTAATTGACGTATTGCCTTCACAACCCGCCAACCAATTGAACGCCGATCCAGGCACTACTGCATTTCAGCAGTTTCTTGCAGGAACTGGATCAATGCTATCCTGGTGGGGTGATGTCGGTTCCATGGCAAAAACCAGTGACGGTTCTGTAGTTGGTGATGTAGTAGGTTTCGACATACTGCCTGGATCAGACGATGTTTATAATTCCCAAACAGGTAAATGGGACACATTGCCCGGTGGTCCAAACTACGCCCCAAATATGGCCTACATTGGCTGGGGAGTATATGTCATGGCTCGTGTGGACAGTAATTCCAAAAAGCGTAAGGCTGCTTGGAGTGCTGCTGCTCATCTTGGCGGCAAAGACATCTCTCTCTGGGCTTCTGCTTATCCGTCAGGTTTCCAACCATATCGTAACAGTCACTTCAACATTGATGAATGGGTCAATGCAGGATATGACAGGGAATTTATCACTTCCTATTTGGACTCTGAGTCAAATTCCTACAACCATCCTAATGCTGCAATTGAACCTCGTATTCCTGGAATTTTCCAGTACTACAGTGTAGCAGAAGATGAGTTGTCTAAAATATTTGCAGGAAAGTTTGATGCCCAGACTGGAGCCGATAACATTGCGGCTGCCTGGGAGAAACTTACTGATCAGATCGGCCGGAAAAAGCAACTTGAGCTTTACCGTGCCTCTCTCGGTTTGTCATAAAAAAAGACAAATCAGGAGACAGTAGTTTGACCGGCGGTGTGAAGCAAAAGCCGTCGGTCTTGCTTGCTTGCTTTCAAAGATTCTTCACCACATTTAAATATTTACATAATACACGTCGAAATTAGCTTACGATGACATCGACTTACGTCGGCACGGATCATATTCCTGCTAAACGGAAAGCCCTCGGACAGGCAATGATTCTCATTGCTACTATTTTGTTAGTTGCTCTTTTCATCACACAAACTTTACATAGATCCGGCAGCATTACTGCTGGATTTGACAACTGGCGTCCTATCCTCTATGCATACCTGATTTGGTCAATTGCTCTATGCTGGGGGATTACCCTTATAAAAGGCGAGCGAGGCCAACGAGCACTTTTTGTTCTTCCTGCCTTTCTTTTCACAATTGCGATGGTCATTTTCCCTCTCATTTTTAGTGTGTACATTTCTCTACACGACTGGAATCTTAGCGCATTTGAAGGGCAAAAGTTCAATGGAATTGATAATTTCATAGCTTTGCTTGGAGACACCTATTACTGGAACTCCATGTTGAACATGCTCTATTACTTAATTGCAATACTGTTCGAATATGCGATAGCCTTCGGACTCGCATTGTTACTAAACGCGCAAATCGTAGCTAGAAAATTCTTTCGGGTAGTGTTCTTGATGCCTTTAATGCTAAGTCCGGTTGCAGTCAGTTGGATGTTAGGCAAGTCACTTATGGAATACCGTTTTGGCCCGGCAGCTACCCTTGCACGCCAATTAGGTTGGGAAAATCCAGCATTCTTTTCAACACCGGAAATCGCACGCTTGAGTATCATGATCTTGGATGCGTGGACTTTTATTCCGTTCATGATGATCATGTTACTCGCAGGATTGCAGGCATTACCCAAAGAAGTCAATGAAGCCGCAAGGATTGATGGAGCGAACAACTGGCAGCATTTCTGGAAAATCACCTTTCCGCTAATGCTTCCCGTCAGTGTCACGGCAACTGTAATCAGGATTATTTTTAAATTGAAACTAGCAGACATTGTCATTAATGTCACTTCCGGAGGGCCGGGAGGCGCAACTGATACTGTAACCAGTTTTATTTTCCGGGAGTATCGTGACCGTTCAAATGTGGGATATGGAACAATGATGGCTGTTGTTTATTTGATTATGATTGTCATTTTGATGACGGCGTTCTTAAACTTTCTTAACCGTTGGATGCAAAAAGTTACATGAAGCAAAATGAATATTCTAGTGGAGTGAACCTTGTCGTCTATCGCATCTTGATTTATGGCGCACTTTTATTTTGGGCCTTTTTGTGTTTGTTTCCTATTTATTGGAGCATCACCACATCTTTCAAAGCCGCAGTCAATGTAATGCAAGGGCATTTAATACCGTGGATTGATTTCACTCCAAAGTGGATTGGTTTCCGCTCATTAGGTTTATCTCCGGACACCATTTTTGAGATCTCAACAGTCCGCGAAGAATTTCTCAAAAGGTTTTTTAACAGCGTCATCACTTCCGTAAGTGCATCCGTACTGGCAGTAATCCTGGGTTCACTTGCTGCCTACGGACTCAGTCGTTTCGAATACAAATTAGGTTTTGTTAAGAATACGGACATTTCTTTTTTCTTCCTTTCTCAGATGATCCTTCCTCCGGTAGTCCTCGCACTACCGTTTCTGGTCCTATACCGCGAGTTGGCTTTGCTTGATACAACTATTGGCCTGGTTATGCTTTATGGACTCATGGTTCTACCAATAGTAATCTGGATAATGCGAGATCAATTCAGTACAATTCCAATCGAACTTGAAGAAGCTGGCCTAGTGGACGGTCTCAGTGTTTGGGGAGTATTCCTGAGGATCGTACTGCCAATTTCCTTTCCAGGAATGGTCGCGGCTTTCATTCTGTGTCTTGTGTTGACTTGGAACGAATATTTTTTTGCGGCTCTGCTGACGAGTGCCGACGCAAAAACTTTACCTGTGATGGTGGCCAGTCAAACAGGATCACAAGGTATTAACTGGTGGTCGATGGCAGCACTTTCTACTGCAGCCATCGCACCTCTGGCTATTATTGGGGTTTTCCTTGAAAGTTATATTGTAAAAGGTCTTTCAACAGGCGCGGTTAAATAAAATTAAAGACTAAATAAGCACGATGAGATTACACCCAAAAGATAATGTAGGTCTGGCCCTGACAAAACTAAAAGAGAACTGTTCTTTTGAAAACGTCATTACCCAAAATAATATCCCAGCTGGACATAAAATAGCTTTAGTAGATATACAAAAAGGAGATACAGTAAAAAAATATAACCAGATTATTGGTTTCGCCTCTCAAGCTATTCTAGCGGGCGAGCATGTTCACACGCATAATATTGAGTTTCGTACCTTTGAAAGACTTCCTGAATCCAACTTAACAAACAATAACTCAGCAAACAACACAGTATCCAAAAGTTTTTATTCAGGCGAAACGGCAAGCTTTAAGGGTTATTTGAGACCAAATGGGAAAGTGGGAACCAGGAATTATATAGGAATTATTAGTACCGTCAACTGCTCAGCAACAGTATGTAAAAGAATTGCTGATAATTTCAAAGAAGACGTTTTAGCTTCTTATCCAAATGCTGATGGAGTCATAGCCTTGACTCATGACAGCGGTTGCGGAATGTCAATTGAAGGAGAGGGACTTGCCTTGCTGCAGCGGGTTTTGATTGGTTATGCGGAACATCCAAATTTTGCGGGAATATTAATCGTCGGTTTGGGTTGTGAAGTAAATCAAGTTTCTGCTCTGATTAAAAAAATAGAGACCAATGAAGAACAGCAGATCCGAACACTCGTCATTCAAGAAAATGAAGGAACAAGAAAAACTATCGAAAACGGTGTCAAAATAGTTGAAGAGTTTTTGGAGGGATTAACAGATTTACAGAGAGAGAATGTATCAGCAAAACATCTGTGTATCGGATTAGAATGTGGGGGTTCTGATGCTTACTCCGGAATTAGCGCAAATCCTGCTTTGGGAGCAGCCGCAGACTTGGTTGTAGAACAAGGCGGTACAGTAATATTAAGTGAAACTCCGGAAATATATGGTGCAGAACATTTACTCATTCAAAGAGCAGTAACTCCGGAGGTTGGTAAAAAACTTATGGATTTAATTCTCTGGTGGGAAAATTATGTGGAAATACACCAAGGTTCATTAAACAATAATCCTTCTCCAGGAAATAAAGCCGGCGGGATTAGTACCATCCTGGAAAAATCTTTGGGCGCCGTCTCAAAAGGTGGAACTTCAAAGTTAATGGACGTAATTAACTATGCAGAACCGGCAAAGTCAAAAGGCTTGGTTTTCATGGATTCGCCAGGTTATGATCCTGTTTCAGTTACTGGACAAGTTGCTTCTGGCGCAAACGTAGTCTGCTTCACAACCGGAAGAGGTTCTGTTTTTGGCTGTAAGCCAGTTCCTAGTCTGAAGTTAGCTACCAACTCACCTATGTTTAATCGAATGGATGAAGATATGGATATAAACTGCGGGGAGATCATTGACGGAACAATTAATGTTCAGGAATTGGGATTGATCATTTTTAAACAAATTTTAGCAACTGCCTCAGGAGAATTAACTAAAAGTGAGGAATTTGGTTTTGGTGATTTTGAATTTGCGCCATGGATAATTGGGGCTGTTATGTAGTTTTTTAGTTTCAAGCAACACTTACACTGCTGGAAGCCGTCTACTATATTTTAGTAAATATACTTAAATTAATTTAACATTTAAAGATAAAGGAACTTATGGCCGGAAGACTTGAAGGCAAAAAAACCCTGATCACTGCTGCAGGTCAGGGCATTGGACGTTCTACAGTACTTGCGTTTGCCCGAGAAGGCGCTCACGTGTTAGCGACAGACATCAATCCGGATAGCCTAAACTTGCTCAAAAAAGAATTTTCGGACAGCGCAACCAACATCGAAACCTGTGTGCTTGATGTTAATAACCTTCAAGCAATTCAGCAGTTGGCTAAGGAAAAGGGCGCCGTTGATGTACTTTTTAACTGTGCCGGATTTGTGCATCATGGATCAATACTGGACTGTGAGGAAAGCGATTGGGAATTTTCCTTTGATTTAAATGTACGCTCAATGTACCGCATGATTAAGGCTTTTTTGCCAGCCATGCTCGAATCCGGGGGAGGAAGCATTGTCAACATGTCTTCAGTAGCCTCAAGCGTAAAAGGTTTGCCGAACCGTTTCGTTTACGGTGCCAGCAAAGCAGCTGTAGTTGGCTTGACAAAATCTGTGGCAATGGATTTTATTAAACAGGGGATTCGCTGTAATGCCATCTGCCCCGGAACGGTGGAATCTCCATCTCTGCAGGAACGTATTAAAGCGCAAGGGGGGAATTTCGAAGATGTGAAGGCGGCTTTTGTTTCTCGCCAACCAATTGGAAGAATCGGTACACCGGAAGAGATTGCTGCCTTAGCCGTTTATCTGGCCTCAGATGAATCATCCTACACAACCGGTGTGGCCTGGAGTATTGACGGCGGCATGACTTGAAAATATATGTTAACTTCAAAATGAAACTACTATGAAATTACTAAGATATGAAACTTCTACCTCAGGGACTTCCGGAGGGCAAGAAAAACCTGGACTACTTGATGAAGCTGGGGTTCTGCGCGACCTTTCCGGAATAGTCGATGACATTGCCGGTGAAACGCTGCTTCCTGAAAACATTGAGCGTCTACGAAACACTGATCCCACAACACTTCCGGAAGTTGAGGGTAATCCGCGTCTCGGCCCATGCGTAGGGCAGGTTGGCAAGTTCATTTGCATTGGTCTTAATTATTCTGATCATGCGGAAGAGGCTGGAATGACAGTTCCACCCGAGCCTATTATTTTTGCTAAGGCTACAAGTGCAATCTGTGGTGCAAATGATGACGTGATCATTCCGCGTAATTCAGTTAAAACCGACTGGGAAGTTGAGCTGGGTGTGGTGATCGGAAAACCTGCCAAGTACGTTGATGAAAAATCTGCGCTCGATCATGTCGCCGGCT
>Ga0209576_1000780_pt1 | contig 18842 bp, 17 predicted proteins | sample SaaInlV_DNA_135m_FD_184686 | JGI IMG/M metagenome (GOLD analysis project Ga0209576, IMG submission 184686) | Marine microbial communities from expanding oxygen minimum zones in the Saanich Inlet - SI075_LV_DNA_135m (SPAdes) (version 2) | ecosystem: Environmental > Aquatic > Marine > Unclassified... | reverse complement strand
ATGGAGATGATCTCTTCTTTCGAAAAAGTGCGGCCAGACACTGTAATGGGGCGAGGAGAGGAAAGTGCTTTTTGCATGGAATAGATTGTACTCCATGTGATTTTTAGACTGTGGTTAACTGGAGAAGCGGTGGGGGAAGTGAACCGTTACCATTTGCGTTGTCTTGTTTGTTCTTATATAATCGAAAACCTTTCCCTATCGGCATATAGTGGTTTATATGTTTTGAATAAATAGTTGCTGCCGTCTTGATAGTAGGCATCTTTTATTATTGGGAATGTAAGATAGACCTCTACGTTGAACCACATATATTCATAATATGGGGCTGTTATTGATTCACTGTTGCCTGAGGAGGCCTTGTGGGCACACTTATCGATCAACTATTTCAAGGTTATTTTTCTCTTGAGCGTAGTGGTGGGCAGCTACTGGAGAGCCGCTATGACCCGTTGTTAGTCACCCTCTCTTATCTGATTGCGGTCTTTGCAGTCTATACCACCATAGGGTTGGTTGCCCATATGCGCAGAGAGTTTGAGGCGGGCAGACAAAAAAATCGTTATTGGTGGGCTGGTGCGGCATTGACATTGGGGGGTGGCATCTTTGTGATGCACTTTGTGGCGATGCTTGCGTTCTCTATTCAGGTTGAGGTTCGCTATGACCTAGGCATGACGTTGCTCTCCCTGTTGGTCGCTGTAGTGGGTTCTGCGGTTGCGCTGATGCAGATTCGGGGGCGTTTGAGCTTTCCTCGTCTGATCTGGGGCGGTGTGTGGATGGGGGGGGGGTTGCGGCGATGCACTATGTTGGAATGGCCTCTCTACAGGCACCGGCGTTGCTACGTTATGCCCCAGGACTGTGGTTGATCTCTGTGCTGGTTGCGGTGGTGGTCTCTATGGTCACCATGGTGCTGTTTTACTATTTTTCCTCAATCAAGGGGAGGATTTGATTTGTAGGACACCTAAGCATCGCGTTAGTTGGAGGTGCAGCGGTAGCAGGCATGCACTATATGGGGATGGCGTCAGCAGAGTTCTATAGCGGTGGTAGTTGTGGTGTCAGTACAGAGCTGTTTGGTGTCTCTCTGGAGCAGGGGGAGTTAGGCATCGAGGTCTCTGTAATTGCGCTCTTGGTGATAGCGGTTGGGTTGATGACTTCGGTGTTTAATGATCGGTTGAATAGCCTGCTACAGAAAAAGAACGATGAGTTAGCGCAACAAGTCGCGCGGCGAACCGCTCAACTGTCGAGCACGAAAGAGCAGATTGAGTTGATTCTTGAGTCGATCGGAGAGGGGGTTGTGGTGGTCGGTCTGGATGGAAAAATTCAGCAGGCCAATCCGGTTCTGGAGAAGATGTCTGGACGTGGTCAGGATCAGCTTATTGGCGCTTCACTGAGTACGCTATTTGTCGAAACTACAGAGGGTGATGATCTAACATCGTTGCTATATCAGCTCTCGCTGCCGCTTAAAGTGCTGCTTGAGAAAGAGCGAGTACTGTTTGAACAGTTTTGTGAGGAGTCCCCAGTGGCACTTCTGCTGATGACGGAGCAGGGAGTGATTGAGAGCTCCAATCCAGCGATGAAAGCTTTGACGGGATGGTCCGCCGAAACCATTACCGGAGGAACATTAGAACCACTACTCCCAGAGGCGATGCGGGAACATCATCGGCAATTGGTTGAGGGCTTCATGAAAGATCCGAGCCCGAGGAAAATGGGGAATCGCCGCCTGTTGCCAGTGGTTACAGCCGATGGAGAGGAGAAGCAGCTTGAGATTGGCCTGCTCCCCTTGCCGTGTGAGAAGCAGCTGTTGGTGTTGGTGGTCTTGAATGATCTGGAGGATGTGAGGTCTTGGGAGATGTTCAAGACCTCAACCCTAGGTAGGTTGACGTTAGAGACGGATGATCGTGTGCAGCTACAGTACCAGTTGTTGCAGCCAGAAGAGGAAAAATTGCCTGTGGAGATCACCCTGGGAATGCTGGGACAACATCAGCACGGCCTCTCTCCAACAGGTGCAGTACTGGTGTTGCGCGATATGAGTGAGCAGATCAAACAGCGGCATCAGGACCAGTATGCGGCATTTCAGGCCAGTATTACGGAGATGAGTTCGACCGTGCTACACAATATTGGCAATGTATTAACCGGTATGAGTGGCAGTGTCGTCTCTATCAATCAGGTTGTCAGTGATCTTGAGTTGATTATCAAAGGGGTGGGGGTGATGCAAAAAGGTGTTCAAAACGGCACCATTGACTTGGACCGGGTTGATCAAACACTCAGTGCACTACTAGAGATGGTCGGTAAGCTGTGTGATGGAGACTCAAATGATGAGAGGCCAAGAGGGTTGCGCCAACAGTCGCAACGGTTAGATGCAGGGCTGCAGCATGCAAGTGAGATCATTACCGAGTTCCGTCAGGCTGCAACCTCAGAGGTACGTGCTACTCGATTCAATCTGCATAGCTTTGTCATAGAGACACTGGGGCTGATTGAAGACCGCTTTGAGCGCTACCATGTAGAGCTGAATATGGAAGTGCCAGAGTGGATTGAGATGAATATTCCCAGAAATCTTTCGATGCAGATGCTGTTAAATTTGGTGAAGAATAGCCTAGAGGCGGTTCAACAGCGGCGAGAGGGTGAAGAGGCGCTGGCGGGTCGGGTTACAGTGAGTGCGGGTGCTGTTGATGAGGGGCTGGTAGAGCTGGTGGTGACAGATAACGGGTGTGGTATCTCAAAGGAGAAGCAGCAAGAGGTCCTCAATTATGGTTACACCACAAAAGAGACCGGTAGTGGTATTGGTCTTCACTCCATCGTGAAGTTTGCAAAGAGTGTGAGGGGAGAGGTTGCCATAGAGAGTGCAGGAGAAAACTGCGGGGCCACTGTGCGTATTATTCTTCCAGTTGAGGCGCAGGAGAGTCACTCCTAAGTGCCTGAGCATGAGGGGCTTAGCTTATGGCAGCACCTTCTTAAAGGGTTTAACGGTAACCTGCTCATAAACCCCCGCATGGATATAGGGGTCATCATCGGCCCACTGTTGGGCCACTTCCAGTGACTCAAACTCGGCAACCACCAAGCTGCCGCTAAAACCCGCAGGACCGGGATCTTCACTGTCTATTGCTGGATGAGGGCCAGCGATCAGCAGCCGCCCTTCAGACTGCAGCTGTTGTAACCGTTTTAGATGGTCGGGACGGGCGGCAAGGCGATCTTGCAGACTATCCTCTCGGTCTTGACTGATAATGGCGTAGAACATCGCACGGCTCCTATTTTTCTGATTCTTCGGTAGACGCTTCACTGCTGGCCAGTTCGGTCTCTTCCTCGATATGGCGAGTCATATAGAAGGCTTGGGCGATGACAAAGGCGAAGGTTAGTCCCATCACCCCAAACAGCTTGAAGTTGACCCAGATCTCCTCGCGCGCCTTCTCATCCAGCTCTAGGCCATAGTAGAAGGCCACATAGATGTTGATAAAGCCCACTAGGATAAAGAAGATGCCCCAGCTCCAGTTGAGGCGGGTCCAGATGTTTGTGGGCAAGGTGACACTGCCCCCCATCATCCGTTGTGCCAGTGGCTTTTCACCAATATAGCTGCTGCCGATAAAGACGAGACCGAAGATCCAGTTGACTACGGTCACCTTCCACTTAATGAATAGTGCATCCTGAAAAATCAGGGTGGCGCCACCGAGTACGCTGATCAACCCCAGTGTGATCAGGTGCATCTTTTCGAAGCGGCGGTTCTTGATCCAGAACAGGGCGACTTGAATAGCTGAGGCGGCAATTGCTACGGCAGTGGCGACAAAAATATCGAAGCTTTTGTAGGCGACAAAAAAGAGGATGACAGGAAAGAGATCAAACAGAAATTTCATAGAGAGATAGTGATAGAGACAGTGTTAAAATAGATCGTTTTATTGCGGCTCATTATAACATACCCCCCCATTCAAGAATGTCGACCACTTCAGAATCTGGAGCGTATAACTACGACCTCCACTGCCACTCCACCGTATCCGATGGGACACTGCCTCCGGCGGCGCTGGTTCAACGCGCTCAGGAGAAGGGGGTCGAGGTGCTGGCGTTGACTGACCATGATGAGGTCGCAGGCGTGGCTGAGGCGACAGTAGCCGCTCAAGAGGCGGGTATTCAGCTGCTGGCAGGAGTGGAGGTTTCGGTTAGTTGGAGTAAGCAGACCATCCATGTGGTGGGGCTGAATGTTGACCCAAACAACCCTGAGCTATTGGCAGGGCTGGAGAAACTGCGCGAGTACCGCCATTGGCGTGGAGAGGAGATCGGTCGCAAGCTGGAGAAAGTTGGGATTGAAGGGGCCTATGCGGGGGCGCTAGAACATAGAAAGGGTGACCTGCTGACGCGCACCCACTATGGTCGCCTACTGCTAGAGCGTGGGCTGGCGAATGATATGCAGGGGGTCTTTAAAAAATATCTGCTGCGTGGCAAGCCGGGGTATGTAGCTGGGAAGTGGGCAACGCTGGAGGCGGCGGTGGGGTGGATCAAGGCTGCAGGGGGTGTAGCCGTGGTGGCACACCCCGCCCGTTATGATATGACCCGTACCAAACTGCGGCGACTGCTGCATGAATTTATTGAGTTGGGTGGTGTGGGGCTGGAGGTGGTCTCCAGTAGTCACAACACTAATGAGATCCACACCATGGCGCAACATGCTGTGGATTTGGGGCTAGCTGCCTCGCGCGGATCTGATTTTCATGACCCAGCGTACCGCTGGATTGAGTTGGGGCGTCTACCGGCACTACCAAAAAAATGTGAGCCAATCTGGACGCACTGGGAATAAGAGTTTGAAGTTATGGCACAAGTAATCGAAATACATCCAAAGAATCCACAGCCCCGTCTGATCCAGAGGGTGGTGGAGGTGGTCCATCAGGGGGGGGTGATCGCCTATCCCACCGACTCCAGTTATGCGTTGGGGTGTCACATTGGTGATAAGCAGGCGATGGAACGTATTCGCCGTATCCGCAAGGTGAGCAGTAACCACAACTTTACCTTGGTCTGTCCTAACTTGGCAGACCTCAGTCTCTATGCCAAGGTCGATAACAGCTCATTTCGCTTGATGAAGCGGGTGATGCCGGGTCCCTACACCATCATCCTCAAGGCGAGTCGTGAGGTACCACGCCGACTGCAACACCCCAAGAAGAAAACCATCGGGCTACGAGTGCCAGATAACCCCATCGCACACGCCTTGATGGAGACCCTAGGAGAGCCGCTGATGAGTTCAACGTTGATGCCACCAGAGGGTGATTTTCCGCTCGCAGATGCGGAGGATATTGAGGCGTTGATGGGGCATGATATCGATATTATTGTTGACGGCGGTCATTGTGGGGTTGAACCAACTACAGTAGTCAACATGGTAGAGCGGGTGCCCGAGATTACTCGTGTCGGTTGTGGTGATCCCTCGCCATTTGAGTAGGTATAATTCAATATTATGAAAGACTTTTCAATGATGCAGACGGTCGCCATCTGGGTGTTACCGGTCCTCTTTGCCATTACCGTGCATGAGGTAGCCCACGGTTGGGTTGCCAAGTTACGTGGTGATAAAACTGCAATGATGATGGGGCGATTGACGCTCAACCCCATTAAACATATCGATCTTATTGGAACTGTAGCGCTTCCGCTGGTACTGCTGGTACTACAGACGGGGTTTGTATTCGGCTGGGCCAAACCGGTACCGGTTACCGAACAAAATTTGCGTAACCCCAAGCGAGATATGGTCTGGGTAGCCCTAGCAGGGCCGCTCTCAAATGCGCTGATGGCACTGCTCTGGGTTGGGGTGATGGTCATCGCTATGCTTTTTTTGCATACGCTACCGTGGGTCGCAGAGCCACTGATCTATATGGGGCAGGCGGGTGTACTGATTAACGTAGTGTTGATGGTGCTTAATCTGGTGCCGCTACCTCCGCTGGATGGAGGGCGTATTGTTACCGGGCTGTTGCCGGGACCACTCTCTTGGCAGTTTAGCCGCATCGAGCCCTATGGCTTTGTGATTCTACTGGCGCTACTGGCTACGGGGTTGCTGGGGCAGCTGTTGGGACCACTCATCTTTGGTATCAGCAATACACTTCTTTCACTGGTTGGGATTTGATGGGCTACTCCCGTCTGTTGCCCCCTAACCAAAACTTTTTTCTTACATAACGAATCTGATATGAACTCAATCACCAATAGTCACTCCACCATTCCTGCACAGTTTCAGCGCGTTGTCTCCGGTATGCGCCCAACCGGTAACCTCCACTTGGGGCACTACCACGGGGTACTGAAAAACTGGGTCCACCTGCAGCGTGAGTATGAGTGCTTCTTCTTTGTGGCTGACTGGCATGCGCTCACCACCCACTATGAAGATCCAGCGGTAATCGAGAAGAGTGTCTGGGAGATGGTGATCGACTGGCTTGCTGCTGGGGTTAACCCCAGCTCTGCCCGCATCTTTATTCAGTCTCAGGTGCCAGAACACGCAGAGTTGCACACGCTGTTGTCGATGATGACTCCGCTGAGTTGGCTGGAGCGGGTTCCCACCTACAAAGATCAGCAAGAGAAGCTTAAGGAGAGGGATCTCTCTACCTACGGTTTTCTCGGTTATCCATTGCTACAGAGTGCCGATATTCTTGCCTATCGTGCAGCCCATGTTCCCGTGGGTGAAGACCAGGTGGCGCATGTTGAGTTGACCCGTGAGGTGGCTCGTCGCTTTAACCACCTCTATGGTAAAGAGCCCGGTTTTGAAGAGAAGGCGGAGCAGGCCGCCAAGAAGATGGGTAAGAAGAACGCCAAACTCTACAGCCGTCTGCGCAAAAGCTTTCAGGAGGCGGGTGATCATGAGGCGCTGGAGACTGCACGCGCTTTATTAGAGTCACAGCAGAATATCACCATGGGCGACCGCGAGCGGCTATTTGGTTATCTCGAAGGGGGGGGCAAGATTATCCTGCCCGAACCTCAGGCGCTGTTGACCAAGGCCTCGAAGATGCCGGGACTGGATGGACAGAAGATGTCTAAATCCTATGGCAATACCATCTCTCTGCGGGAAGAGCCGGAGCAGGTGGAGAAGAAGATCCGCACTATGCCGACCGACACCAATCGGGTGCGTAAGACCGATCCGGGTGATCCTGCCAAGTGTCCCGTATGGCAGCTACATCAGATCTACACCGATGAGTCGCAGCGTGAGACACTGGCCGAAGGGTGCCGCACCGCAGGGATCGGCTGCCTTGACTGCAAGCAGCCCGTCATTGAGGGGATGTTGAAAGAGCTCACCCCCATGCGTGAACGGGCGCAAAAATTTACCGAAGACCCTACGCTGGTACGCAACATCATTGAAGAGGGGAGAGAGCTGGCGCGTGAAGAGGCCATTCGCACCATGGTTGAAGTGCGACAGGCGATGGGGTTGGTCTACACGTGAACGAAGAGCTCCCCCTAGATGAGGTCACCGAGAGTGAAGCAGCGGCAGAGCAGGCGCAGCTACTGAAGGAGATCCGCATCTCGGGGGAGGAGCTGGATGAGCTGCCGAAGGATCTCTATATCCCGCCCGAGGCGCTGAAGGTGGTGCTGGAGGCGTTTGAAGGGCCGTTAGACCTACTGCTGTACTTGATTCGTCGGCAAAATCTGGATGTGCTCAATATTCCGATCTCTGAGGTGACCCGCCAGTATATGCAGTATGTGGAGATGATGCAGGCGATCAATCTAGAGTTGGCCGCAGAGTATCTGGTGATGGCGGCACTGCTGGCAGAGATCAAGTCCCGTATGCTGTTGCCCCGTCATGATGAAATTGAGGATGAAGATGACCCACGTGCTGAGCTGATCCGTCGTCTGCAAGAGTATGAGCAGTTCAAAAAGGCCGCTGAAGAGATCAATGAGTTGCCTAGAATGGAGCGGGATATCAACCAAGTAGAGGTGGATGCCCCCTCGCGTGGCCCACGCCCGCAGCCAGAGGTGCAGCTACAGGCACTGTTGACCGCATTCAGCGATGTGTTGAAGCGTGCAGAATTGTTCAATAGCCATCATGTGCAGAAGGAGTCACTATCCATTCGTGAGCGCATGAGCCGGGTGTTAATTCGCTTAGAGGAGTTGCGTGAGAGTGGCGAAGAGCAGTTTATTGAGTTTCAGTCACTGTTTGTTCCGGAGGAGGGGCGTGCCGGAGTGGTGATTGCATTGATGGCAGTGCTGGAGCTGATCAAAGAGGCGTTGATCGGGGTGGTGCAGAATGAGCCTTACGGGCCGATCTATATTGGGCCACCCTCAGAGCTTTCGATTGAGAAAGGGGAACGGATCTAAGATCCTTTTTAGAGGAATTTTGTAGAGTAGTTGTTATGGAAACGAACCTAAAAAATATTGTTGAAGCCGCACTGATGGCAGCGGGTAAACCGCTCAGCGTAAAGCTGCTGCTGATGCTGTTTGAAGAGGATGCGCAGCCCGAACGTCAAGAGGTTGTGGCGGCCCTGAAGCAGTTGCAGCAGGAGTGTGAGGGGCGTGGTTATGAGGTGGTTGAGGTCGCCAGTGGCTGGCGTATGCAGATTCGTCAAGGGTTGTCGACCTGGATCAATCGCCTCTGGGAGGAGAAACCCGCACGCTACTCACGTGCCTTGCTGGAGACCATGGCTCTGATCGCCTATCGTCAGCCCATTACCCGTGGTGAGATTGAGGAGATCCGTGGGGTGGCTGTGAGTACCAATATCATGAAGACCCTGCAGGAGCGTGAGTGGATTCGTATGCTGGGCCATCGAGATGTGCCGGGACGCCCTGCGATGTATGGAACCAGTCGCAAGTTCCTCGACTACTTTGGATTAAAGTCGCTAGAGGAGATGCCTACCTTGATGGAGTTAAAAGAGTTGGGGCCTCTCAATGAGGAGTTCAAACTGGGGAATGAGGAGCCTGCTCTGGAGGAGGAAGAGGAGGCGCATCGTGTCGACTTGGAGCTGGCGGTGAATGATCAGATTGAAATTGATAGTAATGAACCCAAAATTAGTGAAACTAATGAACCACAGGATGTGTGATGAAAACCCCAACTGAAACAGAAGAGCAGCAAACAGAGACCGAGCAAGAGCCGCTAGAGGGTGAGCGTCTGCAGAAAGTGATGGCGCGAGGTGGGATCGGCTCGCGGCGTCAGGTAGAGCAGTGGATTCGAGAGGGGCGAATCAAGGTCAACCGTAAACCGGCAGAGCTGGGGATGCGGGTCACCCCAGAGGATGAGATTCGTTTCAATGGTGATCAGGTTCATCCCTTTCCCAAGAGCGGTCTGGAGCAGCGTACACGTGTTCTGCTCTACCACAAGCCTGCAGGACAGGTGACCTCACGTAAAGACCCCGAAGGCCGCGATACCGTCTTTAAGCACCTCCCCAAGGTGCGCGGAGCACGCTGGATTGCAATCGGCCGACTTGATTACAACACCTCTGGCCTGCTGCTATTCACCACTGATGGTGATCTGGCGCACCACCTGATGCACCCGTCGACTGAAGTGGATCGTGAGTATGCCGTGCGGGTGCTGGGTGAGGCAACTGAGGAGCAGCTGCAGCAGCTTCGAACGGGTGTAGAGCTTGAGGACGGGGTTGCCCGCTTCAGTGATATAGTCGAGTCTGGTGGCTCTGGGGCCAACCATTGGTACCATGTGGTACTGCAAGAGGGGCGCAACCGAGAGGTTCGACGTATGTGGGAGGCGGTTGGTCTGACTGTGAGCCGTCTGATGCGGGTCCGTTATGGCACCATCTTTTTGGATAAAAAGGTGCGTGTTGGCAAGAGCCGGGAGCTAGAGCGGGAAGAGGTGCGTGAACTGCAGGAGGTTGCGGGGGTTCAAGTTGCGGAACCACTGAAACTGAAGGCAGCAGCTGCCGATCCGAGAGAGAAGAGGAAGGCACCACGTAAAAAAATTCAACTGCGCCCATCTTCTGAATGGAGCAGCAACAAGAACGATATGCCCTCAAGTAAACAGCCTAGTAAAAAAACCAATAAAAAGCCCAACAAAAATTCCAGCAGTAAGAGTGGCAAGCCCTATGGCAGAAGGCGTTGATCCGCTAACGGTCTTCGAACAGCTGCAGCGCTACTATGGGCCGCAGCAGTGGTGGCCGGCAGAGAGCCCATTCGAGGTGATGGTGGGGGCGATCCTCACCCAGAACACCACATGGAGTGGGGTGGAGAAGGCGATTGCCAACCTGCGCAGTGCCGATGCGCTTTCACTGCAGGCAATCTTGGCTCTGTCGCAGTCTCAATTGGGGGAGCTGATTCGCCCTTCGGGTTATTTCAATCTCAAATCAAAACGGCTACAAAACTTCTGCCGCTGGTACCAGCAGCACCAGTCGTCGGCGTGGGAGATGGAGACCCGTGCTCTGCGGGTTGCACTGCTTGAGATCAATGGTGTGGGGCCAGAGACGGCGGATGATATCCTGCTCTACGCCTTTGAGCGCCCCGTATTTGTGGTCGACAGCTACACCCGCAGAATTTTTGAGCGGTTGGGTTGGTTACAGGGGGGAGAGTCTTATGACCAGGTCCAAGAACGGGTGGAGAGCTGCTTTACTATAGAGGAGAGCGTAGAGCAGGTGCGTATCTTCAATGAGTTGCATGGGATGATTGTAAGCCATGCGAAACAGCACTGTCGTAAAAAGCCTCTGTGTGAAGGGTGTCCGTTAGTTGGCTGCTCGGCTCATATCTAACCAACCAATTTAGCATACTAAAATGGTTGGTTATTGTCTCCCCGCTGATGATGTGCTCTAATTACGTTTCAACTGAATAAGGAATAGAAAAATGGCAGCATTTAACTTAGCGCAATACTTGGCACAGAGTGCCTCCGGTGTAGGTGTTTTGGGGGCTGTCGTTGGTGCTTCAGGTGCCGCCGCAAAAAACTATAAAGATCACCGTGATGGTCTGGTGGATACACAATCTGCACTCTACAACACCGGAAAAGAGGGGCTAGGCGCAGGCTTGGCGACCGCAATGAGTGCTGTTGTCGCTGGTGCTGTGGGGGGTGGATTAGTGCTGTCTCTGGGGGCTGCCTTTACTACGGCTGCAGGGGCCAAGTATGCCTATGATCGTGGCGTGGAGAAGCTTGAGCTGAGTATGCTGAACAATGATGAAGCGGATGAAATTATTGCCCAAGGTATTGAGGAGTAAAAATTGAAATACCCTCTTCCCCTTAATGGGTTGGGGGAGGGTTATTCATATTTATCCAGCCAGTCGTTGGATAGCTTCTCACCATCGTTCATCTGCTTTAATGTGATTGAGTAGACGATGTGCTCAATAAACTTTTTACTTTCCACATTGCCATATGTAGAGGCTATGTTTGCCCACATGTATGATTTAACCAAGTCTTGCTTAACGCCTTCCCCTTTGGCGTATGCGATTCCAAGATTGAGCTGAGCATCATCGACCCCCTGTTGGGCTGCTTTTCTCCACCACTTAACCGCATTTTTGTAGCTCTTCTTAACGCCTTCACCATTGTAGTAGGATACCCCAAGGTTATATTGAGCGTTGGCATACCCCTTTTCAGCAGACTTTAGATACCATTTAGCGGCCTTAGTGAGGCTTTTTGGGACACCTTTCCCGTTTTCATACATATTTCCAAGGTGGAATAGCGCCTTCGGGTCCCCCTGTTTAGCAATAACTTTGAACTCATGGAGTGCGGTTTTGTAGTCACCCTTCAAATAGGCATCGATAGCTGTCTCATAGTCTGCAGCTGCTGCCAGTGGAAGCAGAAAGAGAACAACCATGAGGAGGTGAATGGTTTTTTTGAATCTATTCATGGTTTTGGGGGGTGTTTTAGCTCAAGGCTCTCGAAAGGCATCATGTCGTAACTTTAATACGGGACGGATTAGATATTCTAGCACTGTCAAGGTGCCTGCATGAATATCTACGGTGGCCTCCATACCTGGGGAGATCGGGTAGGGGTGCTCTGCACTGCCTAGGTGGTGTCGATCTGTGCGTACAGTGACTAGATAGTAGGCTACACCATCATTGCTGACCTCGGTGTCTGCAGCAATGTTGTCAACGGTCCCCTGTAGGGTGCCGTAACGGATAAAGTCATAGGCGCTGATCTTGATTCGGGCCGATTTCCCCTCTGCGACATAACCGCGGTTGGTTGGCGAGAGACGTGCCTCAATAACCAGCTCCTCCTCCATTGGAACAATCTCCATCAGTGGCTCTGCGGGTTCAACAATGCCACCGATGGTGTGGTGCTGCATGTTTTTCACCTCTCCTGCAATTGGGCTGCGGATCACGGTACGGCTCTGCTGTTCTGTAGCTCGCTTCAGCCGCTCTTTGAGTTGTATGATCTGTTGCTGAGTCTCCTGTTGCTGCTCTTTTGCATTGCGTTGGAAAATGGCCCGTAACTCTACCCGCTTGGCCTGAATCTCCTGTAGGGATTCGTTGGCGCTAGCGATGCTTTTTTTAGTCACCTCAAGCTCACCACTTAACGCCTCCACAGAGCTTTGTGCAGAGAGCAGCTTGAGCTCAGAGGTGAGTTTGCGCTGGAAGGTGTCGGTGATGATATTGAACTCTTTATTTTTGGTGACGAGCTGTGTGGTTAGGGATGTTTCATGTGTGCGTGCCTCTTCGATCTCTCGGTTGCGTAACCGCTCCTGACTATCAATAACGGCTAGAGAGCTTTCCAGTTCGGTGCGTCGTGCCTCCAGTATCTGCTGTTCCGCCGCAACTAAACGGGGACGTGTCTGTTGTAGTGCTTGGGGGAAGTGAGCCGCTTTGCCATCGATCTCTGCGGTGAGTCGATGATAGCTAAGCATCAACCCATCGAGTTGCGCTTGCATCTCATCTAGATTGTAACCACCGCTTGCGAGGTTGAGTGTGAGTAGCTCAGTACCTGCCTCCACCCGTTGACCGGGTTTAACATGGATCTGCTTAATAATGCCCCCCTCCAAGTGTTGAATCACCTTAATCTTTCCTGAGGGGATCACTTCGCCAATGGCGGTGACTACCTGATCAATCTTGGTCTGGTAGGCCCATACTGAGAGTGCAGTGATCAGTAGTAAGATCAGTAGCTCAATGGTGCGCCAGCCGGGTTTAGATCGATTCATGAGGTCAACCCCAGTTTCTCCAGCATGCTGGATGTGGCCCCCGCAGCACGAATTTTCCCCTGTTGCATCAGCATCACACTGTCACTGACTCTAAGCAGGAGAGGACTATGAGTGACCAAAATGATAGTGTGATCGCTGGAGAGCTGTTTTAGTGTGGCAGCCAACGCCTTTTCGGCCTCCATGTCGAGGTCACTGGTAGGTTCATCCAACAGTAGTACCGAGGGCTTGTTGAGAAACAGGGCTGCAATCGCAATGCGTTTACATTCACCACTGGAGAAGCGGTGCCCAGACTCCTCCATAGGGGTGGCGAACCCCTCATCCAGTTTAGAGATGAACTCATAAGCTCCCGCCAATTGACACGCTTCAATCACCATCTCATCAGTGGCATCGGGCTGGCGAAAGGTGATGTTCTGGTGAATGGTAGTCGCAAAGGTAGTGACCTGCTGTGGCAGGTAGCCGATCCAGCGGCTCATATCTTCTCGGCTATATTGGTGAATATCTGCGCTATCCAGCAGGACTTGTCCATGGTCTGGGGTGTAGAGCCCCGCCAACAGTTTAAGTAGTGTGCTTTTTCCGCTGCCGTTGGGGCCAACAATGGCATGGATTCCATTGGGGCCAATTTGACCGTTGAGCCCCTCAATCAGTGGCTGCTCGGCTTGATAGCCGAAGCTCAGTTGTTGGAAGGAGAGGGTGCCTTCAACGGTTTGTGGTGCAATGATGCTGGATGGGGTTTCTGAGGCTTGGGCGAAGAGTTCATCCAGATGTCTCTTGGCTGTTTTGTATTGTGTGAGTTGATTCCAGTGGCTGGTGAGCTGTGAGAGTGGTGCGATAATTTTACCGCTTAACATATTGGTCGCGATCAGCGCTCCCAGTGTCAGCTGTTGATCCAGAATGGCAATGGCACCGACTGAAGTGAGCAGCAGGGTGGTCATCATCGACATGCTCTGCCCCAAGTCTCGGTAACGGTCTGTAGTGGAAGAGCGCTGCAGTGTGCTATCGCTCCACTGTTGTTGCTGTTGGTCCCACTGCTTGGAGAAGTGGCGGTCCAGCATCAGTGATTTGACACTGTTACGTCCAGTAGAGAACTCAGTGATCAATTGATCTCGCTGAATGGTCTCTTCACGCTCCTCAACGCTGCGTTTTTTGATATTGGCCCCAGAGCGCAGCGCAATGAACAAGAAAACAGGGATGATCATCAACAGTACCCAAGCGATGGGGGCGGCGATGGTGATCACCAGTGCAAGTGCCATCAGGGTGAAAGGGAGATCATATAGAAGCATTGCAGAGGGGCCCGCGTGGCGATTGCGAACAGCGTCCATATCCCGAAACAGCATCTGCCAGTGAGCGCTTGGCTGAGACTCAAGCTGTCGTAGTGGTAGTGAGAGGACCTTCTCAAACAGGCTTTGCCCGAGCTGTTGGTTGATGGCTACACCGCTGTGTTGAAGAATGCGGGTACGTGCGCGGCGTAGTAGAAACTCAAATAGCAGCACAATCAGCATACCGATCATCAACCCCTGCAGTGTGGTAAGCCCATTGTGGAAAATGACTCGGTCATACACTTGCAGAACAAAAATAGGCACGGTAAGGGAGAGCAAGTTAACCGCAAGAGAGAGGGTAAAGAGCTGGTGCTTGGTGCCGCGTAGAGGTTTTAGAACCTGTTTAAGCCAAGTTTTTTGAGTGGGGTGTTTGGGGGACTGTTTCAAGATATCCGTTCTATCCGTAATTTTAAGACTGTCTCTAAAAATCATACCGTGACTGTCGAATGAAAGTAAAGAAAAGTAACTGTTTTTGTTGGTGCTTATAGTGGTTGGTGTAAATTTTGCATTTTGTAGTCGGGTTCCTAGTGAAGTGGCAGAAAATTGGCAAATATGGAGAGAGCGTTGAGCAGGTATAGGGCACAAAAAAGGCAGATCCGGTGGTTTTCCGGTCGGGCGTTATTACGTTCGCTGCCTGCTGTCGTGCTCCTATTTAACCTGTATGCTGTTTCTGCTGCCCCGCTGCTGTCAGATGATCTACTGCAGGCATTAGAGCAGCATGAACGGATTCTGGCGGCAGAAAAAGATATTGGTGTTGCGGTAGAGGCGCGGCGTACTGCCTTTGCGGGGTATCTGCCGAGTGTCAATGCGACTATTTTAGAGGGGCGGGAAAATATCAAGAATGCCGATGGTTCACGTACCAAGATGGGGTTTAATGAGCAGGGAATTAACCTCACGCAATCCCTGTATGACTTTGGCCTGACTGAGGCGCAAGTGGATGTTGCAGGTTTAGGAATAGAGCGGGCAGAGGCGGCGTTAAGATTGGTTCAGGAAAATCTGACGATGGAAGGGGTCTCTGCCTATCTGGGGCTAGAGAAGACGGTAGGGCGAGTCGACTATGCTCTACAGTCAGAAAATAACATTATGAAGCAGACGGGGATGGAGGAGTCGCTGGTTGAGGCGGGAGCGGGTATCCCCAGTGATGTACTGCAGACCAAGGCCCAACTGACGGGTACACAGGCACTGCGGGTTCAGGAAGAGGGGATGAAACAGCTTGCAGAGAGCCGTTATTGGGCGGTGTTTGGGGTTGATCCTCAGCATAAAGCCCCGTTTACCGTTCCAGAACCCGCAGTGGGTAAACTGCCCATCAATCTGGATCAGGCACTGCAGCAGGCTGACCAATATAATGCTGAGATTGAGATTGGACAGTTTGATATCAAGATCGCAAAGGCGACAGTCAGAAATCACAAAGCCAATGCGCAACCAAAGCTCTCCTTTAATCTCGATTACAAACAGAAGCACAACGGCGGTGGGAGTTCAGGAGACAAGACAGAAGGGGTGGCGAAGGTACAGCTGAGTTGGCCGCTCTACAATGGGGGACGTGAGCAGAGCGCCATCGACTCTGGTGTACATGCACAAAAGGCGGCCATATTGCGTCTAGAAGATACCCGTAAAAGGGTGCATGAAGCGGTACGCACAGCTTGGTATAACTGGAAGACAGCGGAAAAGACCTCAGGTCTGTTGAGAAACCAATCTAATATTGCGCTGGAATTTCTAGAGCTGGCCCGAATCGAGCGTAAGCTGGGAAGTCGTACACTACAAGATGTACTGACGGGAGAGACCGCATATTTGACCGCTGTGAGTAATGCTGTCTCTGCGGATATAGAGTATAAAGTTGCAGCGTATCAACTGTTGAATGCGATTGGCTTGATCGGTATAGAAGAGGAAGCTGTAGTGCATGAGGCGACACATAAGCAGGCCGGTTTTCCACTGAATGCGGAAGAACTCTCCTTGGTTGTTAAACCTACAGAGGCCAAAACTATTGATGCGGTTGACCGAGCTGTTGAGCGTATTGCCGATGAGGTGATGGATTCGCCGCCAGATTGGGTTAAGTATGCTGATGAAGGGATAGAGGCGATGGCTAAGCCTGAACAGAACGTCCTCCCTGTGAGGCAAGAGGCTGAGCAGCTAACAGAGAGAGAGCCTCATACGGTTAATTTGATCCAGAGCAGAGAGAAAGATGAGGCAGATAGCCAGATATTCTCCAGTCGTTCAAAGTATCAGGAGCATAACAGTAGGATAGAAGTAGGTGTTGCTCGTGGGCTTCAACCTCAGCCATCATCGGCAACAACATCGGTTGAACTCCGAGGAGGGGGAGCAGACGATAATCAGATATTTTCTAGTCGATCAGCCTACCAAAAACAGACAAGAAGGATTGAAGTAGGTGTCGCGGGAGCACCACAGTCTCGATTATCTACAAAGAGAGCGTCGGTTGAACTCAGAGGTGGGGGCAGAAAAGGGGAGTCAGAGCTCGGCCCCCAATCACGGAGGATGATTGAGATTGGTAATGTCGATATGGCTCCAAAGAGTAGTGGTATTCGATTGGTTGGCCCTAGGGGGATGAAGTCACCAATGGTTGCTGATGTTGATCTGGAAAAAGGCCGAAAATTGATACCATTAAGGTAGCTGGGTTTTGATTTTCGCAGCAGGATGAATGCTCTGCTATAATCTTTACTATCTATTCATAAACAGCAGGTTGAGGAGCGGATGCTGCAGCAAGGGACAGGTAATTCTACTGCGATAGAGGTAACCCCTGAACAGCAAGAGATTCTTCTTGAGAGTAGTGATCAGCTGCTGAATAGTGAATACAGCCGTAGTGGGGACGACCTGATAATTACTGCGGCTGATGGTGTGACCCAGACCATTCTGAGTGGGTATTTCCTTAACCCCCAGCCGCTTACAAGCCCCAGCGGTGCGATCCTTTTTCCAGAAACAGTCACCCAACTGCTGGTCAATAATGAACCGGTTGAAGTTGCTGGCCCTGCAGGCTCACTGCGCATTCCTGACCTACTTGGCGATCCTATCGGCACGGTAGATGATATCGGTGCAGAGGCTAATGTGCGAGCTAAGGGGCTGGATGGCGTATATAGAAAGCTACAGGAGGGTGATCCGATCTATCACAATGATGTGATTGAGACACTTGGTAAAAGCTTTGCTGATATTCGTTTGGTGGATGATACCAGCTTGCAGTTGGGTAAAGAGACCAAGCTGATCCTTGACAAGTACCATTATGATCCTATTGCTGAAGAAGGAGACTTTGCGACCACAGTAGTGGCTGGTTTTTTCCGTTATGCCAGTGGAAAGATTGGTGATTTTGATCATGGTGGTGGGAACCATGCCACGATCAAGACACCAACAGCAGTAATGGGAATCCGTGGTAGTGAGACGGAAGGCATTGTAGAGAAGAATGGAGATACCAGCTTTATCCACCGTTCTGGAATTCTTCAAGTCAGTGATGCTAGAGGGCGAGGAACCATCACCCTGACCGAGCCTGGTCTGGCCACGACTGTCACCATTACAGGTGGATCTCCCACTCCCGCATTTACCGCACCAGACAGCCTGTTATCACGATTCAGTGATAGCTTGCCTGATGCTCCGGCATTTGTTGTTGCTGCGCGGGAAGAGGATCATCCTGAAGAAGGAGAAGGAGAAGGAGAAGGAGAAGGAGAAGGAGAAGGAGAAGGAGAAGGAGAAGGAGAAGAGGAAGAGGGTGAAGATGAGGAAGAGGTAGCCGAAGAGGGTGAAGGTGAGGAAGAGCTAGCCGAAGAGGGTGAGGAAGAGGTAGTCGAAGAGGGTGATGGTGAGGAAGAGGTAGCTGAAGAGGGTGAAGGTGAGGAAGAGGTAGCTGAAGAAAAGGCTGCTGAAGAGAGTGAAGAGCAAGCGGGTGAAAGTGATGAGGTGGTTGAAGATCAGATAAAAGAAAAAGATACAGCTGAAGAAGAATCAATTGAGGAAGAGGTAGCCGCAGAAGAAGAGGCTACCGCTAAGGCCGCAGAAGAAGAGGCAGCCGCTAAGGCCGCAGAGGAAGAGGCAGCCGCCAAGGCCGCAGAGGAAGAGGCAGCCGCCAAGGCCGCAGAGGAAGAGGCAGCCGCTAAGGCTGCAGAGGAAGAGGCAGCCGCTAAGGCCGCAGAGGAAGAGGCAGCCGCTAAGGCCGCAGAGGAAGCTGCAGCTGCTAAGGCCGCAGAGGAAGCTGCAGCTGCTAAGGCCGCAGAGGAAGCTGCAGCCGCCAAGGCCGCAGAGGAAGCTGCAGCTGCTAAGGCCGCAGAGGAGGCTACAGCCAAGGTGGCACAAGAGGCAGCCGCAGCCAAGGCAGCTGAAGAGGCTGCAGCCAAGGCGGCACAAGAGGCAGCCGCAGCTAAGGCAGCTGAAGAGGCTGCAGCCAAGGCGGCACAAGAGGCAGCCGCAGCTAAGGCAGCTGAAGAGGCTGCAGCCAAGGCAGCACAAGAGGCAGCCGCAGCTAAGGCAGCTGAAGAGGCTGCAGCCAAGGCAGCACAAGAGGCCGCAGCTAGGGCAGCACAAGAGGCCGCAGCTAGGGCAGCACAAG
>Ga0209576_1000764_pt1 | contig 19111 bp, 20 predicted proteins | sample SaaInlV_DNA_135m_FD_184686 | JGI IMG/M metagenome (GOLD analysis project Ga0209576, IMG submission 184686) | Marine microbial communities from expanding oxygen minimum zones in the Saanich Inlet - SI075_LV_DNA_135m (SPAdes) (version 2) | ecosystem: Environmental > Aquatic > Marine > Unclassified... | reverse complement strand
AGTACAGCTAAGACTCTCCAACCCAAAAAACAGTAAACTGATAACTGGTGTAAAGAGAGATATCTCTTTATTAAAAAAAATCAGCCTAGTTAAGAAAGATAGCGTAACAGTCCTTGATATTTCAATGAAAAAAAACTACCAAGAGGTGGTTGATTTTTTGGAATTAGGAGTGGAAATTTTTTATGCAGACCATCACCAAAGCGGTGATTTATTGACCCATGAAAATTTTCGATCTCATATAAATGAGTCATCAAATATTTGTACCAGTTTGATTATTAATAAATATCTAAGTGGCAAATATCAGGAATGGGCCATTGTTGGAGCTTATGGTGACGGCATGGAAAAATCTGCAAGAATTATTGCTAATAAGGCTGATTTATCAAAAGATGATAGGACTCAATTAAGATTATTAGGTGAATGTATCAACTACAATAGTTATGGCACAAGTGAGGTAGGTTTATTGTATCATCCTTCTTTACTTTATAAGCTACTTAGGCGTAATTACAATCCTTTTGATTTTATTAGTAACGAGACAGGTGTTTATAATAATATTTTAGATAGTTACTATTCAGATATAAGTAAAGCTGAAGCTATATCACCAGAAATAGAAAATGATAATGTTTCGATAGTAATTCTGCCTGATGAGCCATGGTCAAGAAGAGTTATTGGGGTGTACGCAAATTTATTAATGCATGGCGATAAAAATCGTGCACATGCATTAATGATATTAAATAAAAATAGAAGTTATTTGGTGGGTGCCATATAATAATAAAAGTGGTGCTGATTTATTGTGTTCTATGTTTGGTGGTGGTGGCAGAAGAGGTGCTGCTGGAATTAACAATTTACCAAAACAAGATAAAAATAATTTCATTAAGGAATTTAAAAAACAATTTAGCACCAATAAAGTCATGCCTGAGTTTAGGTGTTAGATTAATTTAACTATAACGATATATGAAAAAAGCACTAATTACTGGCATTACAGGACAAGATGGCGCATATCTTGCGGAATTACTTCTAGAGAAAGGATATGAGGTCCATGGCATTAAGCGTCGTTCTTCCCTCTTTAATACCGACAGAATTGATCATCTATATCAAGATCCACATGAAAAACCCACTAGATTTGTTCTTCATCATGGTGATTTGACTGACACTTCTAGTCTAATAAGAATTATTCAAGAAATCCAGCCAGATGAAATTTATAATTTAGCCGCACAATCGCATGTTGCGGTTTCATTTGAAGAGCCAGAATATACCGCTAATTCAGATGCTTTAGGTGCTTTGAGAATTTTAGAAGCTATTAGGATTTTAGGCTTAGAAAAGAAAACTAAATATTATCAAGCCTCTACTTCTGAGCTTTTTGGTAAGGTGCAAGAAACACCTCAGAATGAGAAAACACCATTCTACCCCAGGAGTCCATACGCAGTTGCTAAGTTATATGCATATTGGATTACTGTTAATTATAGGGAAGCTTATGGTATCTATGCTTGTAATGGTATTTTATTCAATCATGAGTCGCCAATACGTGGAGAAACTTTTGTAACACGAAAAATCACAAGGGCGTTAGCAAGAATTAAACTCGGTTTGCAAGATAGACTGTTTCTTGGAAATATAGATGCTAAGCGTGATTGGGGGCATGCAAAAGATTATGTTGAAATGCAATGGCTTATGTTGCAACAAGATAAGCCAGAAGATTTCACAATTTCTACTGGAAAGCAACACACGGTGAGAGATTTTGTTAATGTGGCAGCTAAAGAGCTGAATATTGAATTAAAGTGGCACGGATACGGCGTTGATGAGACTGGAATAGATATGGCAACAGGCAAAATAATAATTAGTATTGACCTACGCTATTTCAGACCTACTGAAGTCGAAACCTTGTTAGGTGATTCAACAAAAGCCAAAGATAAGCTAGGGTGGTCGCCAAAGATTTCATTTGAAGAGTTGGTTAAAGAAATGGTTAGTCATGATTTGAACGAGGCAAAGAGAGACAGTCTATGTAATAAAAAAGGATTCTCAACTTATAATTATCAGGAATAAAATAAAATGTATCAACAAAAAAGATCTAAAGAAATAATGAATTTTTTATTGAAATCTCAACCAATTGTATTGATTACGACCGGCAGGAGATTACGACCGGCAGGACTGGGAGTGATTTTTTACAAAGTTTATTGGATTCACACACTCAGGTACTAACATTTAATGGTCATTTGATTGGATATTATGGATTTTGGAAAAGTACCGAACATATGAGGAGAAACGTTAATTGTATGACTGAGGACATTGTATATAAGTTTGTTTGTAAGCATATAGAGCATTTCAAATCATATTATGACGAACATGAAAGAAAACATATGTTAGGCGATAATAGGGATGAATCACTAGTTATAAATATAAGAGATTTTACTGATATTGTGTGCTCGCTTATGGAGGGTATTGAATTAAGCTCTAAGAACTTTTTGGTTGCAATTTATGCTGCATTTTCTGAAATATTAGGGCATGACTTGATGAAAAAACGTACTTTATTTCATCATATGCACCATAGAACAGAATTGAATGAATTTATTAAAGACTTTCCAAATACAAAAATTATATCCACGACAAGAGACCCAAGAGGGAACTATTATTCTGGAATACTACACCGTATGAACTGTTACGCTATATATACATATTTAGAACGGATATTTGTTGACACGTATATTTTAGATCAGTACGAGTGTAAATATACGAGTATACGGATTGAAGATTTAGGTAGAGAAGAAATACTTGAGAAAATTTCTGAATGGATTGGTGTAGATTATGAAGATAGTATGACAAGAAGTACTTGAGGCGGCTTACATTGGGGTGGGGATGAGCTGTCTCCAAAACTTAATATAAAACCTGGTTTTTCTTCAGATATGATCAGCAATAAATGGATAGATAATATGTCATATAAAGATAAGTTTATCTTTAATGTCGTGCTAAATTCAAGGTTAAAAAGTTATGGCCATCATTATAAAAAAGTATCGACATTAGATATGTTCGTTGCATTTTTTATTATACCTCTGCCAATGGGTTTTGAATATAAAGCAATTTTTACCCAAATAACTGTGTGGCAGTTTATTTACAATTTTAAGAAAAATATTGTTGGTTATAATATGCGTGTGATGTTATTTTACAGATATTATTTCAAAGAATTAATGGGTGAAAAATTTACCACCCCATTTCTTTCTGTTATTAGTAAAAAGTGAATTTTAAAAGGGAAAATTTCTCTTTAGTTTATGAGCGATAAAAAATGTTAAATGGAAAATCAATTTTAATAACTGGAGGGACGGGATCTTTTGGTCATCGTTATGCGTATACCCTCTTAAAGCAGTACAAACTTATACAATATAGATTTAATTATAATGCTTACTAATTCATCAATATTAATAACAGGGGGTACGGGGTCATTTGGTTATGCATTTGTTCGAATGACTTTAGAAAGGTACAATCCTAAAAAAATTGTTATCCTATCTCGAGATGAGATGAAACAATGGGAAATGCAAAAACTGTATAAAGATGATGAAAGAGTAAGGTTTTTTATTGGTGATGTTAGAGATAAGGATAGATTGTATCGTGCATTAGATGGCATTGATTATGTGGTACATGCTGCTGCTACCAAGATTGTACCAACAGCTGAATACAACCCATTTGAGTGTATTAAAACAAACATAAATGGTGCTATGAATCTAATTGATGCATGTATCGATCATAATATTAAAAATGTTGTTGCACTATCTACTGATAAGGCTAGTAGGCCAGTTAGCTTATATGGTGCTACAAAATTAGCATCTGACAAAATGTTTGTGGCAAGTAATGCTTATTCAGGTGAGCACAAAACTCGATTTTCAGTTGTGCGCTATGGTAATGTTATGGGTTCTAGGGGTTCAGTAATACCATTTTTTATACAAGAAAAAAATAATGGCATACTTCCTATTACAGATAATCGTATGACTCGTTTTATGATCACATTGGAAGAAGGTGTTAAGCTTGTTTGGACGGCGTTTGACGATATGCATGGAGGTGAGATTTATGTTAAAAAGATCCCATCTATGAAAGTTATTGACTTAGCAACAGCAATAGATAAAGATGCTATTCAGGAAATTATTGGGATTAGACCAGGTGAAAAGTTACATGAAGAGATGATAGGAGAGGATGACGCTCTTTATACTTATGAATATGATGATTATTATAAAATACTGCCAGCTATTAATAATTGGTCTTGTTCTAAAGAGCTAATTAAAAATGGTAAACGAGTAGCGAAGGATTTTAGTTATACGAGCGACAATAATAGAGAATGGATGAGTATGGAAACTCTAAGAGAGTGGGTTAAGAACAACAAAAATAAAATTGGAAAATTTTAAATTTATTCCTTATGGTCGTCAAGATATTACTGAAGGTGATATTGAGGCCATTGTTAAAGTTTTACGTTCTGATTTTCTTACACAAGGACCTGCTGTCCCAATATTTGAACAAAGATTATGTGCCTATACTAGATCAAAATACGCTGTTGCAGTTAATAGCTGTACTTCAGCGCTTCATATAGCTTGCCTTGCTTTGGAATTAGGTCCCGGTGATGTACTTTGGACGTCCCCAATAACATTCGTAGCCTCTGCAAATTGCGCTTTATATTGTGGTGCAACTGTTGATTTTGTCGATGTTGATGCAGACAATGCATTAATGAGTGTTGAAAAGTTAAAGGAAAAGTTAGAATGGGCAGAAAAAGAAGGGAAACTCCCTAAAATAGTCATACCAGTGCACTTTGCAGGCCAGCCTTGTGATATGAGAGAGATTTATGATTTAAGTCAACAGTATGATTTTAAGATTATTGAAGATGCAGCTCATGCGATTGGGGCAAAATACAATGATGAGCCGGTAGGGAATTGCCGATATTCAGATATTACCGTATTTAGCTTTCACCCTGTGAAAATTATAACTACAGGTGAGGGGGGTGTGGCAATAACTAATAGTTTACAATTAGCTGAAAAAATGAAACTATTAAGAAGTCATGGCATAACTCGTGATCCAGATAAGATGCATAATAGTCTAAAAGGACCTTGGTACTATGAGCAAATTGAACTTGGATTTAATTATAGAATGACAGATATCCAAGCAGCACTTGGTATTAGTCAATTAGATCGCCTGAATCATTATATATCCCGTAGGCTTAAGATAGTAGAATGGTACGATAATCAGTTTAAAGATATGCCTATCAGTTCATTTTTTCAAAAAACAGATAGAAGTTCAGCGCATCATTTATATGTAATTATGGTTAATGGAGCGCAGGATATGCGAGATAATCTGTATAAACATCTTTATAATAGTGGTATAGGTGTAAATATTCACTATATCCCTGTTGGGAGCCAGCCCTTTCATCGCAAACCTTTAAAGAGTAATACAGTAATTGCAGATAGTATATACAGTAAAATAATTTCATTGCCAATATTTCCACATATCACAAATAATGAACTTACATATATATTTAACAAGGTTTCTAGTTTCTTAATTAAAAAAGAGTAATAGAAAAGATAAAGAGGTATATAGTGAAAATATTAACAGATCAATTAGGCTCTATCAGAGTTGAGGGTGGTGAAATATGGACAACAGAAAGATTATCTAAAGAGGTAGATAGAAGAACGAAAATACTATCTAGTCTTACCATAGGTAGAGCTGATAAAGTTTTAATTTTGCATGGAGGATCCCCTGTATTTTTTGCAGATTTACTGGCCGTTTGGAATGTTGGTGCATGTGCCGCATGTCTTAATCCAAACTCAACAGAGCATGAAGTTAATGCGATTTCTAATCTTCTTAAGCCAAAAGCTGCATTAGTTGTAGAAGATCAGGATAACTTTTCTGGATTAGATATTAACATTGTAAATCTATCAAGTAAAGATGCCGATAGTAAAATAAATACTTTGTCTAATAATGACCCCAGTCATTTAGATGATAATGCATTAATTCTATTTACATCAGGCACTACAGGAACTCCAAAGGGTGTTGTTCATACATTTCGTAGTTTAATATCACGTATTGCACTTAACCAATCTAAAATACCAAAAGATGATTTTCGTATTACGCTTGCACCGTTGCCAACTCATTTTGGCCATGGGTTGATTGGTAATTGTTTGACACCACTTCTTTCAGGGAATGAGTTAATTTTAGCTTCTGGGAATGATTTGCATGTGGTCGCTAGATTGGGGGAAATTATAGATGAGTATAAAGTTACTTTTATAAGTTCTGTGCCTGCTATGTGGAAACTAGCTATTAAGATGGCTAAACCGCCAAAGAAAGAAAGTTTGTGTAGAATTCATATTGGCTCTGCTCCGCTTTCTTCAGATTTATGGAAGGAAGTTATAGAATGGTCAGGTATACGACAAGTGGTTAATATGTATGGTATTACTGAAACTGCCAATTGGTTGGGAGGTGCATCAGCCTCTGAAATGGAAGTTGAGAGCGGTTTGATTGGGAATATGTGGGGCGGATTTGCAGCGATACGTACAGCAAATGGTATTATAAAATCACAAGGTAGCGGTGAAATTTTAGTGCAGACACCATCTCTCATGTCTGGTTATTATAAACTCCCCAATCTTAATAAAGAAGTAATGGTGAATGGCTGGTTTTGTACAGGAGATATTGGTAATATAGACGAAAATGGTGTAATTCGCCTTACTGGTCGTAAGAAATTTGAAATAAACCGTGCAGGCCTCAAGGTGCATCCAGAAGATATAGATATTCTTTTAGAACGTCATCATTTGATTCAAGAAGCTTGTGCTTTTGGAATTCCAGACACAATTTCTGGAGAAATTGTCGCTGTTGCTATTAGCACTGTAGAAGAAAAAGAAATAAACTTAAATGAGTTAAGAGAATGGTGTGGTCAATACTTGGTAAGGGAAAAAGTTCCTGAAAAATGGTTTGTATTAGATGAAATACCTAAAACAGATCGTGGAAAAATTAATAGAGATATTGTTGCTGCCGCCTGTCAAAAATAATATATGGAACGATATAAATGCAAATTAAAACTGATAACTACACATTGAGAACACTAACTATTGAAGATGCAACAGAGTGTTATTTATCATGGCTTAAAGACAAGGATATAAATCGCACTTTAGATGTTGATGGACAGGGTCAGACACTTGATACAATTAGACAATATATTTGCAAACATGATAATAAGACCAGTTTTCTTTTTGGTATATTTACCAAAGATGGGGATCATATAGGTACACACTCATTTAATTTTGATCCTAAGAATAAATTAGCCACAGTTGGAGTTATGATTGGAGATAAATCATATTGGGGGAAAGCTGTTCCATTGGAGACACGAGCACGAATAATGGATTGGGCATTTGATGATTTAGGCTGCAATAAAATAGAAGCAGGATGTTACTCTATTAATATGCCAGCAATTTATAATTTTAAACGTCAACATTGGGGTATGGAAGGAATATTAAGGCAGAATAGGGTTGTAGATAAAGAATTTATAGATGTAGTTTTATTTGGAATGACAAAGAAAGAATGGTATGAGCAGCGTTAATAATTATGATGCTAAAGCATTTTTGGCAGATATTTTTGAGGTTCCAATCGACAACATTCCAGAAGATGCTAGTTTAGATACTTATGATCGTTGGGATAGTCTTGGGCATATGCGTATTATATTGCACTTAGAGGAGATAGTTGGATCCACTTTAAATACTGAAGATATGCTTAATATTATAGATTTAACAAATATCCAAAAATTATTGAATACTAGAAAATGAGAGTTACAATATTTTGTTAATTTAGAGGTATTTTTTTATGACAACAAAAAATAAATTAAAAGAAAATTGCTATGGTTCAATAATGCGTAAACGGTTATTTCAGGATGAAATTTTACCATTAATAGGCGTATATGATGTATTTTCAGCAATTCTAGCATCTAATAAATTTGAAGCAATTTTTTGTAGTGGTTATGGTTTTTCAGCAAGTTATTATGGTTTGCCAGATGAGGGGTTTATTGCATGGACAGATATGGTTTCTTATGTAGAACGTATTAGGGCTGTCCTTCCAAAAACACATATTGTTGTGGATATTGATGATGGTCATGGCGATAAAAATGTTGCAGCTGTATTTGCCAAGCGTTTAGAACAGGTTGGAGCATCATCAGTAATACTCGAAGATCAACGTCGTCCTAAACGGTGCGGTCATTTGCCAGGAAAGGAGATACTTTCTTTAGATGAGTACATGCCAAGATTAGAGTCTGTTTTAAGTACAAGAGATGAACTATTTGTTATTGCAAGAACAGATGCAACAGACTTAGACGAAGGTATTTTTAGAGCTAAAGAATTTGTACGTGCTGGAGCTGATGGCGTTCTTGTTGAGGGAATTGTAAAATTACAAGACATACTTGAAATTCGCGAAGCAATTGGTGACAATGTTACTTTAACAGTTAATCTTATTGCTGGCGGAAAAACTCCTCCAGTAACATTAAGTGAATTACAAAAATTAGGCGCTAATCTTGTCAACTATTCAACTCCTTGTCTTTTTTCATCTCAGAAGGCTATTGAAGATACGTTGGAACAATTAATAATACAAGATGGAAAATTGTTGTCTAGTGATGGAGATGTTGATCTGACATCAAATAATCAAATGTTAAAGAGAGTGTTATCTTCTAATCTTAACAAGGAATGAATATTGGACTTGGCGCAGTCCAGTTTGGATTGGATTATGGTATTTCTGGTGTGAGAAAAAAAACCCCTCAGACAGAGGTTGTTCAATTGTTAGAATTTGCAACTATTCAAGGTATGCATGTGTTAGATACGGCACCATCTTATGGCGATTCAGAAGATGTTATTGGTAAATTTATCCGTAGTCACGATAATCGATCACATTGGAATATTGTAACTAAAACTCCTTACTTTAAAAATAAAATAATTAGTAGCAAGCAAATTGACGAATTGATATCGAGTTTTGAATTGTCAAGAAAAAAACTGGGTTTAGATATGCTTTATGGGCTACTAATTCACAACTATGATAATTTATTTTCAACAGGAGGTGATAAATTGTTACAGGCAATGATCCAATTAAAAAAGAAAAAAGTTGTAAAAAAAATTGGAGTTTCTGTTTATAGCAGTAAGCAAATTGACCATATCTTAGATTGTTTTCCTAATTCTATAGATTTAGTGCAACTCCCGTTTAGTATACTTGACCAAAGGCTATTAAAAGGGGGTCAACTTAATAGACTGAAAGAATGTGGAGTTGAAATTCATGCAAGAAGTGTTTTTTTGCAAGGCTTACTATTTATGCCACTTGAAATTTTACCCTCTTGGTTTAATCCTATTATGGAAACACTAGAAGCATTTCATATGGAGGCAAAAAAAAGAAATATGAGTGCATTACAGCTTGCTATTGGTTTTGTACAGAGTGTCCATGAAATTGATAAGATTATAGTTGGTGTTAATACATTAAAACAACTAGATGAAATTATTAAAGCCTCATCAATATATGTGGATTTAAAGCAATTTTCCAGTTTATCAATTAATAACCCTGCTTTTCTTGACCCATCAAACTGGAGGGTTTAAATTTGTGTGAATTACCACAAAATATTAACCTTTCAAAATGTAATACAGTTTTTTGTGATAGTTTGCAAGCGTTAGAATGGCTATATAAGAATGGATTGCCTAAGTCGGCAACTATAAAAACTAGTGCTCCAGCAGTATTGTGGAGAAAAAATAATAATATACAGGATATCGAGAAAAGATGGAGTATTGATGATCTAGCAAGATTTACAAAATCAACCAAAGAATTATCTGAAGATGTTTTTGATGCTACCTTAAGTGTTTCTGGCGTAGAAAGAGAACTTGCACTTGTTATTGCACAGACCTCTATTATGTTTCAGCAAATTATTTATAAATCTGCTTGTTTAGAAGAGGATGATTTTACTAGCTCAAGAATATTTGTACATATTAATGGTAAAGGTGGAGTTAATGGCAACAATATGAACTCACCATGGGATAAATTGCTCGCCTCTAACCCACTATTTTCAACAATAGATTATACGCTACATAATGACCATTGGGATGTTCTTAGTGTAAAAGAGATTAGTTATTGGAAGCGCTATAAGTTAGCAGGATTTGAAACTATAATTTACAGATCGGCAATCAGATTTATGAAATATTTTCCAGACTGGTTGTTTAAAGGGAAAGTACTTATTCCAAATGAAAATGAATTAATTATAGAAGCTTCAGCAAATCTTGCTTTACGTGGTGTGAAAATTAAAGAAATTAAACCTGTATATGTATTTGATAAAAAAATAGTAAATATAGATTATGCAGATGTGTGGAAATCTTTATTTCCAATAATGAAAGATAGAATACAACTATGGGTAACACCATCTGCTGTGGATATAACTGTTTCACTATTTAAAGATTATTTTTACGAGCGCCTTAAAAAGTTTGATCAACAGTTGTGTGGATGGAGTCAAGTTATTGCAAATAGTGGGAAGACGAAACAGGTTGTACTAATGAATGCACCTGGAAATATTAATGGACAAGCTCTTTCATACATTTGCAGGAAGAATAGCGTACCATTTATAGCAGCCCAACATGGTGTAACTGCAGAAATTAGTGAATCGGCTAAAATGGAAAGAGTTGGACTTGAAGGTAGCGTTGCTGATGCAGTGCTATTATACAATTACGCTAGTGCACTAGTTGACAGTAGGAGTTATTTTTCCAAAGGAAAGCAGCATGTTGTTGGAATATCTTCTCGCCACACCAGAACTACTGATACAAAAGTTATAGATAAAATACCAATTGCATATATCTCTACTAATCTTTATAGGGGAAATCTAGGTCTTCATATTTCTGAAAAAACTGATTATGCTCGCGCTATAGATGAGTATAAAATTGTCACTAAAGTGTTAAGTAAATTACCGTATGAAGTGCTTTATAAGTCTTATCCAGAAGAGAATCGTAGATATGCTGATATAGATCCTGTGTTGAGCTACGTAAAATTAGCTAAGAATATAAACCTCTATCCATATAAAGTTGATATGCGTTATTTGTTGTCGTCATGTCGTATTTTGATTACTACTAAAGCAACTAGCACATTAAGTTGGCCCGTTATGACAGGGAAACCAGTAGTTTTTATCAACTGGAAACATAACAGTCCATTAACTGATGAAGCATATTCATCTATATCTAAAGGATTGTTTGTATTTAATGAAGGTGATTCTAATTTTCATACTAATTTACGTCAATTTCTGTCACAGCCTCTTGAAGATATTGAAAGATTATGGCAAGAGAAAAAAATATTTCGTGAGAAAATGGAGAGAGAATATTTCTCTGCGTATAAAAATAATGCAGGAAAACGATCAGCAAATGTAATATTTAGAGACTATATTGCATGACATTGCATACATAATTAAGAATTTTATGTATAGGTTTGATAAATTTAATATCATGCATTTTGTTATAAATTGTTATATTATTGGTTTTATTTTATGAAAGTTCAAGCTATCTTACAAGCACGCGTATCTTCTTCTAGGCTTCCAGGAAAAATTTTAAAGATGGTTTCAGGAAAGCCTATGTTATTGCATCAAATAGAACGCATACAGTATTCAGAAATGATAGACAAATTAGTTGTGGCAACTAGTATTGATGAATCAGACGATCAATTAGTTTCTTTAATAATGGATTGGGGAGTTGAATTTTTTCGAGGGTCGCTTGATGATGTTTTGGATCGTTATTACCAAGCTGCAAGTATTAAAAAATATGAGCATATTGTGCGTTTAACTGGAGATTGTCCATTGATTGACCATAGGATTATTGATAATGTAATTCGGTTTCATATAAAAGGCGGGTTTGATTATACTAGTAATGCGGTATTGCCAACATTCCCCGACGGTTTGGATGTGGAAGTATTTCGTTATACAGCTCTTAAGAAGGCATGGAAGAATGCCGTTTTACCATCAGATCGTGAACATGTTAATCCTTGGATATCAAACCGTCCAAGTGAGTTCTTAATTGGTAGTTTTGTTTCAAATCAAGATAATTCTGGTTTACGCTGGACTGTCGATGAACATGAAGACTTGATTTTTATTAAGAATGTGTATAAAAATCTCTATAAATATAATCCATTATTTTCTATGGATAATATTCTAGATTTATTAAGAAAAAAACCAGAATTACTAAGCATTAATAGCTCTATAAAGAGAAATGCGGGTATGGATACAAGTATAAAAAAAGATATGGAGTTTTTGAATGGTAAATAATCGTTATAGAGAATCAGAAATTATGCTAGAAAGAGCATTAAAAACAATACCATTGGGTTCGCAAACATTTAGTAAAAGCTACACTCATTTCCCTTTTGGAGTATCACCATTTTTTGTTACACATGGAGATGGTAGTTATATATGGGATGTGGATAGGAACAAATATGTTGATTTTATTAATGGACTAGCCTCTGTTTCTGTTGGGTATAATTTTCATAAAGTTAATGATGCTGTTATTGAGCAAATTTATAAAGGTGTGACATTTTCATTGCCTACCTCTATTGAGGCAGATGTTGCTGAATTATTGGTAGAGTTAATTCCGTGTGCAGAAAAAGTAAGATTTGCTAAAAATGGTACAGATGTTACTTCCGCAGCAATTAGATTATCACGAGCGTATACAGGAAAAGAACATATATTAGTTTGTGGCTACCATGGTTGGCAAGACTGGTATATTGGTTCAACAACACGCGACTTAGGCGTACCAGAAAGTGTTAAAAATCTTACACATGCATTTGCATATAATGACATAAGTAGCCTTAATCAGTATTTTGAAAAGTACCATAATAAGGTGGCCGCCGTAATAATGGAGCCAATTAGTGGAGTGTGGCCAATTAGTGGTTATTTAGCAGAAGTTAAAAATATTACACATAAGAATAATGCTGTTTTAATATTTGATGAAACAGTAACTGGTTGTCGTGTTTCTAAAGGAGGTGCACAAGAATTGTTTAATGTTACCCCCGATCTTGCAACAGTTGGAAAAGGAATAGCTAATGGCTTCCCGTTATCTGCAATTGTTGGCAAGGCCAAAATTATGGATATGATGGAAGATATATTTTTTTCTGGAACATTTGGTGGTGAAACTGTATCTCTTTCCGCTGCAAAAGTTGTTTTAAATATGGTGAAAAAAGATGGACTGGTTGAGCATTTGAATGCTATAGGAGAAAAGATTATAAGTGGTGTGAGACTTATAATTGATAAAACTAATTTAGGAAATGTTGTGAAAATTGAAGGTCACCCCACATTTTCGTATATTGATTTTTTAGATACAGATGGTTATTCAAGCTCACAAATAAAAACATTTTTTCTTCAAGAGGTATTTCGCCGAGGAATTCTTACATTAGGCGGGCACAATATTAGCTATTCACACAGTGATACTGATGTTATAAAACTTTTGAATGTGTATGATGAAGTGTTACAAATGATTAGTGATTCTATTGAAAATAGAACACTACAAAATCTACTATTGGCGGAACCCCCTAAACCTTTATTTAAAGTTAGGTGATTCAATGTATGTATTATTTAGAGTTGACTCGTCAAATATAATTGGATCAGGTCATGTAGTACGTTGTCTTAATCTTGCAAACGAATTAAAAGCACGAGGAGCATCAATACACTTTGTTTGTCGTGACCATATTGGGAATGTTAATAAATTAATTGTACAGCATAATTACCAATTAACTTTATTACCCAATATAAAATTTTATAATAGTACGAACGCAGACACTATAAATCCATGGATAGGCTTGAATTGGGAAATAGATGCTGATGAGACCATATTGCTAATTAAAAAAAATAAACCAAATTGGTTAATTGTAGATCATTATGGTATTGATACAAATTGGGAGAAAAAGTTAAGACCATATGTAGACAATATTTTTGTTATTGATGATTTAGTAGACAGAGAACATAATTGTGACATTTTGCTAGATCAGAATTTGCACAATAACACTAAAGAGCGTTATAAGATGTTAGTGCCTGATAATGCTAAATTATTTCTAGGACCGCATTATGCAATATTAAAATCTGATTTTTCTAGAAATACTAATACCAGAATAAGAAATGGCATTATAAAAAATATTTTGGTTTACTATGGCTCTATAGATATATGTCAGCATATATTTACTTTATTAGATGCATTAAATAATATAGGAAATAATGAGATTGTTGTCAAAATAATACTTGGCAATATGAATGATAATTGCACAGCATTTGACCAATTATCTCGATATTCGTTTAATATCGAGATAATCAATGTATCGAATAGGATTTCTGAAATGATGAATGATGCAGATATTGCTATTGGTGCCTGTGGTATTTCACAATGGGAAAGGTGTTGTATGGGTTTACCTAGTATTGTTGTTGTTACGGCTGACAATCAAAAAGAAGATGCTGAAATATTATCTAGACTTGGCGCAGTAATAAACATGGGAGATATAGACAATATAACCACTTCTAACTATGAAGATTCTCTTGTAAAACTATTTTTATTGCCAGATGAGGTAAAAAAAATGGGGAATTTGTCATACTCTATAATGGAAAAAAGAGAATTATCAACTAACAAAATAAGTGATGCAATATTTAACAAGCAATAGTCACCTTTTGGAGTTGTTGTGTTTTGAACTAAATCTAAGCAAGTTTGATTATAATGTAATTCCAGTATCAAGAGCATCTCTTGGACTGCAGGTAATTTTACAAATATTACGAAATAATAAACAACAATACCTTGTTGCCCTTCCAGCAATTGTTTGTCAAGATGTGATTATTGCAGTTATTTCATCTGGTTGTAAGCCTTTTTTTTGTGATGTAAATGTTAAAGATGGGTTGGTGCCTGATAGAGAATGGATACGTGCACGTGATGCGGGAGTCAATGTTGCTATTGTTGTGCATATTTATGGCAATATTGCTGATACAGTTGGTATCATGAATATATTCAATTCAAAACAGTGTACGGTGATTGAAGATGCTGCTCAAGCTTTTGGTTCAAGTCTAAATGGTAATTTAGCAGGATATGCAGGTGACATCTCATTACTTTCATTTGGCAAAACTAAACATATTGATGCTGGCGGGTCTGGTGTATTATTAATTAAAAATGATACTCTTTATAAAAAAGCAAGAAACTATATTGAATCTATAGTTGCAGTCAATCGAAGTCAGCGTTTATCTGAGATGGGGCGCTTTAGGTTGGGGTATAAAAATGCTAAGAAGCAGTTAATAAATGAAGGAAAGAAAGATGGATTTATCGGACTTTTAAAGAACTATGAAGTGGTCTTATATTCAAAGCTAAATTGGAATCATATTAGAAAAGCAAACTATTTACTACAAGTATATGGCGATACTAAGAAGGACCGCATAAAAAAATCATTATTATGGGGCAATTTTCTAAATAATATTGGATTTATTCCAGTAGGAATGGGTGCTGAAATTGTACCTTGGCGCTATACATGTAGACTACCAAATATTAGTATAATAGAGCAGTATGAGTTTGGTGAGAAAATAAGAGGTATGGGGGTTAATGTTAGTCACCACTATATACCTGCTAATTTATTTTTTCATGAGACGCAAGATAATTATTTGCCAGGAGCTAAAAAACTCTCAAGAGAGATCTTTCAATTTTGGGTAGATCAAAATACATCAATTGACGATATTAAATACGGAGCAAATGTTGTGAAAGAATTAATACACAAGTATGAAAAATAGTATAAAAAAATGTGCAATAATGCAACCATCTTTTTTCCCTTGGATGGGTGATTTTTATATGATGGATATTGTTGATAAGTATGTATTTTTAGATGATGTTAAATTGTCCCTAAGTGACTGGGATGTGAGAAATCGTATAAAAGGTAGCAATGGGGAAATAATGCTAACAGTTCCTGTAAAAAAGTCCTTATCTAGAACTAGCTTACTTATTAAGGATGTATTTATAAATAATTATGAAAGAGTGAGGAAGAAGCATTTAACTGCTATACAGCAATCTTATTCAAAGTCTAAATATTATGATGAAATTATGCCTGTAATTAATGACATATACAACAATAAAGTAGAACGCCTTAATGACTTTACTCAATCTGCTATAAAAATACTTTCAATTAAAATGGGAATTGATGTTGATTTTATTCAGTCTAGTAAAATAAAAGGTGTAAAAAGTGTTAGCGATAAGCGGTTAATATCAATTTGTAATATATTAGAATGCAATATGTATATATCGCCTACTGGCTCTGCCAAGTATATAAATAAAAATAATATTGGCGGTGCCTTTAATAATAGTGAGGTAGACTTGTTTTATAGGTACTATCAAACAAAAGAATATCCTCAGTTATATGGTGATTTCATAAACAACCTTTCTATTTTAGATTTATTATTTAATGTTGGGTTTAGTGATGCTATTAATGTTATTCGCAATGCTGATATTAAACTACTTACACCTATAGAGTCTGTTTCATTATTATGATTAAAATATTATTTACAGGAGGGGGCGGTTCAGGAAGTGAGGCTATTTATAGGCTTTTACATAAACAGTACGAACTGCATTTTGCTGATGCAGATCCATTGTCAATATCTCCAACAATTCCTATTGAGTGTCAACATAAAATTCCAATGGCAGTTGATCAAAACTTTACTAACGTAATTAATGAGTTGTACAATGAGCTATCTATAGATATCTTAGTTCCCGGCGTTGATGAAGAGTTGTTAAAAATCTCTGATCTTACCAGTGTTGTGTCTTTATTGCCACAACGAAAATATGTAGAAACTATGCTGGATAAATTAAAATGCTCTCGAATATTAGAAGTACAAGGACAACAATATCCGGTGACTGAAATTGCTACTAATATAAATAAGAATAGCAACAATATTGCATACCCTTGCATAGCAAAACCCAGGAGTGGTAGAGGCTCACGAAATGTTAATGTTATTCATTCGTATGAGCAACTACAAGCATATTTAACTCTTACAGGATTGAGTGGCCATGATGTAGTTGTTCAAGAGTTGTTAATTGGTCAAGAGTACACAGTTTTAATGTCAGCCGATAAAAATATGAATTTGCAAGCGATTGTACCTGTAAGGGTGGATATGAAGCGAGGAATTACAATAAGAGCACAGTCACATATAAATGATATTGTTATTAACGAGTGTAGTGCAATTCATAATGCAATTCCAGCAAAGGGTTGTTACAACATCCAGTTAATTCATACTGATGATGGTAGAGTGGTGCCTTTCGAGATTAATCCACGTGTATCTACTACTTTTTGTCTTGGTTTGGCATCTGGTATAAACCCAATAAAAAATTTCCTAGATAGTAGAAATACTAATCAGTTATTGGATTTCAAGAATGCTATAAAATTACAAAGGACATGGATTAACAATTTTTATGATTAATAGTAAACTACTTGAAAAAAATTACATATGAGTCAACATATTATCGAAACAAAAATGCAAATTGGCAATAAATTAATTGGTGAAGTCGAACCGTGCTTTGTAATTGCAGAAATAGGTTCAAATCATAACCATGATTATGATTTAGCGTTGCGTTTGATTGATGCAGCAGCAGAAGCGTGTGTTGATGCGGTAAAATTTCAAACCTTCAAGGCTAGTAGTCACTACTCTAAAAAAACACCTAGATTTAGTCATTTTCAGAATACAGACACTTTTGATTTGATTCATAGTCTTGAAATTAACCGTGATTGGCACCTCCCTTTAAAAGAATACTCTGAGTCAGTAGGGTTGGAGTTTATATCTTCTCCATGTGATAGTGATGCGATAATAGAATTGGATCAGTTAGGTATATCGGCATTTAAACTTGCATCATTTGATTTGCCCGACCTTTCCTTAATAAAGCAAATGGCTAAAACAGGTAGGCCTATAATTCTCTCAACAGGAATGGCAAACTGGATGGATATACAGCTTGCTATAGATACCTCACGTGCAGTAGGTAATGAAAAAATTGCACTTTTGCAATGCACATCACTTTATCCTGCACCTATAAATTTGAGTAATTTAAATTCAATAAGAACTATGAAAGAAACATTTAATGTTATTACTGGATATTCTGACCATACATTAGGAGATCATATGTGTATTGCTGCAGTATCATTAGGAGCTAATATTATTGAGAAACATTTTACTATGGATAGAGATCTTCCTGGTCCGGACCATTCTTTTGCAATTGAGCCACAAGAATTAAAGCAACTTATGCAGAGATTACGAGATGTTGAAAGTGCATTTGGCGATGGGATTAAAAATGGTCCACAAAATGAAGAAAGGGAGATGTATGAAAAAGGTCGTCGTAGTCTCCATGCTGCGACCACAATACGCAAGGGTCAAGTAATTGAAAAGAGTGATCTTGTTGTTAAGAGGCCAGGACTGGGGGTGCCACCATATCTAATAGAGCAAGTTATTGGCCGAATAGCTAAATATGATATTGAAGAAGATAATTGGATAACATGGGATATGATTTAGTATAGTTATGATTTTAGTTACTGGTGCTAGCGGGTATTTAGGTGGAAGAATAGTTGAAGAATGTAAAAAAAGTAACATACTAGTAACAGGTGTTAGTCTAAAAAATAAAAAGAATAATGTAAAGTGCAACTTGCTTAATTATGAAGATGTTAAATGTATGCTTAATGATATTAAGCCAAAATCTATTATTCACTGCGCAGCCTCAGTTCCAAAAATAACAAAAGATAATATAGAGGGAGGCTATCAGGATAAAAAATCTGCAAAAAGAAATTATCTAATGACTCTAAATCTTATAGATAATGCAAAATGCCCAATAATATTTACATCATCAATGACTGTATATGATGTAGGTAGTGATGAATTAGGTCGTGCTGTACAAGAGGAAGATGCTGATATTAAGCCAACTAATAGCGAGTATGCAATTGGTAAGTGGTTGACAGAATCTATGTTGGAAGAAAAATCACAATATGGAGTTGTTGTTTTGAGGCTACCGGGTTTATTTGGCATGCCTCGTTTTGATGGAGTTATGTATAACGCAGCTAAAGCATTTATATTAGGTAAATCATTTACATTAAATGAACCTTTGCCATTATGGTCGACAATGGAAGT
>Ga0209576_1000748_pt1 | contig 19458 bp, 17 predicted proteins | sample SaaInlV_DNA_135m_FD_184686 | JGI IMG/M metagenome (GOLD analysis project Ga0209576, IMG submission 184686) | Marine microbial communities from expanding oxygen minimum zones in the Saanich Inlet - SI075_LV_DNA_135m (SPAdes) (version 2) | ecosystem: Environmental > Aquatic > Marine > Unclassified... | reverse complement strand
TTTTAGAGCCTGACAAAAAACGCATTAAGTCAATAAAATGACAAGCCTCTCCAATAATTCTTCCACCACCTGCGTTAACATCTTGCACCCAGGAGTTAGCAGGTATGTCTCCAGCATTCATTAACATCATAAATGACTTAGGGCCCTTTGTTGAATCTAATAATGTCTTCATTTTTTGCACTTGTGGGGCAAACCTTCGATTATAGCCAACCATCAAATGTGGTGATTTCCCTTCTTTAAGAGAATTATTATACGAGCTTTCAACTAAGTCCAGATCATCGTAAGTTAATGCTAAAGGCTTCTCCACAAAAACATTCTTGCCAGCATTTAATGAATCTGATACAAATTTTGCATGTGAATTATGCTGGGTCACAACTGCAATTGTATTGATATCTGGATTGCTAATCATCGCCTGGGTGTCGGTAGTTGCTTGACTAAAGCCTGATAATTTTCCATGCGTTACACCATTCACACCGCCAGAAGTTGAAATAGTATGAAGCTGCGCTCCAGCTTCTTTGAATGCAGGGATTAATATCCTAGAGGCATAGTTTCCTGCCCCAACAAATCCTACTACCGGCTTATTACTATCAAAACTCATCCCCTCTTTTAATGTAATATTTTTTATATGTCTTGAATCTACGTCACTATCATGCTCTAGGATAATTCCAATAATAGACTTATCCTCCAGAAGCTTGTCATATGCAGAAAGGGCGTCATCGAATTTATACTTATAGCTAATCAATTGCGATACATCTATTGAGCCATTAGACATCATATCTAATACTGCTTCAAAATTCCTTTGTTCAGTCCATCTAACCAATCCATAAGGGTAATCTTTTCCATTGTCTTCATATTCTTTATCACCCCGTCCAAATCCATATGCGCATGACACTTGGAAAGATAGTTCTTTTTGGTAAAACTCCGAACGGTCTAGCTTCATCCCTGTAACGCCTACCATAATAATTCGGCCACATTTTCGAGACATGTTTGCAGCTTGTGAAATTGGCTCATCCGACTTGGTTGAGGCAGTAATAATCACCCCGTCTACGCCTTTATTGCGACTAAATGCCATTCCTGCTGTCACAGGGTCTGCACCCTGGCCCGGGTTGCAAATTTCCGCGCCATATGACTTTGCAATTTCCAACTTATTATCATCATAATCAATCGCTAAAACTCTACAACCATTTGCTCTTAGCATTTGCACGATTAGTAATCCAATCAAGCCTACACCCGTTACCACAAAGGCTTCTCCCAATGTAGGCTTGGCAAGCCTCATACCCTGTAGACCAATACTTGCCACGACAGCAAATGCAGCAGTTTCATCATTAACACTGTCCGGTATTTTTGCACAAAGATTTTTTACTACACGCACCACATCTGCATGAGGTCCATTAGATACAACGCGATCTCCAGACTTAAAGCCTTCGACACCCTTACCCACTTCACTTACAATACCTACATTACAATAGCCTAGTGGTAGCGGTTGAGCAAGTTTAGATTGTATGGCATCCACTGTAGTCATTAGGCCATCGGTCTTGACTTTATCCATAACCATCTTCACCTTGTCCGGCTGTTGCTTGGCTTTCTCAATATATGAAGAGCGGCCAAAATCAACTAGCATTCTTTCTGTACCAGCTGAAACTAAACTTTTTGTAGTATTGATTAACAAACTACCCGATTTAACTCCTGGTGCAGGGGCCTCTGCCAAAATTGTTGTACCTTTGCCCATATCTTGTAATACTTGCTTCATACTTTCCTTTATTTTTTTAAATAAGATCGAACCGCCCTAAGCTTTCCAGTAGTTTCACGCGCTATTTCATCAACATAATTGAATTTCACATTTAACCTTGGGCTAATTTTTGAGCGAACATGCCGAACCAAAAGATCTTCATCCTTTATAGAGTAACCATCTCTTTTAACAATATTTATAGTAATTGAGCCCAAATTATATTGAACAACTTGTGCTTCTTGTATATTCACAAGCCCTTTAAAAATATAGTCAAATCTTAATATCTTACTCCCCTCTGGAGTAATAACATAATCTTCACTACGCCCTTCAATCTTAGTTAATACTTTAGAATTTCGACCGCACTTACATTTTTCCAGTGTCCATGTTGCCCTATCTTCAACTTGATATCTAATAAATGGCATTGCTAAATTTGTGAACCCCGTACCTATAACATCTCCCGAGATTTTCAATTCATATTTATCTTTATTTAAACACTCTAATATCCCATATTCAAAATCTTCATGAAAAACTCCATATTCACAACTTGATGCATTACCCGCCCCCTCTGAAAATCCATATTGATCAGTTACTATACATTGAAAAACTTTAGAAATTCTGAATTTATGCTCTTCCAATAAGGTCTCAGCTCCTGTAAAAATTACTCTAGGTGGGGCCGTAATTTCAAGACCTTCATTTTCTATTATCGTTGCCAATGAGTATAGAATCGATGGGTATCCGCTATAATAAACAAACCCCCCTTGGTTCAGCCTATCCACTATTGACCCAACCTTCTCGGCGGTTATGTGATGCATAGTAAAAACGGTTTGCTTCATTGCATAATTCTCCCTCCAATATGGCGGCTGACTCTGCTCAATAGGGATAGCCACTAGACCTGTAAATGTTGCATACGCATCATTTTTTGTCACATTAAATCTTGATTTATGTCTAAACCACAAGGCCCATCTATATTGTATAGCGTCTTTAGAAAATAAAAAATTTAACGCTTTACCAGTGCTGCCTGATGTTTGAGTATGAATTACTTCACCTTTAAAGTTAGGGTTAATTAATTCATGATACCTCTCCCTAACAATCTCCTTTGTAAGAATTGGTATTTTTTCCAAATCATCTATTGAGTTAATATCTGACGGCAAAAGCCCCACTTGTTTAAACACTTTATTATAATAAGGTATGTTTTTATAGCTATAATTTATTAATTTAGTTAAATTCTCCTCTTGCAAGGACTGTATATCAACACTTGACATCCATTGACTGCACAAAAGAGAATTGTAACATTCATCATACTTGCCTCCAAACCTTAATTTAGACTCTTTATATCCATAGACTGTACAGACAGAATTTTGCAAAAAAACAGGGAGATTTTTATATATTAAACGGCTAATAGACATAAGTCATTCGATCCTTTTTCAGTCCAAGAGATACCAATAAAAAAATTATTTTAATATTGCAACTAAGCCTTTCGCTCAATAATTCTAGAGCGTCCAGAAACAACAAGGTGATTCGAAGGAATATCCTTTACTACAATGGCATTTGCACCAACAACGCAATTATCTCCGAGTTTAACATCTCCAATTATCTTAGCACCTGCACCTATATAGCACTGGTCTCCAAGCTCAGGGGCGTCAAAACTCCCAGATGCAATGTAACTATTAGAGCCAATAGTAACATGATGAAAAATAGTACATTTCTCACCTAAAATAGCATTTGAAGATATAAAAACACCAAACAAACTATGAGGGAAAATAGTTGAACTTGGTACCACACTTTTGTACCCGATAAAGCAGCCGTATTTCCTGCTAATTCTAGTATATAAAAGCATAGTAATAGCCTTAAGTAAAAAGGATGGCTCCGTTTTTAAGTAAGCTTTAAGTTTGAAAAATAATTTAATATCAATATTCAATATTGTATCTTTAAGTCTTGACAAGATTATTAATCTCCGTAAGTAAAATTTTGACTACCCTCTCTTCAGAATATTTTTGAATACATTTGATAAATGCACTACGAGCAATACTTATTCTAAGCTCCTCAGAATTATATAAATCTATGAGGCAATTGTACATCCCTTCAACATCACCAGGATGAAATAGCATACCAGTTTCACGATGAGAAATAAGATCTGGTATACTGTCTACATCTGAAGCCATAACTGGAACTCCTTTTGATATTGCTTCAATTAAGGCGTTGGGAAACCCTTCACCATAGGTTGGAAAAATAAATGCAGATGAAGTGCGTAAAATAGCATCCACTTCACCTCTCTCCTTCCAGCCGGTGAATTCGATTATATCGTACACATCCATTTCCTTAGCCAGCAAAATCAAATTGTTCAAATCAGGCCCCTCCCCGACAATTTTAAATTTACATTCAATGTCAGATGACTTTACATAATGCGCCAATTTTATCAAATCAAAAACACCTTTTAATTTATGAATCCAGCCAACATAACACACTAAAAACTCTTTACTCTGATATACGGAAATATCAGACATATGGAATGTATGATCGACTTTCATAATGTTAGGAATGGTAATTATTTTTTCTCTTTTAATAAAAGGGAGCTCAAGATAAAAACCCACCCAATATTCCGATTGCAATGCAATGCGTGAAGCAGGAACGCACAATAATGCAACAACAAAGCGCATAAACACTCCATACCTCTTTATCCCACTCCCCCTAAGGGCAAATATCACTGGAACTCCAAAAACCCTACACAATAAAACTGCAAAACTTTTTTCAAAAAAAGAAAAGCCAGAAGCTGAAAAAATAAGAAAAGCATCAGGCTTATTTCTAACAAGAATTTTAAATAATAAAACAAATCTTTTAAAAGAAGATATAGACCGAGAGATAAAAGATCTATCCAGGCTATTTTGAGTTGAATCTATAAGCACCCAATCAACAAATGAAGAGATATTAGAATTTAAAATATTTAACGAAGCGGTAATCTGGCCTCCAGACACCCCTAGATTTTCATTAAATGCACCAATAAAGCCAATTTTTAAGCTCATTTTATTAATTTAAAGATTCAAGATTAAGAAAAATATGCTCAACATCAGAGCCATCACCCACACGCTCCAACAAAGTAAATGCATGCCCATCATTGTGTAAAATACTTGAATTTTCACCTTTCTCCGCTCTATTGTCTATTAATGCAACAATACCGCCAGGTCTAGATATATCGCGTAAAAAATATAACACCAGAGAGTTTAAAGCTTCATCAGTAAAATATGATCGGTTAAGAATATTGGCAACAATGACTACATCAGCCTGAATATTTTTAGGCCTAAACATATCAAATTCCAACACAGACACATTATCAATGGCGATTACTTCATCGCGTAGAAGCGAGACTTTTTTAGAATTCCTTTTAGCCTTATTATAATATAAAAAATCAAATAACCTAAAAAACCAGGCAAGCCAAGACGATCTATAAAGAACAAAAAAAGAATTGAAAGCCATTTGAAATTTTAGCCTGTCCGTAAAAATAAAATAAAGGCCAAGCAGTTTAATTGAATGAAGAAATAGATACTTGTCACTTACAATATATTCAGAATAAGAGAGGCCATGTATACCACTCAAGGACGCAGACCCATCAGAAGCGCCTATATCTAGAATCTTTGATTTAGGAGTGCAATAACTCTGTAGTAAGTTAATAGTATTAATATATCGAGAAATACATGTAGTTTTAAAGGTGCCACCAAGCCTTATACTTCTCATAGCCATGGATTTAGAGTCAGAATCAGATTTATAAATAAGACAAGGATCAGAAGATGCCAATATAAAACTTGGAAATTTTTTGAAAAATTTGGGGTTCAGCTTAAATGGTAGTTTCATTTTTTACCTAGCAATTTAAAGAAAAGATCAGTATATTCTTGTGAGCGTTTATCAATATCAAACGAGGACAGTGCAAAATTATAAGCATCAATGCGAACTCTCTGCAATAAAACAGAGTCATAATTAATAACGCGCATAAGGCACTCAAAAATGTCCTGTTCACTTGATCCACAATAAAAGCCAGTTTTAGCATCTTTTACCAAAAAGGTATTGTCGAATACTGGATTAACAATTGGAATAGTGCCGTTAATCATCGCTTCACAGACAACATTAGGCAGCCCTTCTAATAATGAAGCATGAATCAAGAAATCGCAACTAGACAATACAGGATAAATATCATTAAGCTCACCTAAAATATGAATAGAGGCTGGGGATGCTTTAACCAACTCAAGAAAATTGCCTTTAAAATCAGAAAAACTAGGGTCAAATCTGCCAATAATCACCAATTCAACAGAATAATTAGTATTATGTGCAATACGATCTACTGCCCGAAGGATGGTGTCAGTATTCTTCATTTTTGAAATACGCCCCACAACACAGAGTCTTATCGAACGTTTTTTAAAATTAAAGCAATTATTAATCAGGGTGCTATTCTCAAAAATAGGAAATCCATTCCAAATAACCGAAACTCTATCACTCAAGTGAAGATATTTTTTAATCTCGCTTTGTCTATTGTAGGAGTTACAAACAACCCAATTGGGAAATAGCAACATAATATCAAATATCCATCGGCGAAAAAAAGACCTATGAGCAAATCTTGAAGATCGCTCACCAACAACCAACTTATACCCAAATCCATATCTAAAAATCACAGAATATAATGATGGCATAGGTAAAAATGAAAGCACTAACTCAGGACGATTTATAGAAAAAAATCTATATAGGCCTAAACAAATCTCTACAAAATTAAAAACTCTAGATTTGTTTATCGAACGATTAATAAAATGGACCGAAACGCCTGCATCTTCAAGATTTTTTGAAAAAAAATCATTACTATTATGGTAACAAACTACCGAAACTAAAAAAGTGTTATGTTTTGCCATCGAAACAGCAAGATTAACAATTTGACGCTGAGCACCCCCAGCACCTAATGAATCAATAAAGAGGGCAATCTTACGCATTGTTTAGGTGTGTGATTTTATATGAAGAAAGAGCCAATAATGCAGCAATAAGCTCAAGATTCCTCTCTAGAAAAATTCCCGTAGCTAGCATCGAAACAATAGAGAATATGCCGACCATAGTTAGAAATACTGCTGATTCTAGATTGTCTTTATTATAATTTATTAAACCCGTTCGAATTATGCCAAACCATAAAACAATAAAGCCAAACAATAAGGAAATTCCTCCATGGCTGGCTGTCTCTGTCCAGCCACCATCACCCACAAAATTATCAAAACTAAATATCAAATTACCAAAAAATAAATTATTGTAGAAATTATTTAGCGCATTAAACCAGCCATGATCTAATCTTGCAGAAACAAAAGCATATTGCGAAGTCTCACGATCATTTACCCAGAAGTCGTAGACTGAGAAAAAAGAATTAAGCATATGTTCAATGCGCGGAAAATAAAGAAATAATAAAAATAAAGAAATAATAAAAATAAGAATGTAAACAATATTACGACTACTTTTCATAAGAAGAAACAGTACACCAAAAGCTAATCCAAGAATCGCACCCTTACTAAAAGTAACAATAACAGCAATGAAAGAGATTGCAGACGATAAAAAATAAAAAAATGATCTATATTTTATCAACATTGATAATGAAAAAAGAAAACAGACGGAGGTAAAATATGCGGCACTGTGAACTCGACCAAAAATACCCTGAGCCCTACTTTCAATCCTTTCAATAAATAAATCACCGTGGTAAATATTATTAATAAGTGTTTGCATGTGAAAAATATTAAAAAATTCAAATAAAGTAATTAAGCTATTCAAAATAATTAATATGGTTATCAATTTATAAATCTCAGTATCAGAATATCTAGAATTAGACAATAAAATTAAAACCGCGTAAAAAACAAAAATAAAACGAATCTGACCCATAAAATAGGGGAAGGCTCTCGGCTCAAAAATCAAGTCATGGGTAAAAATCTGGCCAAAGAAAGATGAGAGTACACTAATGAAAAACAGAATGAAATATATTCTTAAAGGTGACCGAGAGAAATGAAAAGTCTTTAACCGATAGAATGTCAGAAATACAAACCCAGAAAAAAGAATAACAAAATCAACTCGCGCACTATAACTATCACCAAGCTTTGGAAAAAGAAATAGCGAAATAAAAAATGATTTTACAAAAAAGAATGCTACGGTTGACTTTGGGTAAATTAAGAAACGATTCGATATTAAATAGTGTAATTTATTCATAAAAAGTTGATGATACTTTAAAAATAATTATCAGCAGTTAAATTATTATAGATTCAATCCTGAAGCACTCAGTTCACTCCAAAAAAAAATCCTCTTGAAGCATTGCATAACTGTAACCGATAATTTGTTTATTGGTGTAGCCTTCATTGATCATTGGTTTGACGCAATCGTGAATATTACACATTGCTTCCTGCTTTTTACTTGTGTCATTTATTGGCCTCCTTATAGTTTGCATTATAAGGCTATCTTTGTGTCCAAGTTTGTCAGGGCGCTACAGCTCTAAGTTCGCTAGCCTTTTATAATACTAGAGAAAATAACTCTAATGAATAGTATTATGTGAAACAATATAAAATTTTAATTGGTATACTTTGTTTTCAAATATTTATACCATCCATAGAGGAAAAAGCGTGTTCGTTTGGCGGATAAATAGAAATACCGTATAGCCTTACTTCTTTTTCCATTCATTAATGCTAAATTTCCAAGATACACATAATAATATGATTTTCCTGAAACAAAACCAAATGCAAGTATTTTCAGGAAGAGGTTGAAATTGTATCTTAATAAAAAATAAAAACTTTTGTATTCTTTATAGTCACTTTTTATAGTTTTTGAGAACATAAAACTATATTTAAATCGATTTTTCCATCTTTTTACAGTAACGCTTTCAGGGTGTTTCCGAAGTTTATAAATAACATCGTCAATAATCTTATATTTTCCAGATTTCGATAACCTTATTATCATGTCAAAATCCTGAGAGCTTATAAAATCTTCACAATATCCACCAATCCTACGTAAGCTACTTTTTTTTATCATTAGGCTGCCGTGTGTAAATGGATTGTGAAGCTTAAATATAGTCTTTTTTATCTCCTCATAGGTTGCTGGCGGGTTAGTTATAACAAGATGTCTACCCTGGATATTTACAACTTCCACTCCACCTGTAACTAATGCAATTTTATTGTCTTGTTCGAATTCATTTATTTGAAGTTTGAATCTATTTAAAATAGATATATCATCCGCATCTTGTCTTGCTAGATACTTCCCATTAGAAATATTAATAGCTTTATTCAACGACTTTGTCAGTCCTATATTTTCTTGTGTATACACTTTTACTCTAGTATCCTTTAAAGCATAAGTCCTTAATATTTCTAAAGTTCTATCATTAGACCCGTCATCTATAGCAATCATCTCCCAATCTTTAAATGTTTGATTTATTATGGACTCTATGGATTCTTTCAAATATCTTTCTCCATTAAACACGCAGAGGAGTACCGATATTAAAGGCTTGTTACTCTCCATTAGCTTCTAACAATTTTTTATATATTTCTATCTCTCTTTCAATGTTTTTATCTATGGAGTATTGCCTTAAAATTACCTCTCTAGCCTTGCGTCCAATTTCATTTGTGGTAGTCACTCTATCTTTAAAGATTTGCTCTAGCTTACTTTCTATTGCCTCTTGTGTTGTGCCACATATATAACCATTAACTCCATCTTGTATAATTGACGTGTGCTCTTCAATATTGCTCGCCAAACATATCATCTCGCACGACATAGCTTCAAGTAATGCCTTTGGATTTCCTTCAAAATATGATGGCAATACAAAAACTTTGTATTGGGATATTAGCTTTGGTATTTCAATATTGGGAATATTTTTTAAAAAGATGACATCTGCATTTAATTCTCTTGCCAAATCTTTCAAATCATCTTCAATTTCACCCTTGCCAATAATCGTAAGTGGTAAATTAAGGTTTGAGGCTGCTTTAATGAGATTTTTTTGATTTTTTTGATCTGTAAATCTCGCTATATTTAGCAAGCATTTATCTTTAATAATGTCTTTTTTTGAAAATAACTTGGTATCTATAGAATTGCCAAGCACTGTAATATCTTCTAGTTTATATCCATATTCACTATGGTAGAATTGCCTTATTTTTTCATAAGCAACAATAATATGACTTGAATTTAATACAAGCTTTCTCTCCATCCAATTATTAAAGAAAATCAATGCCTTTCGCTTATTCTTATTAATCGTGAATTCGCTCAACAAATATCCAGATCTAAGTATAAAAGGTATTCCCTTTATCTTTGCCACTATTAGTCCGCTTATCGCGCCTGAAGTTTGATTAGATCTTACTAAGATGCAATTTTTAAATTTATAAATATTAAGAAGTGGAGATACAAAACTAGATATTAAATCTCCAAGCTTTATCTTATCCCAAAAACTATTTTTTTGATATACAATTTTGCCACTTGGAATATAACTAGTTAACAGGCTCATTTCGTCAATATTATTATCGTAAGTATTAAATTTCACATTGCAAAATTTATCATTTATTTTTTTATAATATGCCAATTCTCTATTTATAAGACCCGTTTGATGCCATATATAAAAAGATATTCCGTATGACATTGGAATAAATATAAAATTATTTTTTTTAGCATGGCGTTGTGACTCTGATTTTCTCATTAGCTTCTTAATAATAACTTATCTATTTTTCTATAACAATCCAGAAAGATGATGATAATATATTTTTTTTAGCATTATCATTAAACAATAGGTTAATAATGCCATTCAACATCTTAGCTTTTATTCTTCTATCATTAGCGTAATATCCCACTGGAAACATTTCTTTTATCTTGAATGATTTTTTTTCTGACTGATACTCAAAGAATTCTTCAGCTTCAACATATGAGAAAAACCATTTATGCCTATCCTTTGGGCTTTCAAAAGGTAGCCCATAAAATTTCTGATATTTTCCATATTGAACCCTCCGGGACGTATGATTATTCTTATATACTTTATCCTTATAATATGACGAAATATTCTTCGCACTGTTTGGTAAAGATATAATTAAATTTTTTCTAGTTACTCTTAATAACTCATTAAAGACATCATGGAAATTATCCAAATGCTCTAATACATCTGTGCAAATTACAGTGTCATAAGAATTTTCCTTCACAGGAATTGGCAATTCACGCTCTAAATTTATTTTTAAATCTGGAGTTCCAGCGATATCAATCTCTATATAACTCACATTATCGTTCAAATACTTTTTCATATGCGACTCCCCTCCACCACCAACATTTAAAACTGTTTCTCCAATATATGCTTCACCTAATTCTGATACAACAAATTTATTTCTCTCCTCTCTTGATTTATACTGAATCCCCACAAGTTTTTTAGTAAACTTCATTTAGTTTCCTTGAATTGTAAATTGTTTGATTTATGACGTTAATTCTGAATAATGGACAATAGATACACCACTCTCATCTAATCTTATAATTTGATCACAGTTTTTTAATGTACTTAATCTATGTGCAATAATTAAAATAGTTATATTTTTATCAAGAGCTTCAATTTCTTTCATTATTTGAGTCTCTGTTTCATTGTCTAACGCACTTGTCGCTTCATCGAAAATAAGTACACTCGCCCCCTTGTATAAAGCTCTAGCAATTCCTATTCGTTGGCGCTGTCCACCCGATAACTTAGCCCCTCTTTCACCAACAATTGCACTATAACCATCATTCAAATTACCTACCATTTTCGAAATATTAGCTTGTTTAGCTGATTGCCTCACTCTTTTATGGTCAATTTTATCTTTAGAAACTCCAAAAGCTATATTTTGCTCGATAGTTCCATCAATAAGAAAAATACTTTGTGGGACATGCGCAATACACGACTGCCACGACCTCATGTTTTCTAATCCAAGAGGTGTATTATCAATTAAAATTTTCCCTTCACTTGGCTTGTGCAGTCCCATTACTAAATCTAAAATGGTACTTTTTCCGCTACCAGTTTTCCCTATAATTCCGGTTATAGAGCCCTTCTCTAATGTTAAATTAATACCCCTTAATACCCATGTGTCTTTTTTTGTGTAACGAAAGCCTATATTTTGTATTTTTATCGCCTCTTTAAATATCATTGGGCTTGATAATGGGTCATTTATATAGGCCGGGAGTTGTTGGCTTAATAATTTCAATACGTCCTCAAAAGATGCATACCCCCCCTTTATAGTTCCGTATGCATTATAAACTTGTTGTAGTGCTGGCATCAATTTCTGGGCGCCCAATGCAAATGAGCCTAAAATAGGGATAACCAAATCCATACTATCTTCTTGAGTTCCTAGATGGTATGCGAAAAATGCAATCAAAATCATTCCTAGTGATTCTATTATGTAGCGAGGGCTTGAAACAATAAAGATATTATCTCCCGATGCTTTGCGAAGGGGGGTATCAGCATTTCGATACATATTACAATAAAACTCTTGACTCCCATTGAGTAAGACATCGCGGATGCCGCCAAGTCCCTCTTGTAGCGCCTTTATCATTTCTGTTGACTCTTTTGCGATACATTTACTATTTTCTTTTAACCTATGCCTTGTCATTCTTATAATGCCAAAGTAAAGTAACCCTAATCCAATAGAAGTGATAAATGCAATACTAAAATCGATTGTGAACAATATAACCATAATTAGTGATATTAGAAATGTCGAACTTATAATTGTCAATACTGGAGCAATTACCCCTCTAATTACTCCAGTAGTTTTATTTATAATGCTGTTAATTAGTTCACTACTATTGATTGAAATGTGTGTTTTGTATTCCTGGTAAAGAGTTCGACGATAAATATCAATACTCAAGTCTGCACCTGCGGCATATGAAAATCTAGTCATTACATACAATAAAACTAATCGTATACTAGTTGATATCAATACTGCAATGATAAAAAAAACTGTAATCGGAAGTAACAACTGTTCGGGCTCAGTAATCGCCAACATGTGATTTATTGGCTGCATAATTGAATGTTGATACACCAAATCAGGTGAAGAGAATACACCTAAAAAGGGGATAACTGCACCTATACTCACAACCTCCGCCAATGAAGAAAGAATCATCAAAATTAATATTAAATAAAATTGTTTATGTCGACGCTTAGATAAAAGACTCCATAGCTTCTTAAAATCTTCCATATTTATAGCCTTTATTAGCTTGAATGTTGCTCAATTTTTTGATATTTTTGATATGGTTTGGATTTTTCATGAATATATTTCAAATGTGCCTTCAGCCCTCTAAACACACTCCTCTTTAATGGATGCATCCAAACAAAATGATAGCGATCGTCCATACTTGGTATTAAATTAATATCGGCACGCTGTAATGGATTTGCATAACCGGATAAAGGCATAATAATGTTACTATCTTTTCTACCTAACCAGGCAGCATACCATGAAAAAGTAGATGTACTAAGTACTTTATTTTTAGCATTAAGCAAACACTCAAATGCCTCTAATGGTTTTAAATTATGCATTTTGCTATTAGGAAATTTCACCTTCAACATATCTAAATATACTGAGGGTTCAAACTGCCCAACAAATACAGGCTTTAGTCCTGTGGATTTAACTACCCATTCATAAAACTCTATGGGTAATGGCGCATAATCTTCATGCTTAAGTCTACCAATTATTTCATTCGCTCTAATATTGAGTAAAATTTCATCATCGTTAATTATTAGAGACTTATTTAGCTTAAGACTCTTAAAGTGGGCCTGCCAGTGAGGCAACTGATTTGAAAAATTGGGATAATAAAGGCCATTTGTCTGGATATGCACACTTGAATACTTTCCAAATTTCACCAAATCTGCCACCAATTGCGGTGACATATTGTGCTTATTTACATACAAAGATTTTCCCTTTTCTTTTTTTACTGAAAATTCTTCAAATTCAATCCCTAGCTCAGGGATTTTAAATCCGTAAATCCTTCCTTCTTTAATTTTTTCAAGTATTGCTGTTGCATATATAACCGATGCAAGTTTATTTCCAATGCGTGAGTTACTATCACTATCTCCATATAATACAATTGGGACTTCTGCTTTAATCATCTAGCTTTTACCTTTTTTTTAAAAATTGATATTTACTTTCTTCTAATTCTATTTATATAGAAGAATTATATTTTTATTCATTTTCATTTAAAACAAATTTTTTGCCATGTATATACACATATGGCTTCATTTCTCCTATATTTGTACTCCTAATGATTCTAGTTAACTCTTCTTTATTCACATTAAGGTCGACCTCTCTAAGTCTATTAATTTTGTTTATACTATTAGGGTTTTTTGCCCACTCTTTATAAAGACTTTTAGAAGCTAATAATCGAATTTTATTCATGCTTACATTTTTTTTCTCTGTAATTATTTCACGACATATTTTTTTAAATGTAGTCAATAATTGTTTATCAACTCTCTTACTTAAACTTAGGACATTATCTTCATAATAAATTGGAATTATATCCACATGAATTATATCTCCTTGATCTATTTTGCCATTCATAAAATGGCAGGTAATTCCCGTCTCACTCTCATTATTATAAAGAGACAAGTTTAATCCGCCACTCCCTGGATAAAATGGCAATGACGGATGAAAATTAATAGCGGCTATCTTGGCAGAATTTATAGTATCTTGACTCAAAATAAAATAATTTTTAAATGATAAAATATAATCCCCACTCCACTCCAAAACAAATTTAGGTATTTTTTCCCCTCTTTTGTCAGAATAAACAACATCAATATTATGACCCATTAGAATTAAAAATTTATACGCATCTTCAGACGCTTTGCACTTCTCCTTACAAAAAAATAATATTTTCATATTTTAGATCTTCATAAATTTATCTGAAAACTCTTGAATTTTATTGACAATATACTCCCTGTCTTCATCGGTTATCCACCAGCCTACAGGTATTGATACTTGAGTATTATTAAACCTTTCAACATTTGGTAGGCTGCACATGCTATCAGAAAATGCAGTATGCTTATCATTACGCTCATGAACTCTTGATGTCATAACACCTTGTTCGCTCATCCATGTGCTAAATAAGTCTCTCTTTTCAATGTGCATTGTGTAAAGCCAAGAGGACGACTTAGATACTTCTGGTTTCTTGATTACCGAAATCCCCTTAATTCTTTGTAACTTCTGATCATAGTATTCTTGATTATCAATGTGCTTGCTAACAATTTCATCTATATACTTTAATTGCTCAATACCGATTGTTGCACTGATGTCATTCATATGGTATTTATAGCCATACTCAATAATATCCTCTTCACACCTAAATTCTTTTCTTTTTGCATCTCGATCAATGCCATACCACCTAAGTAATTTACCTCGTTCATAATCAGACTGATCTTTGCACAATAACAAACCACCATCTACTGTAGTAAAGTGCTTAATTGCTTGCAATGAAAACATAATAAAATCTGAATGATTTCCTATCTTCAATCCATTATATTCTGATCCTATTGCATGCGCCCCATCTTCTATAGTCTTAAGATTATGTTTTTTTGCTATGGTGTTAATTGCATCAATATCGCAAGGAATGCCGCCAAAATGAACCATCATAATAGCTTTTGTCTTCGATGTAATCTTTTTTTCTATAGCTTTCGGGTCAATTAATCCTGTCATAGGATCAACATCAGCCCACACTATCTTAGCGCCAGCTGCTAAGATTGGCATATTGGTTGCAGTACAAGTCATGGCAGTTGTAATCACCTCATCTCCATGGCCAACATTAGCCAATCTTAAAGCTAAATGCAATCCTGAAGTGCCAGAATTAAGCGTTAAAACTTTCTTATTACCGAAGTATTCGCCTAACCTTTCTTCAAATTCATCTACTTTTTTACCTTGTCCAATAAATCCACTGTGTAAAACTTCCAGTAATGGCTTATCAACCGATTTTGGCATGTGCACTTTAAATAATACTTTTTGTTCCATTGTTAGTCTCTTTTAATGTTAATCATAATACTCAGCGTTTTTAAAACTTACACCCTCTTTATCTTTGTCTGATAATGATGGCGTTATATCACCAAGATGCCAATCAATATTCAAATCAATATCATTCCAAAGGATGCTTCGCTCATACTGTGGCGCATAATAATCAGTAGTTTTATACATAAAATCCGCTGTATCACTTAAAACTACAAATCCATGGGCCATTCCTGGTGGCATCCACAATTGTAAGTGATTTTGATCATTAAGTTCAATTGAAAAATATTGTCCAAATGTAGGAGATAATTTTCTAATATCTACAACTACATCTAAAATACGACCTGTTACCACTCTTACTAATTTTCCTTGTGGTCGTTCTAGCTGATAATGCAGCCCTCGTAAAACACCTTTTGATGATTTTGAATGATTATCTTGTACAAATATTTCATCGATACCTGCATGATCTTTTAGTGATTTTTGATTCCAACTCTCTAAAAAAAATCCACGATCATCGCCAAATACTTGTGGCTCAATAACCAATACATCTGGAATCTTGGTTGTATGGACTTTCATTAAGAAACCGTTCCATCAATTAACTGCAATAAATATTTACCATACCCGCTTTTTTCAAGTGGCCTAGCAATCTCTTTTAGTTGGTCAGCACTTATCCAGCCATTTCTCCAGGAGATTTCTTCTGGACAGGAAATCTTTAAACCTTGACGTTTTTCTAAGGTATGGACAAATTGTGACGCTTCTAATAACGATTCATGAGTACCTGTATCTAACCAAGCCATACCCCTACCCATAACCTGAACATCAAGCTCTTGATTTTCCAAATAATACTGGTTAATACTAGTTATTTCCAACTCCCCTCGATCCGAAGGGAGGATGGTTTTAGCAATATTAACAACATTTTTATCATAAAAATACAGTCCAGTTACTGCATAGTTAGATTTTGGATTTTTTGGCTTCTCTTCAATCGAAAGTGCCACACCTTGATCATCAAAGTCAACTACACCATATCGCCCAGGGTCACCTACTGGATAAGCAAAGACAGTTGCACCATTGGTATTATTAGCAGCACTTAACAACAGGCTTGAGAAGTTGTGACCAAAAAATAGGTTGTCACCCAATACCAATGCACATGAATCTCCATCAATAAAGTCTTCTCCAATTAAAAAAGCTTGGGCCAGACCATCAGGCGAAGACTGTATTTTATAGACTAAATGAATTCCCAATTGAGATCCGTCACCTAGCAACTGCTCAAACCTTGGCGTATCTTGTGGTGTTGATATGATCAGAATATCTTTAATGCCGGCAAGCATCAAAGTGGATAATGGGTAATAAATCATAGGCTTATCATAAATTGGTAACAATTGTTTTGATATTACCTGGGTTGCAGGATGTAACCTTGTACCCGATCCTCCGGCCAATATAATTCCCTTCATGTTTTTATCATTCCCAATCTTTCGCCCTGATAGCTACCATCCTTAACATGGTTGCACCACATCTGATGACTCAAATACCACTCTACTGTTTTTTTAATTCCTGTTGAAAATGTTTCATCTGGCGTCCAGTTTAATTCATTTTCTATTTTACTAGCATCAATTGCGTATCTAACATCATGCCCCGCTCTATCACCTACATAAGTAATTAGTTGATTATATTTAGAAATGCCCTCTAATTGGCTTGGTACTAATTCATCCAATATAGAGCATACTGTCTTAACTACGTCAATATTCTGCATTTCATTATGACCACCAATATTGTAAGTTTCACTAACCTTACCCTTAAGTGCGACATGTAACAATGCCCTGGCATGATCATCTACATAAAGCCAGTCTCGTATTTGTTTGCCATTGCCATAAATTGGCAAACTTTTACCCTCTAATGCATTAAGAATAATCAAAGGTATGAGTTTTTCTGGAAATTGATAAGGACCATAGTTATTTGAGCAGTTAGTAATTAATGTTGGCAGGCCAAAAGTACGCTGCCAAGCTCGCACCAAATGGTCTGAGCTAGCCTTGGTTGCTGAATAAGGAGAGCTGGGTGCATATGAAGTTTGTTCAGTGAATAAACTCTCCGTACCTTCTAGATCTCCATAAACTTCATCAGTAGATACATGATGAAATCTAAATCTTTCTTTCATATCGCCCTTTAAGCTTAACCAGTATTTTCTAGCTTGCTCCAACAAGATGTAAGTGCCAACAATATTAGTCTGGATAAACTCACCAGGGCCATCAATAGAGCGATCTACATGTGATTCAGCTGCTAAATGCATCACAATATCAGGCTGATATTCATTTAACACACGCCTAACTTCATTAATATCACAAATATCTACTTGTTCAAAAACATATCTTACGCTATCTTTAATGAACTCCAAAGAATCTAAATTGCCCGCATAGGTTAGTTTGTCCATATTAACTACACTGTGATTAGTGTTACTAATAATATGACGAATAACGGCCGATCCAATAAAACCTGCGCCTCCAGTGATGAGTAATTTCATTTTGTTAGACTTTCCACATACCAATCCATAGCCTCACTCATCCCATCAGATATTATATATTCTGGCTGGTAGTTTAATAACGCTTGTGCCTTTGTTATATCTGCCTGAGAATGTCTAACATCTCCTGCTCTAAAATTTCTATAGATTGGCTTTTTATTTTCTAGTCCTTCAGTTCTTTGAATGAGCCTATCTTCAATCATTCGATATAACTTGTTTAGACTTGTTCTGTCATTGAGGGCTACGTTGTAGACTTGATCAGTAGCCTCATCATTGTTAGTTGTTGCCGCTAGTAAATTCATTTGTACTGTGTTATCGATGTAACAAAAGTCCCTACTGGTCTCTCCATCGCCATTAATAAACACATCCTCTTTGTTTAAGATAGCTGCTACCCATTTTGGTATTACTGCAGCGTACGCTCCATTTGGGTCTTGTCTTTTCCCAAAGATATTAAAGTATCTTAAACCTATCGTCTTAAAGTCGTATGTCCTTGCAAAGACACTGGCATAAAGTTCATTAACAACTTTAGTAACTGCATATGGACTTAATGGGTTGCCAATTTTATCTTCTATTTTTGGTAAATCTGGGTGGTCACCATAAGTAGAGCTTGATGCTGCATACACAAAGCGCTTTACATTTGCATCCTTACTAGCAACCAACATATTTAAAAAACCATCAATATTGGCCCTGTTGGTATTAATAGGGTCTTCGATTGATCTAGGAACTGAACCCAATGCTGCTTGGTGTAAAACATAATCAACACTATCACATGCCTGTTTACAATCACTCAACTCTCTTATATCGCCATTGATAAACTTAAAGTTACCGCTTAAATCTTTGCCGGTAGCTTTATTGGCATCTTCGATAGCCTGATCAATATTGTGTTGATGACCGGTATCAAAGTTGTCCAGACCTACCACCTTTTGATTAAGGATTAGTAACTTCTCTAGTAAGTTAGAACCAATAAAACCAGCAACTCCTGTCACCAACCAGGTGTTTTGATTATCTTTTAAATGTTCTTGTAATTGTTCGTATTTAGTCATTTATAGTCTTCCATCCACTTCATTAGCTTTAAGTAAATATTTAATATCATAAAGCACGTGGTTATCTTTACCAAAGGCTTTTATTTGCTCTAATGATAACTCTTTAAATTCATCATGTGCAACTGCTAACAATATTGCATCATATTTACCCTCTACCGGTTGATCGATTGGCTTAATACCATACTCATGTACAGCTTCATCCTTATCAAC
>Ga0209576_1000742_pt1 | contig 19541 bp, 21 predicted proteins | sample SaaInlV_DNA_135m_FD_184686 | JGI IMG/M metagenome (GOLD analysis project Ga0209576, IMG submission 184686) | Marine microbial communities from expanding oxygen minimum zones in the Saanich Inlet - SI075_LV_DNA_135m (SPAdes) (version 2) | ecosystem: Environmental > Aquatic > Marine > Unclassified... | reverse complement strand
GTTTGTGAGGTAAGCATTTGAGTGCCATTGAAAGTTCTTCTAAGGATGCGTTACCAGCTCTTTCTCCAATGCCATTAATTGTAACATGGGCACATGCAGCTCCTGCATGAATTCCAGCCAAAGAATTAGCAACTGCCAATCCAAAATCATTATGACAATGAACACTTACTGGAAGTTTTGTAACTTCTACAGTATCACGAGTAATTTCAGCCATGTATTCAGGAGTAGAATAGCCCACAGTATCCGGAATGTTAACTCTATCGGCTCCTGCTTTTGCAACTTCACCGAAAACTTTTCTTAAAAATTCCCTATCAGTTCTTGATGCATCTTCAGCTGAAAACTCCACTTGAAGACCACGAGATTTTCCATATTCAACAGATTCGATTGCTTTTTCAAGTGCTTGGTCCCGAGTCATATGGAGTTTATGTTCTAAATGAATATCAGAAGTTGCAATAAATGTGTGAATGTAATTTAACCCAGCATCAACTGCAGCATCAATATCAGTTTTGATAGTTCTTGTTAATCCTGCAATTTCACAAGATAATCCTTCTGAAGCAATCATCTTAACTGCTTTTAATTCACCTTCAGAAATTACTGGAAATCCAGCTTCAATTGCATCTACACCTAATTCATCAAGTTTTTTTGCAATAGATAATTTTTGATCTGGCGATAAAGAAACACCAATGGTTTGTTCTCCATCTCTTAAGGTGGTATCAAATATCCTAACGTTCAATCTCCGCTCCTTTGTAAAGCAGTTACACCAGTTCTGGCAATATCAATAATTCCAAATGGTTTTACTAACTCTTCAAATGCTTGAATTTGTTCAGGAGTAGAAGTTAATTCAACCATTATTGAATCCTTTTTCACATCATGTACATTACCACCATACGCATTTGCCAATTTGTTAACTTCCATACTATCATTAGTACTACTTAGTTTTATCTTAAAAATACAAAGCTCACGAAATATTGTTTTCTGCTCATCCAAATGCTTAACCTCAACAGAATCAATCATCTTATCTAATTGTTTTACAATTTGTTCAACTTGTTTTTTATCACCAAGGGTGGTAATAGTCATTCTAGAGTAATCAGGATTATCAGTAATTCCAACAGAGATACTGTCAATGTTAAAATTTCTAGATCTGAAAAGATGAGTTACTTTAAACAATACACCAGGTTTGTTTTCAACTAAAATAGAAATGATAGACCACATAATTAATCACTAAGAAGGTAAAATCATGTCCGAAAGCGAAGTTCCAGGGGCTACAAAAGGCAACACATCTTCTTCAGGATCAATTGGAATATCAATGACAGTTGCAACATCACTGCTTAAAGCTGATTTTATTGCCTTGTCAAGTTCATCCATAGATTGTGCTCTAATTCCTTGAGCTCCATAAGATTCAGCTAATTTAACATAATCAGGACATCCACCTTGATCCACTCCAACCATCCTTCTATCATAAAATGTTCTTTGCCATTGAGCTACCATTCCCAAAGTAGAATTATTCAAAACAAATGCAATTACAGGTATATCTTCCAATACTGCAGTTGCAAGAGAATTTTCAGTCATACTAAAACTTCCATCGCCAGCTATATCAACAACAGGTACATCAGGTCTTGCAACTTTGGCACCAATGGATGCAGGAAAACCCCATCCCATAGTACCAAGTCCAGTAGAACTAAAGAAAGTTCCAGGTTGAATTACATCATAAAATAAAGAAGCCCACATTTGATGTTGACCAACTTCAGTAGTAACAATAGATTCCCTTGGCAATAATTCTCGAAGTTTTCTTAAAATTTTTGCAGCCCCCATTTCTCCAGGATGAAGTTTCAAGTTTTCTTTCCAATATTCTTTAGTTTCTTTAACATGTTTAAGCCAAAGAGAATCATCAGTTTTTTTAATAGCCCTTTGTAAAAGTAATTTTACCATAATTCTAAGAGAGGTACGAACGTCCCCAACTACAGCTAAACTAGCAGTTTGATTTTTACCAATTTCAGCAGGATCAACATCCATATGAATAATTTTTAATCGTTTTTCAAAAGCTTCAAAAGTTCCAACAGATCTATCAGAAAATCTAGTTCCTATTGCCAAAACACAATCAGCTTCTGCCATCATTTTATTTGCTTCAGCATGACCATGCATTCCAATTGGTCCTAAGGATAAAGGATGATTTTCTGGAAATGCACCCTTGCCTTTGAAAGTTGTAACTACGGGAAGCATGAGAGTTTCAGCAATAGATTGTAATTCAGCAAATGCAGATGAAATAATGGTGCCACCACCAGCTAAAATAATTGGTTTTTCAGAATTAAGTAACATATCAATTGCTTTTTCAACAGCAACAATATCAGGATCATACCAAGGATGATAACCTTGTATTTTAAATTCATCAGGGAAATTCATAGGTGCTTCATTTTGTTGAACATCTTTTGGAACATCAATAAGTACAGGTCCAGGTCTTCCAGTTTCTGCAATGTAAAATCCTTTTCTTACAGCTTCAGGAACTTCTTCAGCTGATCTTGGTTGAAATGCATATTTTACTACAGGATTAGCCATACCGATTATATCACTTTCTTGAAATGCATCTCTGCCAATCATTGCAACTGGAACTTGACCAGTCACAGCAATCATAGGTGAAGAATCAGCTTGTGCCGTTGCAATTCCAGTTAAGATGTTAGTAGCACCAGGTCCAGAAGTTGCAAAACAAACTCCAGGTTTTCTACTAACACGGCCAAACCCATCAGCCATATGTGAGGCAGATTGCTCATGTCGTACTAAAATATGTCTAATATCACATCTAGAGAATTCATCATACATTGGAAGATTTGAGCCTCCAGGCAATCCAAATACCTCTTTGACTCCTTCTTTTTCCATAGCAGTCATCAAGGCTTTTGCGCCGGTCATAGTTTCCATATTATTGATTAAATTTTCCTCCATAATTTAAAATGTTTCAAAATTTTGTGCATAAATCAGAGAAATTCAAGCAAAAATCAAGATTAACAGATTTTTGGATCATCAAGAAAGTAAAAAGTAAATTTTAGTGAGATAGACTTAAACAGATTATTTTTACATTTCAAGTGAACATTTTGACAGATAATGAAGAAATCATAAAAATTATTGAAACATTATTTCAATCAGGAGTTACAAAAGATCTTAGTAAACTACGAGAAATTCATTTAGATGATCCAAAATTTTCAAGTTTTAGTGATTTACCACCATATGATCTAAAAGATTATCAAACCACAATAGAATTAGAAGAACTAAGGTTCATCAGCATATCAGATTACAGTTATGAAATAAAAAATCCAAAAATCAGTATTTTTGAAAATTTTGCAATCGTAGCATTTGAATTAATGCAAAAAGGGATGTTGGTAGATAACAAATCATACACAGGAGAGCACATGGTAATTGATGGACGAGCAACAATCGTACTAGTTAAGCAACCAACATGGAAAATTGCACATATTCATTTGTCAAAGATTTAAAAAGAATTTAATTTATTTTTTGTTTTGATTAGGGTTGTTTGGTTTTTTTGATTTGTTTTGATTAGGATTGTTTGGTTTTTTTGATTTGTTTTGATTAGGATTGTTTGGTTTTTTTGATTTGTTTTGATTAGGATTGTTTGGTTTTTTTGATTTGTTTTGATTAGGATTGTTTGGTTTTTTTGATTTGTTTTTAGTTTGTTTTTTTGATGTATCTTTTGCAGCTAATTTTTTGTATAAAGTATAAGCTTGTTCAACATTAGAATTACCATGAATAATTGATCTTGCTGCTTGAATCATAGCAACAGGGTGTTCAGATTGCCAGATGTTTCGGCCCATATCAAGACCAACTGCACCAGCTTTGATTGCATTGTAAGTTAATTGTAAAGCATCACGCTCAGGAATTTTTTTTCCTCCAGCAACAATAATTGGTACAGGGCATGATTGAACAACTTTCTCAAAATTATCACAATAGTATGTTTTAACAATATGTGCACCTTGTTCTGCAGCAACTCTACATGCCAATGATAGATATCTTGCATCTTTGCCTAGTTCTTTTCCAACTGCAGTAACAGCTAAAACAGGCATCCCATATCGTTCAGCCTCACTAACTAATTTTCCTAAATTAACAATAGTTTGATATTCATATTTTGAGCCAACAAAAATAGACATTGCAACAGCACTTGCATTTAGACGAATTGCTTCTTCAAGGGAAACTGTAATGTCTTCTTGAGATAGATCATCACCAATAATACTTGAGCCACCAGATACTCTCAAAACCATTGGAGTGTCAGTAGTTGCAGATACAGAGGTTCTTTGAACTCCTCGTGTAACCATTAAAGAATCACAATATTTCAAGAGAGGTGCAACAACTTTATCTGGTTCTTCTAATTTTTCAGTTGGGCCAAGGAAATAACCATGATCTACTGCTAACATTAATGCACGATTATTGTGAGGTTTGATAATTCTAGATAATCTATTTTTTAATCCCCAATCCATATCTCTTCGATTTTGAAATAAAAAAAATACCTTTCTTAAGCCTTTCTTATTTTGTAATGATAATTTTCATTGCTTTATCCCCACTACGAGCATGATCAAATGCTTTTTGAGAATCATTAATTGAATAAGTGTGTGTGATTAATTGTTTAACATCAATTTGAGAAGATTCTATTAACTCAAGTGCATCTTTAGTATCAGCATCAGATGCAGCATAACTTGTAACAAGAGTTATTTCTTTAGAGTAAACTTTACTCATATCTAAATTAATCATGGCACCTTTTGATGGGACACCAAACATCATCACAGAGCCTCCTTTTCTAACCATATCAATTGCATCCTCAAGAGCTTTAAGACTACTAGTTGCAACAATTGCTACATCTACACCCAATCCACCAGTATTATCAAGAATTTTTTGTTTTCTATTTTCATCCATAGAGTTAATGGACTCTGTAATATCAAATTTTTTTGCAAAATCTAATCTAAAATTATTTACATCAAAACAAAATATTTTGGAGAATTTTTTTGTATGAGCAAGCATAACATGCATCATTCCAGTTGGGCCAACTCCAAAAACAGCAACAGAATCTCCGTCTTGATAAGAGTATTTTTTCCAAGACCTAACACAACATGCCAAAGGTTCAATCATTGCAGCCTCTTCAAAACTTAAAGAATCAGAAATTTTTAAAACACCACCATGAGAAACATTCCATGCAGGTACAACGTATTCTTCAGATAATCCACAAGGAGACAAATTAGTTTCAGAGTATTTTTTACACATTGTTTCATTTCCATGATTACAATAGACACAATCATAACAAGAAACATGATGATGGGTAAACACTCGGTCTCCTTTTTTAAAATTAACAACATTAGATGCAACATCTAAAACTATTCCTGCAGGTTCATGACCAAGACGCATTGAGGGTTGGCCATACTCTCCAAATACTTTTTCTAAATCAGAACCGCAAATGCCACAAGCATGCATTTGAACCAAAATATCACCTGAATTTAAAATTGGTTTTTGAGTTTCATCAACAGAAATAACAGATGGTCCTTTAACAGAAGCAGTTTTCATGGTAAGTAATTAAAAAATTGAGTATAAGTAGATTAGATCATACACCAAGGATCTTTTTCAACATAACTCTATAATCAACTTCAGTTTTTTCACTTCCCGTTGCAGGTAATGCAAAAACAAGAGTAGATTTTTGTGCTCTAAGTGTAGTTAATTCATCATTAATTGCTGCAGTAATATCATCACTAACTAAAATTAATCCAACATCAGAATCATCAGTTAATTTAGTAATTTCACTTAAAGCTTGATCAGAAGTTTCAGAGATTATACCAGGAATTCCTGCTAATTGGAAACTAGTTACAAAGGATTTACTTCCAACAGTAAAGATTTTCATAATTAAAAAATTCTTTATTCCAATTTAATCCTTTTTGGAGACAATAGATCAAGAAAGGTTGATTTAGTTTAAAAAATTAGTCTGACTATGGCAGAAATTGATACTCAGAAAGATGTCTATTTGTTCCTACATGGAAAAATGGATCTTAAAGAAAAAGCAATGAATGCTCTAATTACAAAAGGATTCACAGAAGATAAAGTCATAATGGCATTACCAACAAAAGTTGGAAATGTTGGAGATTATATGGCAATGTTGTGGATGCCACCAACTCCAGATCACGTAAAGATTCAACAAATTACTAAAGTTGAAGAAGTGAAACCAGAAGGAATGGTTGGTCTTTGGAAAGGAGTTTCAAAAGACGATATAGATACAGTTCAGTTATAATGAATTAACTGAATCCAGCACCAAAGTCAGTGCCTTTTTCCAGCATATCACTGGAATCTGAACTTTTTAATTTTCTATAAACTAGTGTCTCATAAACAATTTTCATTGCTTCCTCATCATTAATATCACAATCAGTTTTAATTTGATTTTTGTATTTTTCTAATTTTGTAACATCTTGTTCATCAAAAGAAACATCATCATGAACCATAAGATTTGCAATTTTTTCAATTTCTAAATTTTGTTTTTCTTCATCCATGATTACCCATAAAATTTCTACTTAATAATACATTCTAACAATAAATTTTCATAAATCAGAAATCAATCCAGATAAAAAATTAGAAAATTCATCATCAGAGAAAATAATTTCCTCAACACTATTTTGACGTTTAGCAAAACGTACAGAATCTAAATGATAACAAGAAGTTTTTCCATTTAATCCACCAAAATAAAATCCAGGACAAGAACAAAAACCACCATCAGGATCAAGCCAATATTCTTCTCCTTTTCCAACTACAGTCCAAATTTTTCTTTGACTAGGTTCAAAAATGTGTAATTTAACACGTTTTTCAGAAACCAATAATTCAATTCGGTCTGGATCTTTACTCATGTAAATTAATTATACATCACAGGTATAATCTTGATGTTTTAAAAAATAATAAATTTTTAGAAATAATTAGAATTTAGAAAGTTATTCAAATTTATCATAAGGTTCAATTGGCTCCATAGTAGTTTTATTATTTTTAAGCCACTCCAAAGTATTAACAAATGAATCTGCAAGTTCAAGTGTAGTTAAAACAGGAACACCAAGTTCAAGGGATTTTCTTCGAATCTGATATTCATCATCTAACATTCCAACATATTTTTCCAACGTTGAAGTACTAGGTATGTTAATTATAAAATCAATTTTTCGCTCATAAAGTAAATCAGCAATGTTAGGTTTTCTTTCAGGTTCTGAGATTTTATGAACAATTTCAACTTGACCAACTTTTTCTTCAAAAAATTCTGCAGTATGTTCAGTTGCTAAAATTTTAAATCCTAAATTTTTAAGTTTAGCAATTGAAGATACTAATCTCTCTTTATTGTGAGAGCCCCCAACAGTTACAAGAGCAGTACCCTTGCTAGGTAAATTATATCCAACAGAAGTTAATCCTTTAGACAATGCATCATAGAAACTATTTCCAAAGCAAGCAGCCTCACCAGTAGATTGCATTTCAACACCCAATGCAATATCTGCACCTTCTAATTGCATAAAAGAAAATTGAGGTACTTTAATTCCATAATTGGTAATTTTTTGCCATTTGTTTTCAGGAATTTTAGGTAGAGGTTTGTTCAATATCGCCTTAGAGGCAAGAGAAATTAAATTTAATTTTACAAGTTTTGATACAAAGGGCATAGAACGTGATGCTCGAATATTAAGTTCAATTACATACACATGTTCATCATGAACTAAAAATTGAAGATTAAACGGTCCACAAATGTTAAAGGTTAATGCAATTTTTTTTGTATATTCATTAATGGTTTCAATAATTTTATTGCTTAATCGCCAAGGAGGGATTACCATCATTGCATCTCCAGAATGAACACCAGCACTATCAATGTGTTCAACAATTGAACCAATGATTACTTGTTTACCATTACTAATACCATCAACATCAACTTCAAGTGAATTTAGCATGAATTTTGAAATGACAACAGGGTGATCGGGGGATACATCAGTAGCTTCTTTCACATATGTTTTTAATTCCTCTTGAGACCAAACAACTTTCATTGCAGCACCAGATAAAACATATGAAGGTCTAACAATTACAGGGAATTCAACTTCCTGTGCAAAAGATTTAGCTTCACTAAGATTAGAAAATGCTTGCCAACGTGGTTGTTGAATGTGAAGTTTATCAAGTTCTGCACTAAATTTTGAACGATCTTCAGCTCTATCAACATCATGTGCACTTGTTCCCAAAATATCAATACCATGTTGTGCAAGTCCAGGAGTTAGATTATTTGCAGTTTGCCCACCAACACAAGTAATGATACCTTTTGGATTTTCAAAATCAGCAATATCTAAAATTCGTTCTTGAGTTAATTCTTCAAAGTAAAGTCGAGTACAAATATCATAATCAGTTGAAACAGTTTCAGGATTACAATTTACTACAGAGACACGTTTTTCGCCATTTTCTTGCAGCCCCCAAACCATGTTAACAGTACCCCAATCAAATTCAACACTACTTCCAATTCTATATGGACCTGCACCAAGTACAACAATTCCTTTTTCATCTTCAGGAATTACTATATCATTAGAATGACCACCATAAGTCATGTATAGATAATTAGTTACAGCAGGCCATTCAGCAGCCAAAGTATCAATTTGTTTAACACAAGGAATTATGCCTAAATTCTTTCGTAAATCACGAATTTCATCAGGGGTTTTATCTTGTGTACGAGCAATTTGTTTATCAGCAAAGCCCATTTTTTTGGCTTCCCAGAGTAGAGACTCATTTAATTCAGAATTTTTTAATTTTTCTTCGACATTTACAATATTTTGAATTTTTTCAATAAACCAAGGATCAACTGTAGATAATTCATAAATTCGATTTACAGAAATTTTCATTTTTAATGCGATTGCAACATAGTAAAGAATTTGATCATCGTGATGAGATAATTTGTACTCAATTTCTTCCTCAGTGAAAGTTTTCCCATTTCTGCGATTTAAAACTAAACCATCATTACCAATATCCAACATTCGAATTGCTTTTTGAAAAGATTCCTCAAAAGTTCTACCAACTGCCATGACTTCACCAACAGATTTCATCGTAGGTCCAAGTCTTCTATTTACTAATTCAAATTTTTCAAAATCCCATCTAGGATGTTTACAAACAATATAATCTAAAGAAGGTTCAAAACAAGCAGTAGTAGTTTTGGTAATTCGATTTACAAGTTCGGATAAATTATAACCTAATCCTATTTTTGCAGACATGTATGCCAAAGGGTATCCAGTAGCTTTACTTGCAAGGGCTGATGAACGTGAAAGTCTAGGATTGATTTCAATTGCAACGTATCTGTCTGAATCAGGTGCAAGAGCATATTGAATATTACATTCACCGACAATTCCAACATGTTTTGTTGCACGTAATGCAGCTGTACGTAACATGTGGTATTCATGATTATCAATAGTTTGAGAAGGTGCAACTACAATATTATCACCAGTGTGAACTTTCATGGAAAGAACATTTTCCATATTACAAACAATTACATTATTACCATCATAATCTTGCATCACCTCATATTCAATTTGTTTCCAGTGACCAATGTATTCTTCAACTAACACCTGACCAACAAGACTGGCTTTCAAACCACGTTCAACAATTTCATGAAGTTCAATTTCATTATACGCAACACCACCACCTCTTCCACCTAGAGTGTATGCTACACGTACAATTACAGGATAAGATAATTCTTCAGCTGTTTTTTTAGCATCTTCAAAATTTGTTACAGTACTACTTTTCAAAACAGGCATCCCACATTGTTTCATAGAATCTTTGAAAAGTTGTCTATCCTCAGTTCTTTTTATTCCAGGGATTTGAGTTCCAAGAACATTAACGCCATATTTTTGTAAAACTCCAGTATCTTCAAGATTTACTCCACAATTTAGTGCAGTTTGTCCACCATATGCCAGCATAATTCCATCAGGTCGTTCTTTTTCAATTATAGATTCAACATATTCAGGAGTTACAGGAAGCAAATACACTTTATCTGCAAATCTAGTATCAGTTTGGATAGTAGCAACATTAGGATTTATCAATACACTGTTTATTCCATCTTCATGAATTGCTTTAAGACACTGACTTCCAGAATAATCAAATTCTCCAGCTTCACCGATTTTAATTGCACCACTTCCAAGTACAAGGATTTTTTTTAACGATTCATTCTTTGGCATTTTATTTTGACTCCATTAAATTTTGTAATTCTTTAAAAATAAATTTACAGTCGTTAGGACCAGGTGCAGCTTCTGGATGAAACTGTACTGCAATACAATTTTGTTTTTTATGTTTTATTCCTTCAACTGTTTTATCATCTGCATTTGTAAACCACAAATTAAAATCAGATTTTTCTAATGATTCAGGAGTAATACCATAACCGTGATTTTGACTAGTTACATAGACTTGATTATTTTCTAAATTAACACACGGTTTGTTTTGTCCTCGATGTCCATATTTTAATTTGTAAGTATCAGTGTTTCCAGCAATGCCAATAATTTGAGCACCTAAACAAATACCCAATGTTGGAACATTATTTTCAATTAATTTTTTTACAACAGTAATTGTATCAGGACATTTTTGTGGATCACCAGGACCACTACTAAGAACAACACCCTTTGGATTATAAGACATAATTTTTTCATACGAAGTATTCCAAGGAACTAAAATTGCCTTATAGCCAATTTCTCTAATATTTCGTAAAATTGCATTTTTTGCACCAGTGTCAATAACAACTACAGATTGATCATTATCACCGTAAATTTTTTCATGTTTTGTAGATACAACATCCATAAATTGTTCAGAATCATAATGAGTTGCAGATGCAAGTTGTTTTTTTACTTCTTCGACATCAATTTCAGAATCAGATACAACTAATGCAGCCATCATTACACCACCATTTCGAAGTTTCATAGTCAATTCACGAGTATCAATTCCAGAAATTCCAGGGATTTTTTCATTATACATCCATTCATCTAATGTCATTGAGAGATTCCAATGACTTGCAGTTAATGATAATTCATGAACTACTAACCCTCGAATTTGGATTTTACCAGATTCAAAAAATTTAGAGATTCCATCAACATCTTTTATCAAAGGATCAGGAACGCCATAATTTCCAACTAGAGGATATGTCAGAGTTAATAATTGTCCATTGTAGGACGGATCAGTAAGAGCTTCAGTATAGCCAACCATTCCAGTATTAAACACAATTTCACCAAAAGTTGTTGTAGAATAACCAAATCCTTGACCATTAATTACAGTACCATCATCAAAAATTAGTTTTCCAAACTTATTTGCGTGGTTAGATTTCTTTGTAGTAATTGTGACCCTCGTAAAGTCCTAACCAGAGTGAATTTAAGTTTTATGTGAATAATGAATTTTTAAAAATGATCGCAAAAGAGATTCAAGCAACTATAGTGCTTGGAATTCTTCACTCCATTTATGATAAGCACGAATCATTTCAGTAGAAACACTAGGTTTTCGTCTGGACATAATATCCTTGAAATCATTAGTAGTTAGATCTCTTGGTTGTATTGGTTCTTCACCCTCAATAGGTTCATGATAATCAGGAGAATCAAAAATTTCATGTACTGTTTTAATCTGTGCAGCTTGACAAACATCTTTGATATCACTTGCACTGTATCCATCAAATAATTTTGCCAATTCAGTGGTATTGACATCATAATTTTTGCTAAGAGGAGCAGTGTATTGATCAAATAGATTTTCTCTAGCTGCTTGAGTAGGTAATGAAACATAAATTCTTTTTTGGAATCTTCTAAGAAAAGGCCAATCAAGACTCCAAGGTTTATTGGTTGCTCCAATTACATAAAGCATCAATTGTTTTCCTTTTCCATTGACACCATCCATTTCAGTTAAAAATTGATTTTTAGTTCTAACTTCTCCACCAACTTCACTGTTTCTAGAACCCAATAGAGAATCAACTTCATCAACAAACAAAATTACAGGTTTGCCTTCTTTTTCAGCATATTTTCTTGCCATAGAAAATAATTTTGAAACATTTTTTTCTGCTTCACCTAACCATTTACTCATCATAGAAGATGCATCAACATTAATGAAATAACCATCCATTTCATTAGCAGTTGCAGCTGCCAACATAGTTTTTCCAGTTCCAGGTGGACCATACAACAACATTCCTTTTGGCCATCCAAGTGGGAATAAGTCAGGTCGTTTTGTAGGATAAACAATTGATTCACGTAGTGCACTTTTAGCATCATCCAACCCAATTACTTGTTCCCAAGTTACATCAGGTTTTTCTTTCATAATTAATTCTTCAAAATCATTTTCATTTTCTTGTCTTTTCACAGATGCTTTTTGGTCAGACTCAGAAGCTTTAGGATCAACTGCAGGTTCTACACCATGTGCTTGTTGTAATGCACCGATTCTATCATGATATGAACGACATCTTTGTTTGTAAATTTCATTTAGTTTACTATTTGGGTATAATTGTAATAATTTTACAAGAGCATCAATTGCATGTTGATAGTGAGTAATTGCCATTCCACGTGCACCTTGAGAATCAAACTTTATTGCTTCTGAAGCATATTTGCTTGCGGTGTTTTCTAATTCTTGTGGTGCTAAACTCATATCAATTACCTTGTGATATGTCCTGAAGAATTTTGTTGGTATTCTACGGTGTTAATCTCTGTCGCAAAATTGGTTAAATTAATTCCACTTGTTTCATATTCATTATAGTCAGGGCCATCACAATATTTTTTTTTAAAATCAGATTTATCATCAATATGAGCATGCATGTCTTTTACTTTATTAATAGAATCTTCAGCTGACAAAATTAATTCAGAAACCTCATCATCCAAATTACCCATAGAATCAGTAGTTTCAGCAATAATAGAGGTAAAATGCTTTAAAATTGATAGCATTTCTTTTTTATCAGAATATTTTGATAGCATAAAATTAGCAATTCCAGCAATTTTATCTAAATCTTGTAATTCATCTAAAGTTAATTTATCAATTTTATCATTTTCTGAAGGTCTTACTTCAGATAATTTCTTATCTATTACTGAAGAAAGAGAGCGAATTCGTTCAATATCTTTTAAAAAATCTCGTTTAGAATTAAGCATCATCAAACGTTAGATAATTTAGAAAAATCAACAAGAGGGTACTGCTTATTTAATTTAGAGTTGGCCATCAATTTAACTTCATTAAGCATCATTGCACATTCTTCATTGGATTTACTAAAATCAAAACGTGCTTGAGTGAGAACAGCAGAATCCAATACAATACTACCAAGACATACAGATAATTCAGATAATTTTTGACTAGACATAGGAGAAATAGTGAATAACTGTGCACTCACAGTTCTAATCATAGGAATAGATGAAGGAAGAATTTCAGGAATACTTTGAATTCCAGATATACAACTAATTTGATTCTTAATTTGAAATAATATATCTAAAGAAAAAACTATCATTTGTTCTAATTTGAGATTTTTGATATGGGATGTATCAAATTCATCAAAATCAGTTACAAGATAATCATTTAGATTTTTTAAGTCACTTCTTTGTTTTTGAAGAATTTCAATAATAGTTGAAAGTAAACTAATAGAGAAATCCAATCTAGGAACAAGAGTTACAGAATATGAAGTATTTTCAGATGTTAACTCATCAAAACTACATTTAACTAACATTACATTGTTTAAGATAATTTGTATTTCAGTACGGTGTAACAATAATTTTAGTAACCGCAGTAACACCAATCAGCAGATACAACTTTGGTTTTTTTTGAGTGATTGTATAAAGGAATTTAGCTCTCAATTTTACCTAATAACAAATCTAGGTAAAATATGGCAAATGAGCAAGTGTTAACAGTAAGTTTAGAAGAATTTGGACTCAGCAAGTATGAATCTCAGGCATACATAGCATTAATTTCCAAAGGAACCATTTCAGCAAGTGAATTAGCATATTATTCAGAAATTCCAAGAACCAAGATTTATCCAACATTACTAAAACTAGAGAGTAAAAAATTAGCTATAATTTCAAAAAGTAAACCAATAATGTGTACAGCCATTTCACCAGAAGATGCTTTTGATGAAGTAATACATGAACAAATTAACAAAGTTAATGCCATGAATACACTAGTATCAAATTTAAAAAAAGCAAGTGAAAAAAGTAGAAAATCAAGAGGATCAGAAGAAAAAAGATATTTTCACATCAGTACAAACAAAGTTTTATCTCAACTTCAAACTATGATTGGAGGTTCAAAATCATCAATCAAAATAATGACAGATCAAGGAGGTTTAGGATTATTAGCTGAATGTAAAGAACAATTATCAGGAGTTGTTCGTAGAAATTTAGATATTAAATTAATTATTCCAACATCACAAATCGGTTCAGAAACATATAGGGTAATTCCAGTTGGAGTAGAAATTAGAACATCAGAAATTGCACAAAATTGTTTTATTTTTGATGAGACAGAATTATTGATAATAAATAACAATAATGGAAAAGGTGCTATTTTTTCATCAACAGAAATTTTAGGAATTCATCAAGAGAAAGTATTTTCAAGTATTTGGAAAAATGCAATTAAAACAAAAGTTGTTGCAGATATGACAAAAACAGAAGCACAGGAAATTTTTAAAATTATTAAAATCATTAATGAAGCAGGATTAATGTACATTCTAAATTCTACAATGATATCAAAAAAAGAGTTAGATATGCTGAAATTATTAGAAAAAAATGGAATAAATTTAAAATCAAAATCACTAGATGATGTTATAGACATTATTGATGCAATTATTCAAATTACATGTTCAGGACATATTAATTTTGAAGCAAATACCAAAAACATTACAATAGAATCAAAACTTAGCAGCGGTCATTCATTACCATGGGTTTCAATTTTGGAAGGATATTTAAAAAAACAAGGCTACAAAACAAGAACAATATACCAAAATAACTCCAACAAAGGAGAAAAAATACATATTAAAATAAGTAAAAATTAAAATCATCCTCAAATTACAGCATATTATTGATTGAAGAAAAACTCACATCATTAGGAATTAAACTTCCAATTCCACCAACTCCTGCAGGATCATATGTTCCTGCAATTAAAACAGGGAATTTACTATTCATTTCAGGTCAAATTCCAATGGAAGAAGGCAAAGTGATATGCACAGGAAAAGTTACAGATGACAATTTAGAAACAGCACAAAAATCAGCAAAAATGTGTGCAATCAATCTTTTAGCTCAAATTAAAAGAGAATTAGGCAGTTTAGATAAAGTTACAAAAGTTGTCAGATTATCAGGATTCATAAATTCAGATGCAGAATTTTACCAACACCCAAAAGTAATCAATGCAGCATCAGATTTGTTCTTTGAAATATTTGGAGATAAAGGAAAACATTCAAGAATTGCAGTAGGAGTTGCATGTTTGCCACTAAATTCAATGACTGAAATTGATGCAGTAATTGAATTTTCAGAATAAGGTTACAATTTTAAAAAATTTGAAATTAAAAGAACCAAGCATACGGTGGTGTGTTTCATAAAATAATGCAAAACAAAAGTGCTGAAAAAAAATAAAATCTATTTAATTTTCTTGTTTAATTCAGTAATGAATTTTTTAATTTTTGGTTTTGGAACTACTGCACCACATGCTTTATCATGTCCTCCACCAGAACCACCCAAACTTGTTGCCAAAAGATTCACAATTTTACCTAAATGGACTTTACAATTTTTAGATCCTCTAACTGAAACAGCATAAATTCCATGATCAACTCTTTCTTTGTATGCAACACCAACATCTTTTCCAGATAATCCCATGACAAAGTTAACTGCACCACTTGCACCAGAATCTAAAATTTCCATATGACCAAGATTACTCATTGTTTTCATACCCTTTTTGACTTTGGCAATTATTCGAGATAGTTTTTCTACTTGAATTTGTGCAAATTCAAAAGTATTTGGAATATCATGAGGGAATTTTGAATCAGCTAATTCTTCAACTAAATATTGTAAATAATCAGGTTCTCTTTGGTGTCCCACAATATTATACGTCATGGTAGTTGCACTAATCAAGGCAAATTGCCTATCATAAATTTGAAGTAATTTTGAACCAAGTGGTCTATCCTCCATATAATCAGTGATAGCAGCACAGGTGGCAACAAAAGATGCATGATCATTTAATTTTGATTTGTAAGCATGGTAAACCTGAACAGTAGTACATTCATTGATATCATGAATAACTTTTACTTTGAGTTTTTCTAATGCAGTTACAACAGTTGGATCAATATCATGATGATCAATGTAAGTAACAGAAACTTTATTTTTTCGTAGTCGAGACATAATGTCGATAAACTCATCTTGTGTTTTTTTACTTAATCCTAAATCACAAATAAATAAAGATTTTAATTTTTCATCAGAAACTACTTTGTTTAATGCTTCCATTTGACCAGGATAATCCACTAGCATTTGATCACCGCCAAAAGCCTGTCGAATTAATGCAGCAGAACTAATTCCATCACAATCTTCTTTATGAGAAATACAAATTACTTTAGTTCGTTGTGATTTAGTTACTTTCTTTGCTGCTGTTTTTTTAGTTACTTTCTTTGCTGCTGTTTTTTTAGTTACTTTCTTTGCTGCTGTTTTTTTAGTTACTTTCTTTGCTGCTGTTTTTTTAGTTACTTTCTTTGCTGCTGTTTTTTTAGTTACTTTCTTTGAAATCTTAGATGCTACCAATATGATATCAAAATTCACAGACCCTCATTTAAATGAAGAATGTAAAGTTAAGATTTCTGAATACTTGGAGAAATTAAAGAATCAGAATCCAGATAAATATGATAAAAAGATTCACCGTCCATTTGTGTTTGATAATCAATTTCTTGAATTTTTTTTAATTCTTCAGGTGAAGCATTCAAAATTAATTCATCTAGGTTATCCAAATGGTTACGTTCTATTGAATTCATTTAATATTTGATCAAAAGTGAGGATTTATTATCAAAAGTTGTCATTTTAGACTAATTACTAAATTTAATAGACAATATTTTAGAAAAAACATAATAAAAGAATTCAAGCAGGCTCAAACATGGAGACAAAAAATATTGGACTACGTGGAATAGAGGTTGCAGATACCAAAATATCCAATATTGATGGTGAAAAAGGAAAATTAATCTACAGAGGATTTGATATTTTAGATCTTACAGAAAATTCAACTTTTGAAGAAACTGCATATTTACTACTTTATGATAAATTACCTACTAAAGCAGAATTAAATGAATTTAATTCAAAACTAGTAGAAGCAAGATACATTCCAAAACAAATGCAAAAAAACATGTCAAATTGGAGAAAAGATGCAGATCCAATGGATATGCTTCAAGCATTTGTATCAGCACTTGCAGGATATTACGATGAAGAGTTTGCCAATAAAGAAGCAAGTTATGAAAAAGCAATTAATCTTCTTGCAAAAGTTCCAACTATCATTGCAAGTTGGCAAAGAATCAGAAATGAATTAGACATTGTAGATCCAGATTCATCACTAAGTCATGCTGCAAATTTTCTATACATGATGTCAGGAGAAAAACCAGATGCAGAGGTAGAAAAAATATTTGATACTTGTTTAATACTTCACGCAGATCATACATTTAACGCATCAACATTTACTGCAAGACAAGTTGCATCAACTAGAGCACACATGTATTCAGCATCAAGTGCAGCAATAGGTGCATTAAGTGGGGAATTACACGGAGGTGCAAATACAGAAGTTATGAAAATGTTATTAGAAATTTCTCAAATAGACAAAGTAGAACCATGGATAAAAGAAAAATTAACTCAAGGAGAAAAAATAATGGGTATGGGTCATGCAGTGTACAAAACATATGATCCAAGAGCACAAGTTCTAAAAAAATTATCAAGAAAATTAGCTGCTAAAAGTAAAGAACCATGGTTTGATTTAACAGAAAAAATCGAAACAGTGACAATTTCAGAAATGAAATTACAAAAAGATAGAGACATCTATCCAAATGTGGATTTGTACAGTGCATCACTATACTATATGTTAAAAATTCCAATGGACCTTAACACTCCAATTTTTGCAATTTCAAGAGTTGCAGGATGGGCAGCTCACATCATAGAAGAGAAATTTGCAGAAGCTGCACCAAAAACAGCACTATACAGACCAAAGGCAGTATACGTAGGAAAATATTGTGGACCTCAAGGATGCGAATACAAAACACTAGACTTGAGAAAATAATTTTTAATTTCTTGTACTAAGCCAATCTTTTGCTTTAGAATTTACATCGTGTTTGTATAAAACTTCAAAAACCATATCGTAAAATGTAATACCTTTTTTTTGAGCCTGTTCATCTAACCACTTTATTCCATCAGATAATTCAGGATCATACTCAGAAAATTCAACTAACTCATCAACCATTTTTGAAAAGAACGCCTGAGATTCCATTATACGTACATATTTCAAACTATGATCATAAATTGGGTATTCGAAATATATAGACAAAATACCACCTTTTGATTGACAATTGAACCATATTCTATACATAGATGGAGACTTTGAGAATATTTCATGGGTAATTCAAACAGGGGAATCAACAGCGTCACAAAACAGAGAGCATGTAGAAATTTACAAAAATAAAATTACACAAATACAATCAAAGTATGTAGCATTACACATTGGATTATTTTGGAGTATTGGAACCTATATCATAAAAAACAATGATGAAATTAAAATAAAATTAGATGAAGAAATTATGTATGAACAATTAAAAACCAATACCATAATTGAGGATGAATTTATAAAAAATAAAATACGATTTATCAATAGTTTCATCAAACAAAGAAAATTAAAAGTGGAGTATCAAAAAATTGATTCAAAAAATAACATTGCAAAAAAGTTGTAAAATAAGAGATTAAGACCGAGAACGATTAGTTATTCGGTGAGACCTCTTAATTGTAATTACAAATAAAATTAAGACATTAGAAAATAAAACAAAGAATTGTTAAACAACGTTAACAATACCCATGATTAAATTAAAGCGATCAAGTAGAATTTACAATAGATGGTTCAAATTCTTGTAAATATTTCAAGAATATCTAAAATGTGAGAATTAAGTTATTAGATTTATTTAACGTAACAAGAATTTTTCAAGTAATGACAAGTATGGATAAAGCTGCAATAGTCTTTTCAATAGCTATTGCACTAGTAGGTGTAGGAATTGCCGCAGTAGGCGATTCAGTAGATTATTCACCAACAACCACACCATCAGTTTCAACTCCAATCTCAGAATCAGAAACGTCATCTGGCGCTTTTGGTGCTGAGTTATCAGCTAAAATTAGAGCTGAAGCAGAAGCAGGAAATTCAGTAAGTGCTGATTCATTACAAGATAGACAAGCAGCAGCTGACAAAGCCGCAGCACAAGCAGCAGCTGACAAAGCCGCAGCACAAGCAGCAGCTGACAAAGCCGCAGCACAAGCAGCAGCTACAGATGCAGCAGCTGACAAAGCCGCAGCACAAGCAGCAGCTACAGATGCAGC
>Ga0209576_1000724_pt1 | contig 20122 bp, 14 predicted proteins | sample SaaInlV_DNA_135m_FD_184686 | JGI IMG/M metagenome (GOLD analysis project Ga0209576, IMG submission 184686) | Marine microbial communities from expanding oxygen minimum zones in the Saanich Inlet - SI075_LV_DNA_135m (SPAdes) (version 2) | ecosystem: Environmental > Aquatic > Marine > Unclassified... | reverse complement strand
GCTAACCAAATCCCATCAGGGCTTGATCGCATATCAGCAAAAGCGGCAAACAATATTAAAGAGATTTCCGGTATATCTGACGCTATGTTGGGGCAAAGTCCGGCAGAGGTTTCAGGTGTAGCGCTTGAGGCGAAGACTCAGCGTGGATCGGTTCAGATCCAAACACTGATTGATAACTTGGCCCGTACTAGACACTTCCTTGCTGAGAATATGTTACAGCTTATACAACGGTTCTATAATGAGCACCGCGTGATACAGATTACCCGTGGTAATATGGCACACCCTGAACAACAGGGGGAAGCGATTAGTATTAATGCCCCAGATCCGGCTACAGGTGAGATTATTAATAATCTTACTATAGGCGAGTACGATGTGGTTATTAGTAATCAGCCTGCACGCGATACATTTGATGAGTCACAGTTCGCAGAGGCGTTGAACCTCCGTACTGCAGGTGTTATGATCCCTGATGATGCTATTATTGAGTACTCACATCTGTCACAGAAATCGAATCTGGCTGAACGTATACGTAAGATGAATGGTCAGGGTACACCTACTGAAGAAGAGCGTGCGGTACAGGAGCAGGCTGAGGCGATGGAAGCTAGATTGCTTGAGCTCGAGATGGCAGAGACAGAAGGTAAGATTGCTCAGATTAATGCACAGGCAGCGCTAACAAATGCTAAAGTACGCGATATCGAAACCGATGGCGATGACCTAGAGCTTGAAATTCATAAACTTGAACAGACATTAATGAACGCCCGTGAGGAGAGAGCTAATAAACTAAAACTAGCTAAACTTCATACGGACGCTAATATACAGAAAGCATCTACTGATGCTGGAACGAGATTAACCCTGGCCGCAGTTAATGGTAGCAGTAAGAGCGGCTAAAATTTACATCACCTATAGGAGTTTATAATGAGTAATGAAGAATTAAGTCCGTTTGATGCGGAGAATGACGTTGCGGCTATCCCAGTTGAAGATGATAGAGGCGACATAGTAGTAGAAGAGGTAGAAGACATCCCAGCGGTGGATGAACCTAAATCAGAAGAAGAGCTGATTGTTGAAGAAGCTCTAGAACCAGAACCAGAACCAGAACCAGAACCAGCTACGATACCAAAAGCTCGACTTGATGCAGAGTTGGCAAAACGGCGTGCGGTTGAAGCTAAACTTGCTGAGTATGAGCAGTCACAACCTACTGGAGTACAGAGTGAATTTGATTTCGATACTAAAGAAGAACTATATGCAGATGCTATTCTTGATGGAGATAAGGAACAAGCTCGTACGCTTAGGGCGGAGATTAGACACGCTGAAAAGCAGCAGTATCAAGCAGATGTTGCGTATCAGTCAAACAGTACGTTAAATCAAGCTAAAGAGCAGCGTGATTTTGATGCAGCTACTGCACGTTTAGTAGCATCGAATAATGTTTTTGATGAGGCTAGCCCAGGTTTTAACGGAGATTTGGTTGATAGAACAAATGTGATGTTTGCCGGATATGTTAACCAAGGGTATACAAGATCAGATGCTATCCAGATGGCAGCCGAGACTATGCTTCAAACTGTGGCTCCCGTAGCGTTAGGTGGGGCTACTCCAAAGACTGTACAAAGTAGGGTCGCGGAAAAAGTAGCGGCATCGGCTAAGCAACCACCTACTGCAGGCGGTATGAATGGAGCTTCTGCGGGGAAGAGTAACATACCGGACGTTATGTCTATGGACGACGCGCAGTTTTCGGCATTCGTAGATAAAGAACCCGATACGTACCATGACCTCAGAGGGGATTTTGTACCAGGGTAAGTGAAATAGTACTTGACACTACTATTCTTTAATGTAATAGTAGTGTTATTAAACACCTCGCAAGCACGGAGAGTCGAGCCTCTTTAGATTAACTACCAAAGTAGTTCTTGTTATACTGGGCAAGTAAAATATATTTTGGGCGTAAAATTTACAGTTAATAGGAGCCGCCATCCTTAGTTTTTTATTTTAACTTTATAGGAGAAAGCAAAATGGCTTTTACTAACTTTGCCGCACTAACTTCTGAACAGAAGAAAGTATGGTCACGTGACTTATGGAAATATGCACGTAATAACTCTTTCATTAATAAATTTGCAGGATCAGGCTCTAATGCTATGGTTCAGCGTATTAGTGAGCTTACTAAAACTGAGCGTGGAGACCAAGCGGTCATCACACTTTTAACTGATCTTGAAGGCGACGGTACTGTAGGTGATAATACACTTGAAGGTAACGAAGAGCAGATCAAGGCATACGATAAAGTAATTCGCATTGACCAAATCCGTCACGCGAATCGTACTACAGGTCGTATGGCTGATCAGAAAACTATCGTTAACTTCCGTGAGAACTCACGTGATGCATTAGCATATTGGTTGTCAGATCGTATGGATCAGATGGCATTCTTGACTATGTCAGGCGTTGGTTTTAATTATACTACTAGTGGCGTAGCACGTTCAGGGTCTAGTCTTGCTAGTCTTGAGTTCGCTTCAGATGTAAGCGCACCTACAGCTAATCGTCACTTCCAGTGGGATGCGACTAATGGACTTTCAACTGGCGATGTTACTGCAGTAGGCGCAGCTGATACTCCTAGTTATGCTATGCTTGTCGAGATGAAAGCTAAGGCTAAAGATAAGTTTATCCGCGGTATTCGTGCAGGCGGCGGCGAGGAAGTTTTCCACGTCTTTATGTCTCCACAGGGTATGGCTAAACTTAAACTTGATTCAGACTACCTAGCTAACGTTCGTAACGCTGGTGTTCGTGGATCTAAGAATGAGCTCTTTGCTGGTTCAACTTCTGTGCTAGTAGACGGTATGTGGATTCATGAATATAGCCACGTACTAACTCCAGCAGCATCAGCTGATACTGGTGAAGGTGCTTGGGGCGTTAAGGGTCAACGAGTTCTTATGTGTGGAGCTCAGGCTCTCGCTATGGCTGACCTTGGCAAACCTTCTTGGGACGAGAAAGATTTCGACTATAATAATCAGAAAGGTATTAGTACCTCTAAGATTATGGGTATGTTGAAACCTAAGTTCCATTCAATCATCGATTCTGGCGTTGAAGACTTCGGTCTAATCGCAGTCGATACTGCTATTTAATGGAGAACTATCATGGCAATTACTAAAGATGCTGGTCGTCAGACTACACTTACTGCAGATGTGGATTTCACGTTTGCTTCGCTAACTAATGGTTCTGCTGAAGCTGCTATTGACCTACCTAATGGTGCGGTTGTAACAGGAGGTTTTGTCGTAGTTGACACTGCTTTCTCTACAGGCGCTACACTAGATGTAGGTGATGGTGGTGACGACGACCGTTATACTTCAACTGCTGTTGCAGTAACTACTGGGCGCACAGCTCTTACCTTAACAGGGTATGAGTATACTGCGGCTGATACTATTGATATTACTATGAACTCTACGGCTACTGCTGGTGCAGCACGCCTAGTAGTTGAGTATTATGTTGATGGTAGATCTAGTGAGGTACAGGCGTAAAACCCTAATGGCCCTCCCTATTGGTTTAGCGGGGGCCACCAAGTTTCCTCATTGGTGATGTGGAAAACCGACAACACTGGTCTTTTCTGGTGTTGTCCCTATTTTTTAAGGTGTGGCATAATGGCATTATTATTTTCAAGATTAGGTATTAGATTTACCAACGGTGTAGAAAGAGGATATATACCCTCTAGGCGACCTATTGATATTGACGATAGTCTTGTTGATGCGGCACTTGCAGCAGGAGCGGAGCTCATAGGAGCCCGTCCTGAACCTACCCCTGTACAAATTACAGCGGTAGTAGATGAACCCATTGATGGGGCTAGCGCGGAGCTTATAGCAGCGCTTAAAGATATGATGGATAAGGAGAGTAACCCGCTGACAGCTAGGGGCTTGCCTAGGCTTGATACATTAAAAGAGTATTATGGTAAGGATATAACTACTGCGCAGCGTGATGCGGCTTGGGAAGCTATGTAATGGCCTTAGCTAGCGCAGTTATCAGTCGTGTACGAGACCTGCTTAATGATACAGGTAGCGTTAAGCATTGGACAGATAATGAGATGCTACGATGGCTCAGTGATGCACAGCGTGATATAGTGTCTCAGATCCCTACTGCTAATACAACTATAGCTTCGTTTACTCCGGTAGCCAGTAGTAGCGAGCAGAGTTTATCAGGAATAAGTAACTTCCATAGGCTTCTTAAAGTTATGCGTAATACGCATGATACAGATAATAGGGTCACGCTATTAAGTACAGAGGACGAACTCGGGATTATTAGTACAAGTTGGCATACAGCAGCGGTTAATTCTAAAGCAACAGCTGAAAGATATGTGTATGATTTAGTATCCCCAGATGTTTTCTATGTATACCCAAATGTAAATACGACAACTAGGCTTGAGCTAAAATATTCGACTTTACCTATTGAGGTATCTGCTACTGGCGATACTTTAGAGCTCCCAGATGAGTTCTTACCACTTATGACAGATTATATGGTGTATAGAGCGTTTGCAAAGGATACAGATTTTGGCAGTACAACTAATGCTAAAGTTTATTTAGATAATTATAATGCGGGAATAGCCGCCAGAGGTGCATCGTAAATGGCACAGGTAGCATTTGAAACTTTAGCCGATGAACTACGAATAGATATTCCAGAGGTAGTTGATGCTCTAGCTATCCGTGAAGTTCGCAATATAGCGATAGATTTCTGTGAGCGGACTCGTTGCTGGAAGTTCGAGCAGGATACTATAATAACCACGACTAATAGTGAATATGATATGGAGCCTCCATCAGGGGCGGTCGTATCTGAGATTATCAGAGTTGAGTACGGTGGCACTATCCTCGTGGGAAAACCTTATGAGAAGCTGATTAATTATACATCTGGGGCTACCCAGTATTATGGGATGATTAACCCTAAGGTAATAAGACTTTCACCTACTCCGGTAGCGGGTAAGGCACTAGATATGCTGGTAGTGCTTAAACCGTCTACGACTGCTAAACGGATTGAAGATTATATATTTAATGAGTATTCTGATGCTTTCAGGCATGGGGCACTTATGAGGCTATTTGCTATGGCTAATAAGCCGTGGACTGATGGGTCTTTAGCGGGATATCATAGGGATGAGTACCGTGATCTTATAGACGTAATTACAACTAAAAGTGAGACAGGCGGCGTTAGGACAACGCACACAGTTCAATACGGGGGCATCTAATGGCCTCGGTATCATTTAAATTATTTAAAGGTATATCCCCAAAGTTAGATCCTAAAGAGTTGCAGGGCGGGTATGCACAGATAGCCTCAAATATAGACCTTACCTCAGGTAAAATAAACCCGTTAAAATCCCCGTTAGCATCAGGGAGTAGCACAGTTTCAGCTGTTGCTAAAAGTTTATATGGGTTTCCTAATGGGGCTGGTACTTTATGGTTTGAGGATAACGACGAGCATAGCGTAGTACAAGGGGCAGTACCAGGGACTACTGAGAACAGAACTTACCTTAGTGGTGGGGCAGTTCCAGAGATGACATATGCCTCACTAAATACTGGAGTAGCACCGTTCCCTAATACTACACGCCGTCTTGGGGTTCCACCTCCGGTTAGCGCACCAGGTATTGGTACGCCAAGTACAAAGGATGAGCATACTGATCCAGCTGATTCAGATAAAATTACTACTGCATATGTGTGTACTTACGTTACGGACCAGTATGAAGAAGGTCCTCCTAGTGTGCCATCTGGACTTATTGATATATATTATGTAGATCAAGAAGTGACCGTTACAGTTCCTAGTACGCCAAGCATTACAACTCCTACGGGCGCACCCACACCTAACATAACGAAGGTGCGTATATACCGTGTAGCTACAGGTACGACTGGAGCAGCATATCAGTATGTGACGGAGACTACTCCGGGCAACGTTATAACAGACGGTACGCTTACAGAGAATCTAGCCGCGTCTATTACTAGCACTAACTGGCTTCCACCACCTCCATTCAACACAGTAGCGGTTTCATCAACTACATACCAGTATGACTGGGCCTACCCTACAGGTGCGCTCAAAGGTCTTACTATGATGGCTAACGGCATTATGGCAGGGTATACAGGTAAAGAGATTTGTTTTAGTGAAGCCTACTACCCACATGCTTGGCCTGAAGAGTATCGGATCACTATAGACTATGACATAGTGGGATTAGCTGCAGTTGGACAGACACTTGTGGTATCCACTAAGGGCAACCCTTACCTAGTTACTGGTGTATCACCTAACTCACTTACGCAAACTAAGCTAGAGGTTAATCAGGCTTGTGTGTCTAGTCGTAGTATGGTGGACATGGGTGAGAGTGTTCTATATGCAGCACCAGATGGTATTGTTCAAGTTAAGAGTTTTGGAGCTAAGTTAGTTACAGGAGATATTATAGATCGTGACTACTGGCAGAGTCTTACACCTAGCGGAATCCACGCCTATTACTGGGAAGATAAGTATGTAGGTTTCCACAGTACTGGCGGGTTTATATATGCCCCGAGCAGCAATGACTTTACTACGTTTACTCATACGGCTACGGCGGGGCACAATATATTAGAAGAGGATTCACTGTATATATCGCAGGGTACGAGTATTACTAAGTGGGCACAAGGTACCGCGGGTACGTTTACATGGAAATCTGCTGAGTTAATGTTAGATAAACCTTTAGCCTTTTCAGCAGTACAAGTTATAGGGCATCATACAGTTGCTGAACCTGTAGTACTTACACTGACTTTAGATGGGGTTGAGCAGACAGCAGTGTCTATTACAAGTAATAGTCCAGTTAGGTTGCCTAGTTACCCAAGAGTTTATAAGTACGAAATACAAGTATCAGGTACTACTACAGTTGATTCTATAACTTTGGGTAATACAGTAAAAGATCTAGGGTCGTTGTAATGGCCGAGACTAAGATACCGGCCATCCCTGAACCACCTCAAGGTACACTCTATGGGTTCCTCTCAGCCGTAAAGAATGCAGTTGAAGTAAGGCTCGGGTTAAGAGGGGATAAGCTTGATAGAGCTGTAACGCTTAGAGAGTTGTTTAGTTCTGGCGTTATCGTTGCTAGTGCTGGTAGTGCTGTATCAGCCCCAGAGGATAGTAGTACGGGATATGGATCGGCAGCTAGTAGTTATACTCCAGCTGTACCTTCGGCACCTACCTCACTCGCTACTACCCCTTCTACGGACCAGATATTTCTTACTTGGGATTGGGCATCATATGCTGGGCATGATGTCACTGAGATATGGAGAAGTACTAGCAGCAGCTGTGATTTTACTGGTTTGGATGGGTGTACGATGATAGCGGTCGAAGCTGGTAAGCTTATGGCTGATGTCCCACCAACTTCTGGTACATATTACTATTGGGTTAGATTAAGGACAACTGCTGGTGCTAATAGTGATCCGTATCCAGCGGCTAGTGCTGGGGTTAGCGGAGCATTTAATGCAGGGGCTGATTCTGGGACGTGGCAGAATGGTATTGCTACAGAGATTACAGCATATGAGGCTAGTTTTACTAAAGCGGCTATGACCAGTGTCCAGAGCCATAACTACTTTGCGGGTGTAACTGGGTGGAATATAGGTAAAGATGGTAGTGCTGAGTTTAACTCTGGAACATTTAGAGGGACGCTTAACGTTAAGAGTGCAACTTCTGGTGCTAGAATGGAGATGACCAATAGTACTTTAAAAGTATATGACTCAGCCGGCACCCTAAGGGTGAAGATAGGGGATCTTAGCTAATGGCTTTTGGTATCCAGTTAATGGACAGTAGTGGTAATACTACGCTAGATTCTACAACGGTAGCATATTCACACATAGATGTTATTTCAGTAGCTAAAGGAGCGTCTGGCAGCCAAGCATACCCTAATTTAGTTGGGTGGACTATATATGTTTCGCAGATACAGGACTTTGCTACGTATAGTGACTATAACGATATTGTTGATTGGTCAGGGGTAGATGTAGGGATTACATATCCTTCTGGGGTACCTACAGTTGCATATGACTCTAACCAGAGTGTCGGAAATGGTGGATTGGTTCAGCTGTTTATTATGGGTAACTAGTAATGGCTTACGGATTAGAAATAAAGAATGATAGTGGAAACTTCCTTATCCAAGATAAAGCACCTAGTTATATGTTTATAGGTAAAGCTACGTATGACTCGTTAGTATCACACACTTCTGTACCTTCATCGTGGAAAGGGAGGTCTTACTATTATGACCACGGTAATAGGGGTAGCCAAAACTGTTCTGGGAGTCTATCAGGCTCGGGTAGTTTTGAAATACGTACATATAATGGTTATTATAGATCTTGTACAAAAAATTATAATTGCGGGAGTCTGACGACATACTACACTATTCCAGATGATGGGGGAACAGCTATTTTTTATGTATATAGTATGCACCGCCCTATAGTGTTCTCGGCTGGCAGTGCTACAGCTAGTATCACTGATACGGGGGTAACTAACGGTGAGGGCGAGACTAGGTGGGATATAGCTTTACTAGTTGATTACCCCGCTGGGGACCCATCGGGAGTTGCAGCGATGGAGGTGTACTGCTTTGCATATAACACAGGTACGCCTACCGGCCAGGGATTAGCTGTGTTTGATTCAACGGGGAGTAATACATTTGATAGTAATAAAACTATTTTAAATATTAAAGATATTATGACTATTACAGCCCTTGACGTAGACGGACAAACATTAGGTACTATAGGCTACACATATACTGGAGGGACTGAAGTTTCTTCTATGTCTAAACCTATGTGGGCTTCGGTGGATTGGGCAAGGTGGTATCGTAGGCTAGAAAGTCCGAGTGATAGGCAGTCTATGTATTATGACCCTATCTTTGGTTCCCCAGCATGTATTTATGCTGATTCAGCGTGGGTGTACCACTGGTTTATAACAATCGGGGTGGTATCGGGTTTTTATTGGAATGGTACAACTATTACAGCAAATTTCAATGTTGCAACCAAACTAGATTGGGGGGTTACAGAGTCTAGTGGGAATGCGGCATCGGATACGTTATACGGGCAAAAAACTATACCTCTTCCGATAATAGTACCAATAATCGATGGTGCAGATTACGATTAACTATGATATACTTAAACAAACAACGGAGAAATAATTATGTCTACACCTTGGTACGAGAATAGTAGAGGAGGCACTAGTGCTCTTGGTTCTGCAGCTATTACAGCAGGATCATCACTCCTAGGTCATTTTGCTGGACGTAGTGATCGTAAAAGAGCAGCAGCAGCACAGAGAGAGTCTGCAGCAGCTATGCGTGAAGCTAATGCCATATCTCAGAAGCGTTTAGATTATGAGATTAAGGCTAGAGACGCATCTATTGCTGAGGCTAAACGACAACAAGAAGGACGTTTAGCAGATGTTACAGCTACTGGTGAGCTATCAGGCAATAGTACAGCACGGTTAGGTGAGGTAGCTTCTACCATAGGTCAGCAGTATGATACTGCAGCTCAATCTCAGCAACGTCAAAGTCTTGGCATGGGTATAGATCCTACTAAACTAGCTAGATCGGGATACCATAATGTATCTGGTCAAGCACTAGGTAAAGCAGCAGCTATTACTCGTGAAAGAACTAGGGGTGCTAAAGAGGGTGCAGATATTAGAAATAAAGCAAGATCCTATGTGGCTACTGGCGATGTTAACTATGGTAATGCGCTAAGTAATACCACTGGAGTTGGTTCAGCATATGGCGATATGGCTACTAGTCAGAGAGCACTTGGGCAAGGATATGGTCAGGATGCTAACCGATATAGCCGAGATGCTCAAGCTACGCAGAACGCTATCGCAGGGTTAGGGCAACGTTTTGAATCTAGGTATAACCAAGATGCTTATGATAAAAATGCTTATGAGCAAGCAAACATACGTAACGCAAACGAATCAACACGTAATACTTTATTGGAAAAGGCTATCATAAATATGGCAGGAGCTAATGTTAACAAGGAGGATGCGTAATGAGTTCATTAGGTAATCTAGCTAGGTCTATTAGTTACGGTAACCAGCAGCGTAGTGTGTATGATACACAGAATCAACAACGTGCTACTAATGAGCTGGCAAGAGCTGAGGCCATCCAGAAGAGTGAGCGTGAAAAGTTCTTAGCTGAACAAGCGGTAGGCGATATTGAAGCTTTCCAAAGTAACCGACCTACGCAACAGTCGTTAGGTCTATCGAGAGTTAAACCACCCGCTGTTACGGTTAAACCACCCGCTGTTACGGTTAAACCACCCGCTGTTACGGTTGAGGATATAGAAACTCAGTCTAAGCTGGGAGATACCCAAAAGATAGAAGCTGATATAGTTAAAGATCCGGGGGTGATGACTAAGGTGGGGGATTGGATTACCGAAAACCCATTAGATGCAGCAGCTACTGCTGCTATGTTTGTTCCCGGAGTTGGTTGGGTAGCATCTGCAGTATTAAGATCATTTAGTGCAGGGGGTAAGCTCTATGGCGTATATAAGAAAGGTAAACAGGTCGTAAAAGCTGCAGATGAACTAAGTAAACGTGCTACGGTTGCTACACGCCGTGGGTTAGGGAGAACGCGCCGTGAGTATGGGGATCCAGGGGCTTTTGGCCGTAGAAGAACTATACCAGCAAACCGCAGAAACTTTGATACTGAGGCCGCAGCGCAGCGTTCATTAAATGCGAGTAACTATCGTGCGGGTTCACAAGAAGTTATCCAGACGGCTAACGGGAAGTGGACGATTGCGCCTACAGTTAAAAATGTACTTACATCAAGTAAAACTGCAGCGGTTGGCGGAGCGGTATATCTAGGCAGTAGCGCGCTCTCAGATGATGAGAAGAAAGCTAAAGTTAATGAACATAAAAAAGACCCCTCTGGGGATATTCCGTCGCCAGCAGGTGAGCCTACTGAGCGTATGTGGAAGAACGCGGCTGGTATTGAAATGACTGAGACTGAGGCCACTAAGGTACTTTCTACGGCTACTAAGGCTTGGAACGCACGTAAGTTAGCCGCTGTACGAAGACTACAAGAAGGTGGTATTCTCGGGAAGGATTCGTTATCCAATTTCATTGAAACCGGAACACTGTCTATGTCAGCTAAGGATTTGGCTAGTAAGGTTAAAAGTAAATCCGATATAATGAAGGGGGTTAGCTCCACATTAGATATGGTGGTCCCTGGGCTGGAAGACTATTATGGGGGGGCACGAGGGTACTTTACTAAAAGTGCTAAGGGGGTTAAAAAGTTTGATACCGATAAGGCTAAGTCTGATATATATAACACCTTATCACAATCACCCGCGGCGATAGCAGTAGTTTTTGGAAGGCGTAGTATGGATGAAATGACACCAGCAGATTTCGCACTCGCAGGGAAGATTATAGGTATGAATAGATCTAATGATTTCCAAGGGAGTCAGTCTAGTTGGTACAACCCAATGTCTGAAGACAGAGCAGCTAATCTCAGTACAGGTAATATGCTGATATCTAAATTCCTAGCTAAGTTTTCTGAGTCACAGAGTACAATCGCACTACTTACTAAAGATGGAAGTAAGAAACAGTTTGATGTCGCGTTATTGCGGGAAGAAGCCGATAATGCGGGTATTACGCTAGACAAACTTATCGCACGTATTATAGGTGAGAAAGATACGTCTGAGCCGATGAAACCGCAATGAGTCTTGACGATACCGTCGCACGGTTAATAGCCGGAGCATCTGATGTAACTGATGCTCGCGGTATGGAAGATGCGGATACTATACAACGGTACAGGCTTCTTGGGTTTGATGCCAAAGAAGAAGGCCACGTTAGTGGAGATATTGCTTCGGAAGGTGGGTCTATTTATGGAACCCGTGGGTCAGAGATTGAAAATAGGATAGCAACTGAGACATTATCAAAATTAGACCATATTGAGCAGGATGGATACGGTTACTACGGTAGACCACTAGGAGTTGCCAGAGATGCAAGTGGGCGTAACCTTAATGCTGTTATGGTGGCTAAAGGTGTTGGTGATGTTGCACGACACGATGTCACGAAGTTTAACGCCTATGATATAGCAAGAGGCGAGTTTAATAGACAATCAGCGATAGAAGGTACTCCAGAATATGATACGCTATCTGAATTTGTTAAGGTCGGAGAGGCTAATAGAGCCGCAGGTTTACACGGTGCTATAACACGTAGTAACGTTAGAAAACCATATAAACAACCTTTAGTAGGCGGGGCGCTTCGTAGAGGAGTAGACCAAACTCAGGGTATGTTATATGGTTTTGGGCAGGCTGTATCTAATAAGTTTGGATTGGAATCTGCTGAAGCGTGGATGGATGAGGGACGTGTACAGAACCTAGTTGAAGCTGCTAGAAACCCCCCTAAGTTCGCGACTACTGATGATGTTCATAGCCTCGCTGATACAGGTGGCTTTATCATTGAGAAGATGGTGGAGAACCTACCGAACCTCGCGGTTATGCTTAGTGGCGGTGTAGTAGGTTTAGCGGGTAGAGCCGCTGTGGGTAAAGCGTTTATTAGTGGTACGAACGCTTTCATAGCTGGTGGTGCTGCGGGTGCGTATGGCGTGCAGTCGGGCGAATATTTCAATGAGTTATTAGCTGAGGGCGTTAGTGCCGATGATGCTGCGGGTTCGTCGCTTATAGCTGGCGTACCGGGTGCAGCTCTAGAGTTTGCCCCGTTAGGCATTGCTATAGGTAAGTTAGCGAAACTTACTGGTAGTACGTCTAGGGGTATTAAAGGGCGACTTAAACAGCTTATGGGGGCGGCGGGAGTAACGTCAGTGGCTGAGGGTGCAACTGAGTACGCACAAACGGCTATAGGTCAACTTAACAAGAAGCACCATAACCCTGACTATGATATGATGAGCCCAGAGGCTATTAGTGAACGTAACCAAGCAGCTGTTGCTGGAGCTGCGGCGGGTGGTGGTACGACTGTTGCTGCTGGGGCAGCGGCTATGGGGATATCGACAGGTGTTGATGCAGTAGGAGCTATGCAGGCGCGGCGTACCGCAGAAGACGAAACTTTAGATACAAATAGTAATGCCGCTGGTATTGTCGCATATGATCGTGATACAGGGGATACGGTGACTATAGTCCCGACTACCCCTGAAACACTGCAGGTGGATATAGGTAATATAGATAAATTAGATAACGTCCGAGTTGAAGTAGTTGATGCTGCGGGGCTCAAGCGGGCGCAAGGAATAGAAGACAATGTACAGGCAGATGTCACTCCTCCACCTGTTTGGGATTCAGATGTACCCCCTGTAGGCGAGACGGCCACTAGGCAAGAAGAGGTTCGAGACGAAATACCTATTAATATATTCCGTAAGGATGGTAAACTAAAGTCCGATAGTTGGTTTAAAAACGGGAAAAATATTAGTATGACTGATCTAAATAATGTAGCTAAGCAGATGGGGGCGTGTACATAATGGCTAGTTGCTCAAATCTTAACCGTGCCCAATTAGTAGAGGCTATTAAAACGCGTTATACTGATATGGCGCAGGAGAGGTCTAAGGCGCGGGTAAAAGAAAGTGCATCTAATGGATTTCCTGAAATAGAAAAAGATACTAATCCTCAAGTAGAAGACAAGTGGTTACAGTGGCGACCTAAAACTACATACACCGATAAAGGTGAAGTTATACACCCTAGTGCTGCGGAAGTGGCGGAAGCTTTTGATGGAGTGCCGTGGAGTAACAAAACTGAGGTGTCTAATCATTACTTCTTTAAAGAAGTTCATCACCGGTGGGGTGCGGCTGTTGCTCTATTGAGTGGTAACCAGCAGGATCTATCGGACCTGCAGAAGCGTATAATGCAAATGCAGTATGATGAACTAAAGCATCTACTAGCAGCGATGAAAGTTAGAGCCCCCGAGGCTTATACCCAATATACCGCGAAGTTAGAAGCTGATGTAGCAGCAGCGAAAGAGCCTAAACCAGCGCCTAAACCAGCGCCTAAGCCTAAACCAGCGCCTAAGCAACAGAAAGCTGAATGGCAAGTAGCATTAGATAATGGGATGAGTGTTGAGGATGCCGTTACTGAGTACGGAGCAAGTAAAACTGCAATGATTAAGGCGTATGCTAAAAGTATTGGTGCGGTGGCACCTAAGCCTAAGCAACAGAAAGCTGAATGGCAAACGGTCATTGATGACTTACCGTTTAAACCAGATGTTGCAGCATTCGCTAAACAATATGGTATTAGTGCTGATACGGTTATCGCATATATTAAGGGGGACAAGAAGAAGCCGCTGGTAGTAGAGGCTAAGCAACAGAAAGCTGAATGGCAAACGGTCATTGATGACTTACCGTTTAAACCAGATGTTGCATCATTCGCTAAACAATATGGTATTAGTGCTGATACGGTTATCGCATATATTAAGGGGGACAAGAAGAAGCCGCTGGTAGTAGAGGCTAAAGAGGGTACCCCGATAGAAGTTATACCGTCTGGCAATCAAGGTAAAGGCTTAAAGGGTACTACATTTGAGGATAACTTTACCCGTGATGATAAAAAGGTATTACCCGAAACATTAGAAACTACTGATAAAGATCAGCTTCGTAAACTTGAAGAAGCTACTGATATTGGTAAACTGACGGCTAGTATTAATAAGTTTAAGGGTATCTTTAGTGCTGCGGCCATTAAAATAGGCAGAGTTCCACAACGTAAAAAGATATACCCTGACGATATATTAAATGATCCATCACTACTTATACAGCAGATGCGAGATGGTTTTGCTATGTATAGCGATGCGGATTTAGCTACTATATCAGTAGTTGCCCATCGGTGGGTTGCGCAGCGTAGTAGTGGCACGCTTAATCTGAGTAAAGATCAGGTTAAGAATATTATGCTTATGGATGCCCGACCTACTAACGCTCAGTATAAGAAAGTTAAGTCTATGGGTATACCAATGACTGTAGCTGCTAATGAGCTAGGGGGGCAGATTAAAAGTGCGTTAGGTATTAAAGCGGTTGATGATACTATCCATGATATGGATGCGCGTATGAACACGGCGTTAGGTACGTTTGCGCTGGGTGTTATAACTGATATGTCACTTGTTAAAATACAGGGTATGACTGCTGCGGAGCGGACGAAGTTTAAATTTTCGGGAGTGTCAGAGAAGGGCGCGTCTAAAACTAACTTTATTAAAGTAATACATACTGTCGATAAACAGGGGCTTGAAAAACCTCATAAAAACGTACAAGTTGCGATGGACATAGCTAAGTCTAATAATGTTGTATACGATATATTAGTCGGTGTAAATAATGTATTTGAAGAGCCGTCATTTGCGGAACCTACTTTTAAACAAATTAAGAAATTTATTAAAGCTAAGTTTGGGGTGGATTTCAAAGTACAGAAAGAACAGTTAAATGCGTTATTTAAGTATTCGCATGTTAAGTGGGTATACGACGATAGCTTTAAGAATCTTCGTGATACAAAGGGGTTTGAAGATTTCCTACTAGAGTTATCAGGAACGAACGTTGATTTTGATAAAATCCACGAAGGTCGTAGAGAAGATGAAAGGGCTAAGTTAGCAGCTACTAAGCGGGACTTGGATAATATGATGGAGTTCTCCACGCTAACCCAGCGGGATAAAGTATGGGATCCATTCTTTATCATGAATGAAGCGTGGGCTAATATCCGTATGGGTATGCAGGGGATCATTACTCCTCAGGGGAGTAAACTCCATAGATTATTTATACGTCCTGCAAAGCAGTCGTTTAGGGTTAATCCTAAGATCAAGTCAGCTTCAAGCAATTACTCTCAGTATGTTTTAGCTATTTCGCACCACCTTGGTAATGATGAAAATACTAAAAGAAGCGTGCATGTAGCTACATTCAAAAAGGCATTGGCATGGATAGAGGCTAATAAAGCGCCAGTATCAACTGCGCACGCTAAAGAGTTCTTAGTTGAGTTTGACGCTGTAGATTACGATGGGTTTAAGGCGTATATTGAACTTCAGAAGTATAACTCTGAGGCGATATTCACTTCAAATATATCACTAGAAATGGATGGTAAAACTAATGGGTTTGCTATCGGACTTATGAACAGCCCGCTTATTACTAAATGGACTGATTGGCTAGGTAAGATTGGAGTGTTTGTCCCCGGTAGTAAGCATAAAAATAGCAGCTTGTATGCACAGGATAAGCAGACAACCGATGCTTACCAGACACTAGCTAAAAAAATACCTGCCTCAGAGATACCGGAACTAATTAAGCTCTTTGGGCCAGTAACAACCAAAGGGCACGTTAATGCCCCTTGGCGTAAGCTATTGAAGTCACCGTTTACCATATATATGTACGGGGCTAGTAAAAAGTCAGTTAAAACGACGTTACTATATAGTAGTATGTTTAATAGTGTTGAGATGGCGCTATATGAGGCGGCTGAGGCTAAAGGCGACGTAACCACACCGATAGATGTGGAGGTTATGTCCTATGATACAGAGGTAGGTGCTATAGCTACTATACTAGAGAAAGAGCTCACAGAAATTAGAAGTTTCTACAAAGTAGTTACAGATGCTATGTCTATACAGGCAGCTTTATATGCTAAGGCTAGAGATGCAGCGTTTAAGGGTAAAGACCTTATTACTAAAGCCGAGCGTGCGGAGATAGAGAAGAGTTTAGAACCTATGCTCCCTCGTATGAAGGGTGGTACTGGCGAGATAATCTTCGGGAAATCTAAGAAAATAGCGAGTAATACTCCACCTGTTCAGATTCATATGGCAGTAAATGGGCAAAAGAGTATAAGCGCAGGTATTAGGCATAAAAGTATTATTGACCCTGGGTCAGCTACGATGCCTGTACTTACGCACTCGTATGATGGGGCTAATAGTGTTGAAGCGTTAAATAAACATGTAGCCGCAACTCCGTTCTTGAATTTACATGATGCGGCTGAAGCTTCACCTATCGCTATGCCAGATATTGGGCAAACACTTAATGAGGCGTTCCTCGATAGATCGACTAACTATAACATTATAGATGATGTAATAGACTCGATGAATAAGCAGCTAAAAGAAGCGGCTAATTTAGGTGTACTTGATGGGAATATACCAATTCGTGATAAGAAGGGTAAGATGCACGATACACCTATAGTCGATGCGCTTAATGAACTGGCGATAAGACTTAATGGAAGTAAACGTGAATTAGATGCAGCTAAGGCTGAGTTCAGTAAACACAGTTCAATACGAGTTGACCAATATGTAGGCGATAACGGATCAGCAGTTTTTGAGAGAGAACTAAAAGAATATGTTCCAACTAATATAAATCTTACTATCCCAAATACAGAAAAAACTGCTTCTCCACGAGTTATATCTCAAGGAGCTATAAAACCAGATGCAGATATGCGTAATAGCTATAAAAACTTTAGAGCTCCAAAAGGTGAGGAGATAGCACTTTTCAATGCTGCGCTCGACTTTTTTGAAGGGAATGGTTTACCTAAAGAGGTGTTTAACAACCTAAAAAATGGTGTATGGATAGCCGATCAGCAGGATGGTGAAACAACTTTAGGCTCATACATGCCGGGGGAATATATTGTTATTGCGTACTCAGAGAAAGACAAAAAGATGGACAAGGTGCAAATGGCTCATGTTTTTGCGCACGAGTTAGGGCACGCAATTCATCACGCAGCCGATGGTTATGATATGGACTTTACTCCTGCATCGGTTGAAGTAGAGTATAAAAAGTTCGTTAAGGCGTATGAGGCTTCTAAAGGGTTAGCTCCATACACATCTTTTTTCGCACATCCATACAATAACGGAAAACTCGCGGATATTAAAAATGACCGTGTAATCGTTAAACCCGATATGATGGGCGCGTATCTTTTAGAGCTGCACGCGCAGTACGCGGCGGCTTACCTGTTACATCACGAAAAGCGGGGTGAGTATCCTGCAATTACTAAATATATAGAGGGCAGTTATGCAAAAATTAAGCGAGCTAGAAGTGGCACAGGGACTAGGACACACGGGGCGGCGGGTAGCGTCGGACCCGGAGTGGCAACGAAGAAACAAAGCGGTAATAGCAAAAACCCCGCGCATTACGAAAATGCCGTCAGCCCCGGTAGGGAGAAAGCCCTCTTCGCCGCAATCGGACGGAGTATCAGGGGAGTGGGATCTCCCATTTGGGACGTAACCCGTAAGACTTTATGGACACTTCCGTGGATGCTAGAATCATTTAAGGTTCCCGGAGCTGACAGAGTTATATCTGAGTTTTATCATAAGACACGTACTAAAGTTACGGAGAATATATCTGGGAAGACTCAGGTTTTCCGGGAGTCGTTGCAGAACCGTACAGGTGAATATCAGACGCAGTTCGACCGTATATTTAAAGGTATGAAAGATAGGGATATTGCTACTGAACAGAAGCAGATATTAGATGCTATTATTAATGGTGATAAATTATCAGCTAAGGGTGTTAAGGTTAAAGCCGTTTTCGATGAAATGTTTGATAATATCTTAGCCGAACAGACAAAAATGGGTATGAAGCCGGCTGATCGTATTCAGAAACGGGAGAACTATATCCCGCATATATGGGACGAGATCGTAGTCGCTAAGAATAAAGACCTTATGTTTAAGCTCTTCGATGAGTATACTCCGAAGGTTGATAAAGAAGATATGTTCGATAAATTATCAACACGCGGAAGTGACGCATTATTTAGAGATGCAGAGGAGTTCTCACAGACTCCAGCAAGTATTAAACGGGATAAGCATAGGATATTAAATATACCTACAGATGTACTACTGAAGCATGGGCTTATTCGAAGTTCACTAGGTGATATATTCACAGAATATAATCACGGTGTCGCTAAAGGATTAGAGTGGAATGAGCGTTTCGGTGGGTATGTGCATACTGACTTCGGTACACAGTGGGACCCATCAGCATCTATTCACTCTCATGTACGTTCGATGAAAGTTATGGGAGCTACGGAAAAGCAGGTGGATATGTTCAGTAAAGCTATGCTTGCGCTTGAAGGCCGCCTAGGTCTTGATATGAACGACTCATTGTATAAAACACAGGGTTGGGCATTAGCACTCGTTAACTGGTTAATCCTCCCGTTAGCACTTACTTCACAGTTACCTGATCTCGTGGGACCAGCTATACGCGGGGATGCAGGACTTAAAGATTCGTGGAAAGGTATGCAGGACGCGTTTAAAGCTATGCGTAGTGATCCTAAATTACTGCAAGAAACTGCTGAGTGGTGGGGGATTGTTACAGAGAAGAATGTGCAGCACGCAGTCCAAGAGCAGTATGAGCACGGCTTTATGTACGAGAAAGCGCATAAATGGAACGATAAGCTATTTAAGTATAACGGTATGCAGGCGTTCACTAGATTCTCACGGTTAATGGCACTATCAATGGGCGAGCAGTCTATGCTCAAGTGGGCGGCTTCAGGGGATAAAGCGAACCTTGAGGCATTAGGACTTACTAAAGAAGCGGTTGATACTTGGGTTAAGAATGGTAAGCGCAAACCCCGCCCATCAGCAGCTAATGTTAACGAGAAACTTATTATTGAGGCTATGACCCGCTTTGTAGATGAGGCTGTTATGCGCCCTGATGCTACACAACGGCCAATATGGGCATCGGATCCTAAGTGGACGTTATTGTGGCATCTCAAACAGTTTATGTATTCGTTCCAACTTACTATAATGAACCAAGTTGGGCGGGAGGCGAAACAGCACGCGAACGGTGGGGCTTATGCAAGGGCTATGCTACCAATACTTACGGTGGCGACTACTATACCTCTCGGGTTAATGGGGCTATTACTTAGGGATACGATCCGTTATGCTATGGCAGATGAAGAGCCACCTGAGCGTGACTTCGCAGATGCTATGGAGCGTTCAGGACTGTATAGTATTGCGCAGGTATTCCTAGATGTTCAGAAACAGGGTGAGTGGGGTAATAATCCGCTACTAGGGGTTACTGGACCGACTATCAGTAAAATATCTGATATATACACGACAGAAGACTGGGGACGTAAGTTTACTAAGTCATTACCAATATTAAATCAATTTAAGGTTGTGCAGTAGCGGTTAAAGTGGTATTATCTAAGAACATTAGATCCAAGCTAGAGCTCCCTCACACGTACACAGAGGCTCTCTTGAACTATGCCGCGTATAAGGCACATGTATCTGTAAGTGGTGATATGAAGGCAGAGAACAACACCTACTACCT
>Ga0209576_1000703_pt1 | contig 20439 bp, 17 predicted proteins | sample SaaInlV_DNA_135m_FD_184686 | JGI IMG/M metagenome (GOLD analysis project Ga0209576, IMG submission 184686) | Marine microbial communities from expanding oxygen minimum zones in the Saanich Inlet - SI075_LV_DNA_135m (SPAdes) (version 2) | ecosystem: Environmental > Aquatic > Marine > Unclassified... | reverse complement strand
GTCTATAAGGGTTTTATGCAACTAGCATATGAAAGAAGTAAAATTATCCGTTTTTAAAATGACGATGTAGCAATCAAATATGTGATTTAAATTTTACGGCTGCCCTAATGTTGAACTCTCTCCCAAAATAGAACGAATAAATCATAACAATCCATTTGCATTGAAGTCGGTAGGTAACCTTGAGCTATTAACAGAATTGCCATTTGATTTGAAAGAATTACCTGAGATTGAGGGGAAAGCCTATATTGAAAAGGAAATATTCAATTTCTATTTAAATAAGAGCAGTAATGAGATAGAAAATCAGAAACAAAAAAATCTAGAGAAAGTTAGAAGTGAGTTTGAAGAGCAAGTAAGTAAGTTTGATGAACAAAAAAAGGAATTAGAACAGAGAGTAGATGATTTACAAGAAACTGAAGGTGGTCTCGATTTAACTATTAATGACCTGAAAGTTAAACAAGAATCAATTAGTACCGATATTAAGCAAGCTGATAAAGAGCTAATGCATAAAGGCATAGAACTTAAAGAGTTAACTCAGACCTATAAAGACAGGAAAAACCGAATGGAAAACAATTTAAATCGCTTAAATACATTTATTAGAGAAAAAGCCAAAAAACTCAGTAAGCTAGAACTGGTTTCTGACAGTGATTTAAGTCGACTATTAGGAGAAATGAAAGCTCAAAATAGCGGAAAAGAAATGGTTGATTTTCACGAAGACTTGAATGGTGACTTTAATCAGGCAATAAAGCACATACAAGCATATCTTTATAAAAAAGATATTTACTACAAACAGGACCTTTTAAAAGACTTTTTTGCTTTGTTGAGAACCAATGATCTTATTATTCTAGCAGGTGATTCTGGTTCAGGGAAATCAAACCTTGTTAAATCGATGGCTGATGCCATTGGCGGTATATCAGTTATTCTCCCAGTTAAACCAAACTGGACAGGCGCTGAAGATTTATTGGGATATTATAATCCCCTAGAGAAAAAATTTTTAACTACTCTCTTTCTTGATACATTAATAGAAGCCTCTCACAATCCAGATGTGCCATATTTAATATGCTTGGATGAAATGAATTTAGCCCGAGTAGAATATTATTTTTCTGACTTTCTATCTTTATTGGAGGAACGGTCAAAGATACCAGATATATATCTTTATTCTGACTCAGAGGCTTCTCATACTCTGTCAGAATTTAAAACTTTTCTTCAACTAATAGATGAGGTTCGTATTAGAAATGGAAAGGAAAGTATTGAAGACTTTATTGGTCTACTAAAGAATGAAGATACTAATCTGGCGTTACATAAGATATGCGGATTCCATGAGGGGGACTCGTTACTTAAGTATCACTCTCAGTTAAGGCGGATACTTAGTGGCTTTATTAATACACCTTCGTCAATTTTATTACCCGAAAATGTAAGAATAATTGGTGCTATCAATGTAGATGAAACTACTCACTATCTTTCCCCAAAAATCTTAGATAGAGCTCATGTAATTCGTTTCACAAATCCCTTACTCTATGATTGGGAGAGTATTGAGCAAGAAGTTGATACCTCTATTGATGCTTTGCATCCAATTAAATTTGAAATTCAAGATTTAGGCGTCAGAAAAGAATATCCTAAATTTGATAGAGAAAATGAATTTGCAAAAGTCATTATTGAGATCACCAAAAAATTTCTTGATAAACTTGGAGTCGAGTTCGGTTTGCGGACTATAAGGCAAGCTCTGAATTATTATCAAGAGTTTAGTCACTTTGAAAACAACGACAAAATAATACTGAATAACTTTATATTACATAAAGTGTTACCAAAGATGATGTTTGATGGAGAAAAAGCAGTAGGCGAAGTGGCAAAAAAGGATATCCTTATTTCATTAAAAAATTATCTAGAGCAACAACTGAGTATGTTATCTCATTTAGATAATATAGAATTATGTATCAATGAATTTGATCGCGTCATCGAAAATGCAAAATCAAATGATTGGGTAGTCAATTATTGGTCTAGATAATGACAATTAATATCGAAGTAAAGTATTTAAATGTCAAGTGGGCCGATAAAGATACAGTTTTAAAAATAGAATTTTCAGACCTACTGCCGTTTGAAAGTTTAAACTCTGATTACCAGATAGAGTCAACCACATTTAAAACCTACCTCCCCAGGATTGGTTTTAAAATACTTGACCAGGATATTCTGCATACACCCTATTTTACTATTTCTAATAATGAGAAAAAAAATTTACTAGGTATTAAAGATCCAGATACCTTAGAAATTTGGTGGATTGAAAGCTCCGGGTGGGACAAAAAGAATTTACTACACCATACTGAATTATATCGTACAGTAGGTAACCTACACGTTGTTATTCAAAATCAAAAGATAAAAATAGTTAATAATAGCCTTGATTTCACTGTTGAAGAGTTAGAGAGCTATTTAAGAAGTTTTAAGAATGATTTATGGATGATAATTCTTAATGAGAATGGGTATATAAAGGGGCAAATTGAAAAAAGTATTCCTAATATTTTTAGTACTGATTTATTAAAGTTATTACAGGAGTATGCTGATTCAGTAGAACAGATTGTTAATAAACCGACAATTGAATTAAAGGAAACTCAGGCGCTTAAACCCATAAAGTCAGTAAAACCAGTTAACAAAACCTTTATGGAAATTGCTGTAAAAGGTAATCCTCAGTACTTAACAAGTCGCGACTTTGTAGAAAGTTTTGATACAGCCGATAATCGATATATTCACTATACTTTGAAGCGAATCTTATATTTAACACGACAAATAAGTGTACTAGGGTCTTCTCAGCAAACTTTATATGAAAAAATAATAAAGTCTGAGACACTGCGATTAAACCATTTTGGAAACATGAAAAAAGTTGATCACACTGTATTTGAAAGTGAAATCCAATCTATAGAAAGAAAAGTTAATTCAATCAATTGTAAAATTCAGGAAAGCTTAGTTAATTACAATAACTATCTTCCCTCGGAACAGTCAACACATCGCGTAGTTTTAACTAAAAAATATGGCAGAGATGACTCTTTCGGGTATTTTTGTGAGATCATAAATGGAGTTAATTTTAAGGAAAAATATCAAACGTATCTTGTTGTTTATCTTCCCGGCAACTTTCAAATACCAGAACTCATTCACCCTTCTCGTGCCGTTGAGGTGGAAATCACAGGTACTATTCATCAAGATAGTGACAAAAATAAAAAAGGCAATAAATATTTTCGGCTTAAGTTTGAAAGTGTCAAAAATGCCACTTTAATTCGCCACCCATTCATTAATGAACTCTCCAGGTTACAAGCAAGAAAACTTGAACTAGAACGACTCGACTGGTTGATACCCTTTACAAGCAGGGAGCGTCAAGATGTAGAAGTCGAGAGGAAATTTGTTCAGAAAAAGATCAGTTTAGCTAACCAAAATATGGAAGAGTTACTTTCAGTAAATCATCACTTACTACCAATTTTAAAAAGATTAAAAACCTGTAAACGGTTTTTCAATTTGAACAAAATTTCTATTAATAGCAACTTTCCAAATACAATGGTTTTTGTACAAAACCCAAACTACGCGCTGGCGAAATCCTCATTTAGTGCAATATCAAAACAAAATGGTATGGATGAGAACCTTTTTGATTCAATGCTTCAAATTGATGAAATTGGGTTAGTGAATATTTCAAATTTATATGAAAAATGGTGCTTACTTCAGATTATTAAAGTTCTAACCGAAGTATACCGGTTTTCAATTGAGGATAGATGGCAGCAAAGACTCATCAATGCGGTACTTAACAAAAAATATGATATTGCATTCAAACTGTCATCTCCTACTCTGGAGAGAATAATTATACTTACTTATGAAAAGAAACTCGACTCAGGTAAAAGACCGGACTTTGTAATTGATGTATTTAGTACTAGAACCGATGAGGAAAAACGATACGTTCTTGATGCAAAATTTAAAGATACATTAAATGATGAAAAATTAGAAGCCATTATTAAAGGACTTTATTTTGATAATGAGATGGTAACAAACGGAAAAAATTATTCAGAGGATGAAAGAAATTCGGTGTTTATTTTACATGCAAGTCATCATGCGATTAATCATCGAACATCACCTTTAGAATGGGGAGGGCACTCTGATTATGGTCAGACTTGTTGAGTCTGAGCAACCTACATGAGGTCAATTTCTGAATTTTTAATCAGGATAATTGATGGTACAAAGTAAAAGCCCCCTTACATAAGTTGACAAACTATCTAAAGGGGCATCTCCTGTTATTCACCATAAACAATAGGAGAATTTGAATGTATCATTCCTTGCTCACTGATGCTAGATTTCATAACAGTCTTGTTGATCTGGATAGGCTTATAGCCGAACAAGTTCGACAAGAACAGTGCCGATTCTGTCATGGCAATCTGCACCAATCTCACTTTCCCCGTAAACCCCGAGGCGTACCTGAAGAGACCCATCCTGATTATTCCATTCGTTTCAGTTACTGTTGCGGTACAGAAGGCTGTCGAAAGCGCTTTACACCACCCTCCATGCGTTTTCTGTCTCGTAAAATCTATTCCAGTATTGTCATTATTATCATATTTTTGCTCAAACCAGAAACGGACGAGTCTCGCATTGAGGTTTTGAACCGGTTGCTGGACACTCAATTATCCGTTGAGACCCTCAGGCGCTGGCGGCATTTCTGGACGAAAGATATCCCACAAACTCATACCTGGAAAAGGCTGCCTTTGCATCAGAGTCTTTCTCAAAGCCTGCCAGTCTCTTTACTGGGACTTTTTCAGAGGATCGGTGAGCAATCATTAATCAAGGGGCTGAAGTTAATTTTACCGCTGAGTGCAGGTCTGCACTTATTTGATGTGCCGTTTCATTTGAAAGACGGCTAAAAATCTGCGCAGAAGTTGCCCTCGTCATCAATTAATGATGTTTGTAGAGTGTTGATTCATTCATCAAATCACTCAACAGAGGACACAAATGACCCTAAAACCCAATGCTCATTTAACCAAATCAGAGCGCATAGGACAGTTTCGCCTAAAAATTATTGGCAGTTTACTGGCTTCACCGCCAGAAAAAGGTGATTTAAAAAAACAACTCACCGTGCTATCAGAAAAGCCCTGGTTTCATCCACTCTCAGGGGAACTGGTTCATTACAGTATTCCAACACTGGAGCGCTGGTACTACAAAAGCAAAAAAGAGAAAAGCAATCAGTTAAATGCCCTGGGTATCGTCCTTCGTCATGATAAAGGTGTCTTTAAGTCAATCAACGAGCGTGTTTGTGAGGCACTGGAAGCCCAATATGCGGAGTATGATGGCTGGAGTGTTCAATTGCATTATGACAATCTACTGGTTCGACTTCAGGAAGGTGAGTTGCAAACACCCGCCCCGTCTTATTCCAGTGTTTTACGCTATATGCGAGCAAAGGGCTTGAACCGACGAAGCAAACGCAGAGGCCCTAATTCCCCGGGTGCTAAAAAAGCCGCTAAGCGCTATGAACAACGTGAAGTGCGGAGTTTTGAAATTGATTATGTGAACGGTTTGTGGCATCTGGATTATCACCATGGCTCACTCAAGGTCTTAAATGACAAAGGTGAATGGGTAAAACCTCTCTTGCTGGCTATTATGGATGACCACTCACGATTAGTTTGCCATATGCAATGGTATTACTCAGAAGACACACAATGCCTGGTGCATGGCTTTTGTCAGGCACTACAGAAGCGTGCTTTACCCCGTAGCTTATTATCCGATAATGGCAGTGCGATGCTGTCGGGTGAGTTCACTCGCGGCTTGCATGAACTCAACATTGTTCATCATAAAACACTCCCATATTCTCCCTACCAAAATGGCAAGCAGGAAACATTTTGGGCCAATGTGGAAGGTCGTTTACTGGCCATGCTGGAAAATAAAACAGACTTAACATTGCGCTTGTTAAATCAGGCAACACAAGCCTGGGTTGAAGGTGATTATCATCAAAAAAAGAATGAAGCTCTCAAAGGACAAACCCCCATTGATTGTTACCTCAACCATCAGGATGTGGGGCGAGACTGCCCTGACAGTGACACCTTACGCACAGCCTTTCGACGACAGGTTAAACGAATACAGCGTCGTTCAGACGGATCTGTCAGCTTAGAAGGAAAACGTTTTGAAGTGCCGGATATCTATCGTGACTTAAAGACCATTACTATCCGCTATGCGGCATGGGATCTCTCCACCATTCATATGATTGATCCCGAGACCTCAGCCATGCTATCACCGCTTTATCCCCAGAATAAATCGGCTAATGCGGATGGCTTGCGCAAACAACGACACACCGCGTCCGAATCAAAACCACAACAGCATTTGCCCTTTAATGAAACAGCGCCGTACTTAAAAAAACTGATGGATGACTATGCCGCAACGGGTTTACCTCAGGGCTATCTTCCAAAAGATGAAACAGGAGAGCAGCCATGAATAAATCACTACACGCATTATATGGTCTGAAATGGAATCCATTCAATCCTGATATTCCGACAGAATCACTTTATATCCCACCGCCGGTGGAGAACTTTATCTGGCGTATAGAGAATAATCATGTTCAGGAAGGTGGCTTTGCCTTGATTGTGGGCGAACCCGGTACAGGGAAAAGTTGTTTGCTGCGTTTGCTTTCACAGAAGCTGAATCAGGTGCAAGGGCTCTCGGTCGGCACTTTCGTTCATCCACAAAGCAGTATCAGAGACTTTTATCATGAATTAGGGGATATGTTTGGTGTGCCGATTAAAGCCCATAATCGTTGGCACAGCTTCAAGTCTTTACGAGAAAAATGGCAGAATCATATTGAAAACAACTGCATTAAACCGGTACTGCTTATTGATGAAGCTCAGGAAATGCAGACCAGTGTGATGAATGAGCTGCGTTTGTTAAACAGCTATCGTTATGACTCAAAGAATTTACTGACGGTGATATTCGCCAGTAATGATTCACTGCTCGACCGCTTTCGCAGTACCACCAGCTTGATCCCCCTGGGCAGTCGGATCCGAAAACGATTAAAGATGGAAAATGCCTCATCACAACAGTTACTTGATTGTCTTAATCATTTATTGGAAAAAGCGGGCAATCCGACGCTGATGTCTGATGAACTGATGAATACCCTCTGTGATCACTCAGTCGGGAATTATCGGATCATGACCACTCTGGCTAATGAGTTATTGGAAGAGGCTTGCCGACAAAAGTTACCTCACCTGGATGAAAAGCTTTATTTTAAGGTGTTTTCACATTCTACTCAAAAAAACACAACTCAACATCAGCCCGGGAATTAACATGGATTCCTTTACAAAACAGCAACTGTTTCAGGTCAGAAATGACATCGATATTGACTGGCTGATCAATGTAAAGTTACAGCTTGAGCGACAGTTTAACCGTATCTGGAGATTTCAGTGTCCAGTCTGTCAGCAATTTAATACGGCCACTCAGAAAAAGAACAATTTGGCTCGATGTTTTAGTTGTCAGCAGAATTTTAATACCATTGATTTGGTGATTTATAGCAAAAAAGTGAACTTTGTACCTGGCGTGAAGTTTTTACTGTCTTTGCTGGAGAAAAAAACAGCCTCGAATGACCGTATTCATCATTTGACTGCTGAGAAAAAGGTGATTAAAAAGCAGGATAGAAACATCGGCTTTCAAGCCATTGAGAAAATGAAGCAGATCATACGATAATTATGGATCTATCGGGTAAGCTTTAAATTAATATAGCGATAAATCGGTTCCGGTTGTCGTTATTTTTTAACCCGATCTGTTAAAATTATTTAAACTTTATCCCGATTATCCTGCATACCCCGCAAGACTGGTGTTCAAAATGCGGTGTATTTAATCATCATTTAAGTTGACTCTAAGTCCATCATATATCGAGATTATACTCACATGTACACCCACAGGGCTGGCCTGTTGTCTGGATCACAACCGAATTCCAGGAACAAGCCACAGAGGTACTCTGGAACATCCTTAATGAAGCGGTTGAGAAGTTAAAACTGAGTCATGACCAAGCTCATTGGCTCTGGCAAACTTCACAAATTGTTGATCCAGAATATCTGATTAAAGGGGTAACGACTCGTCCCTCGGATATTGAGCCGCTTTGTGTTAATGATAAGAATGCATGGTTTAAAGAACTTGATGCAATCGAATCATTCCAGGTTGGAAATACCGGTGCTAAGAAACAGGACTCCGATTGGATCACTGTATTTGAAAAACGGATACTGGCTCATGATGAAAAGTTCAACGTACCCTATAGACAAGAGATATCACTGAAAGCAACACTGATCCCCATGCAGGTTTACGGCGGGTTGTACGAACTGGATGTCCTTGACCTCGTGACGGAAGAAATCATGCCTGCATCGATGATGGCTGTAACTTTGGAACAAGCCCGTAATGTACTGACATCTAGGCGTAATACCTCACATGCCAGTGATGACTGCATTCCATTAGTTGCTGAACATCAAAATCCAACCTCTTTTCTTGGATACTGGGATGTCTGCACACTTGCATCATCTATAATTGATAAATTTAACCTTTCATTCAAAGAGTTTGACCTCACTAGAGGCGAAGAAGTTATCGCCAAGTTCGAAACATGGCAAGAGGGGTACCAGGATGAATCATAAACTCGGGAAAAACTTTCCTTTGGGGTTAGATTACAGGTGCGTCGTGATTTTCTAAGTGAGGTCTGTCACCTTAGCCACAAAATACTATGTATCCAAATTAAAGAAAAACGTGAATTTTATAATTCTATTTACAAAAGTAAACCAGATGATAGACGATATGGAAAACGGTACATTATTTATCATTTATGATTAATGAAATTTATTGCTTCATTTCTGATTTCATTGATTTTATACCCGTACTCGCACCCGTAGATCTTCCTGCTCGACCCAAGCTTCCAAATGCGTTTGCTGCTCCAGAAACCTTCACACCCGCCATATTCATAATCCACAACAATAAAAATGGTGCTACGACATAAAAAAGTGTGAGTACAATATCCAGAATTAAACGATTAGCGCCCATGTTGTAGGTACTACCCAGCATGGTGGCATCTGGATGCATCGAAACAAATAATTGTGCATCCAGGTAATCGGCAAAGTTCCATATGGTGGTGAAGAACTGAATGGCCAACATGATAAAAATCATTTGAATTGTGGAATCAATATCATAGTTGGACATGATCATGTAAATCAGCAATAGCATATAAATCATCATTAAAATAACTGCCTGAACCATGGGAGCTGCCTGTTTTGCAATGAACATATTGGTGTAGAAATCAATGAGTTGGCTACTGAATGTACTTGACGCTGCTGCACCTTTTGCGGCATTAAATACTTTGCTAGCAACACCTGTTTTTAATAATAAAGCCCCACCACCTATTGCTGCCAGGGCTGCAGCACCTTTCTCGCCCGCCTGTGCTGATGAGTCTGTTCTGGTATCGACAAAATCGTTGGCTCCAAAAAGACCACCTTTATCAGCAGAGAACGAAGGTGGGTCTTGTGCGACATAGTTGTTGATGACCAAGTCTTCAAGTTGTTCATCGGTAAATGTGTACCTTGCCGCAGCATTACCCACTGCTGTAAATGCATTAGTAGACAGCCTGATTACTTTTTGTGTGAGTGTTTCATTCGGTAATGATGGTGTGTACGCCATATAATCTTTGGAAGCTTCAATCGACTTTAATAGTTTACCTTTTAGTCCCCGTGCTCCATCCTCCCACCATTCATCACAGTATGGTTTGCCGTAGAGTGGTTTATTCGGGTCTGGATTATTGATCAATTCGTCTGGATAGAAGTCTCTTGCCTGGTTAACAGGCCAGTTATAAACACCACTTTTAGCCTGAAACCCGCAACCCCCAAAGAAATTATTGCAAAGCCTTTTGTCATGCTCTTTGTAAAAGCCAGATGTTTCCAGATAATAGTGTGAGCCTATAAACATCCAGTCATCGTGTTCAGGACTCCTGACACCACCTGTATCGACATTTCTTGATATTAAGAAATTAGGCCATGTTTGTCTGGCTACATGATTATAATGTTGTCCACCTCGCATGGCTTCAGTGTATTTTGATTTGGATGGTAAGTAACATTCGTTAGCAAAACGCATGTACTCCTGCCGTAACCCCTGATCTTTAATCGTCAGGTTACGTAGCTGCATATCCAGACCTTTAATATCTTCAAAACAGGTAAAGGATGTTGAGATGGCGGCATTAACACCTGAACCGACGGATAATGTTAACCACCATAACACCGGTATCGATACATTATTGATTGCTGCTAAATGAGCATCGTAAGTCGACCCTGTATTATTCCCGACCACATTAGTAAAAACATCGGTACCTCCAACCTGGTTCGTACACGCGACTCGATAACGCACTTCATTCAAATCAAGTTTTGATGTCGGTACGACTGCTATCATAAAAACTGCCAGCATGGCCAGAGCATCAAAATTGACTCTTGACTGTGAGACTAATGATGCCGCTTTATCATTCTGGGACTGTAAGGGTTCTTTCCAGTTTTTTATGATCATCAAAATAAACGGGAATAGCAGTAATCCTGAGGCACTGAATAAATCATACATCGATCCATAGATCGACCATCCGAACATGGTGGTGTAGATTTCTAATAAGGATCCGACATTCACTAGAACTTCCTCATCAGTATTGCCTAATTAATAACGAATAAAGCGAGATGTGAATGCTCTGTATCAAAAACAATTCCACTGCAAGTAGGATGAATAATGTTGATTTTCTGCTCATCTTTGCCCTCCCGATAATGACTTCATCCCAGTGCCTAGCCCTACCCAAGAAAACAATAATTGATTGCCAATAGATAAATAACAGCAGGTATAACGTCCATCGAATGAATTGCGTCCAAAAGCCAAAAGAGCGTATTGATTCATTGACTCTTTTTAACTGATCTCCCGACATTGTCTCTACCATGAATAATCCAAGACTCGACATAATGAATAAAATGATTAGAACGCCAACGACAAACAATAAACCTCGCATGGCACGTTTAGCCAGGGAGTTAGAAGTGGCATTATTTATTTCTGAATTCATGCGAAGGGCTTTCAATTGGTTGGTATGCCGCCATCTAACAGCGTAGGTTCTTCAGTTACGATACCGGTTTCTGCGGCAATACCACTTGACTGTCGGGCATTGTGTTGATTAATAATGGCTAATGCTGTTGAGTTAACGGTTGTACGCTTCAACGCCAGTGTTTCATAGATTTCATTGACTGAAATATCAAAATCCGGAAACGTTTTACTGCGAATATATTCTTCCGTTTTATCTGATATATTTGCTGCCACGTTATCTGGATGATTGAGTCCCATTAATAACATTTGTCGAATAAGTGTTACCCGTTCGTAGGCTTCATTGACCGCCATTTCACTCACCAGACGTTCTACAAAAACTAACCGCTCACCGAGTGGCATAGCTCTTAACCCTTCAACCAGACCATTAGAAAGTGTAAGACTGGTAAACCGGTTTATTGCTTCAAAATCATAGATATTGATCGCTTCATCTAATGCATTTCGAATCAGAGGCTCTAGATCTGATACTACCGGTCTTAGACCTTCTCCAGAAATTGATTGAGGAACAGGTTCATCCTCTGTAGTTATAATAATCATGTCTCCTACTACATCCTGTACCCAGATTCCGGCATCAGAAGGTCGTGCCCAGATTTGTACTATGGGTTGTTGCGCCAAAGCACCCACGGGTATCGCGTCAGTTGATACGTCTCCGGTTCGACCTAACATGATGTTGTAACCAGCCATCACCAGATCATGATTAATTTGAATAGGTCGTTGAACAGTGCCGTATTCATTACCCCCTAACCATTCAATGGGGCCTGTAGGATCATCGGCAATTTCATCTTTAGTATCCGCAATATTGTCACCCCCTTCGGCTCCTATTTTCCATTTATTAGCAACCACCGCTGTCATAAAACCATCGTATGGGTTTTTACCCTGCCGCATCTCTACTTCCATCTGTTCACAGGTCTTGTAAGAAAACCGAAACAGCTCTGCGGTTTCATCAAGACTTTTAGTGACAATGTTATAAAGATTCGGGTTAATCTTCTGCATTAAATAACCCGGTAAACCAGCCACCGCAGCGGATATTGCATTTTGCAGTTGCATGGGTATTTCCCTGACCCTTGTTTCAATTTGATTGATCATTTCAGCAACATTGTTTTGAAAATCAAATTCACCACAGGAATAACCAAAGCCTCCTTTAAATCGTGCAGTCACACGATGAGTCACAAAACCTGACCCTGGTGCAGGCACGACTCGGCCACCACCTAGTTTGTAAAAAAGCATATGCGTCCCATCATCTACATTGGGTAAAGTTGGGTCTTGAGCAAATGCTGATCCTATGCAAAATGAACTTACTAAAAACACCAATATGGCTACGTTAAGTTTTTGAGCCTGTTGATTTATCACTCTTTTCATCTTCGTTAACCTACTACCGGTGTTTGAGGAAATCTTTAAAACCTTATCCAAAATAATCATTTTCCTGCTCTTCCAGGTATCGCTCATAAGCAGCACGGTCTTCTTCAATTCCCGCCATAATATTGCCCAGTGACAGACAAACTTTAGGCAGGGCTAATTCACCAATCTTATTTCCTCGGGTATTTGAACAACATTCATAAGTTTTGTAGTAATTCCAGGCGTAGCCTCCGTAACCACTGGGTTTTAGACTGTCAATTTTCAAGTCTTTACCTTGCGGATAATAAGGATCTGCTCTGCAACTTTTAACCTGTGGGAATATCATTTGCCATTTACCACCTTCAATTGAATGCGGTAATTCAACACCAACACGATAACCCGGTTTAACTGCTGTTTTTAAGATATCAAGCCCACGCCAGGCAAGTACACTGGCTGTTTTGGCGTCATGACTTTGGTTAATAGAGCCATCCCTTGGATACATATTCCCCCAGATTTCTTTTGTTAAAACTTCTGCCGTTGTATTAACTTTTTGCAGAGTATCTTTACTCAATGGGTTAATAATCGTTTTACTATGATCAGTACCACTGATCGGGCCATCGGTTAATGGATAGCCACTACGCCACCAGAAAGCATCTGCAAACGATAAGTAATAAGGCTGAAACGGTTTTATATTGGTGGGGCAGAATAGATTGGGTGCTCTAAATCGAGGTCTTGCGAGATTCCCCCATCCAGAAGAAGCAATAGCTGTCATGGATGTAGCCTCAAACCCATCCATTATGGTATTAACATCTTTCTTAATGTTTTTTATCGTCTGCACAGTCGATAAAACTTCTTCAATCTGTTGAATGATTTCAAAAGCTTGAATAGCTGCTATAAGTTTTCGTTTTATCGTATTGACGACTTCCTCCATGGTTGGTATTTTTATTTTACTGGTATCAAATCCAAAGCCAGAATCATCAAGCTTATCTTGAGTGTCATTGTCTACTTCAGCAGGTTCCACCTTTGAATCACTGCCGTATTCAGGAACTTTATAACCACTAAACGATGGACTTGCTCCTTCATTAATCAAATCAGGCAATAAAGCCAAGGGATGTCCTACTATATCCACCTCTTTAAAAGATATAGTTTGGTGCTGTCCCTGCCTTAATGGATCTGCGCGCCCTCCCTGTAAGCCTCCGACCAAACCAAGTAAACTACCTGCTCCGGTATTGGCCGTTGAAATTATCGCTCCAAACGAATCCCTCCATTCTTTAAGCGGTTCTTCACCCACTTCGTCGTAAGCAGATATCAATAGCTCGGGCAATGCATGTTGAATTCGGGGTGAAACTATGGTGTATATGTAAGCTCCTCTACTCAGGCTAAACCCCCACTTCCAATGAGCGCATACACCGGTCACACAGTAACCCCCACAATCTTCGTCCAACATTCCATTGATGGATGTTCCGATTAGATCTTGTAGTTTAAACGTTTGACTATCACTATCGGCCATTTCGGCTGGTTCAGTGAAATTAGCAGGGTTAGTATCAACCTCAAAATGTAAGGGGTTAGGTGGCGGACCAAAATTAAAATCACCACCATCTGCTAAGAGATTTGTTGAACTGAATGTGACGAAGCAGATAAAATTGACTAAAAATATTTTCATATTGTTATCCTCACTACCTTTTCCGGCTATTAACAAAACGGTTAATGGCTGTAGCCGTATCGGTCACGCCATAAATCACGTATTGGCCTTCGCCAAATACGAATGCAGGTAGTTTTTTAATATCCCATTCAATCAATAAAACCACGCCTTTAAATAACTTCATGGCTTTGGATTTATCCAGACTTCCCATTCTTTCATCAGCTATTCGTTCAGCTTCTACTGGATCTTTGGGCAGGTTGTTTGTGACTTTTGCTTCAATATTACTCAGCTCATCAAGGTTGAAGACTTCAATTTCAAATTGATGATCTTTAGCTGCTTCAGGATTTAAAATCGTTTTCTTATTGGTTCCCAGGTAAGTCATTTTGGTAATGGCTTCTCCGGCATTAGTAACCGATAAGCTTTGAATTAATATCAGCACAAAAATTAATGCCATTTTCATGACTCAGCCCTCTTTTGCTTGATTTGATCGGCAATATAAAAACAGGCTTCTAATTCACTGAGGTTTTTCTCCTGCATGATTTTGCGTCGGGCTAATTTCTCATCACCATCGGTTCCTGCCAGTACCAGAGGAAGGGCTGGCATGACGACACGAAATATCGATTTGAGTCTGGGTGATAGAATGACACCTTCGGTGTATTTTTTGGCTTCTTTACGAGTGCTGCACATCAGATGTTTTTCATCTTCGGTGAGTGTCTTAAAACGTTCTAATTCAGCCACTTCGTTTTCAGTGGTATTGATCAAATACCACCATTCCGACAGATCCAGCATTTTTTCTGCTTCTTTCGGATAGTCTTTAAGTTGTTGCGTTCCCTGACGTAACCAGATATTCAATTTACGCCAAGTTTTGGCTCCGAATACGAACGGTTTAACCAGCGTAGGATTAGTGGTTATAACGTGACCTTCATCCGTATAGACATGAGTCTGACGACCCGTGTTTTGATATTTTTCACCGATATCGGTAATGGTATTAATCAGCGATATAATCGTCACGGCCAGCATGTCCTGATATTGCTCACTGGTCAGAATACCCATGTCTAATATAGTGACATCAACCTCTGGCCACTGACTGCCCGGTCTATTAAAAAAACGACCATGCAGACCCTGTGTCCAGTACTCCAATGACTCGGCTAAATGTATGATTTTATCTTTTCGCTTGCTCGTTAACTCTACACTGGTGGAATAGGTTTTAAATTGCCTGACGACATCACTGATAATGACAAACCCTTTATCCATATCGCGAGCTTCACGTGTGGCATCAAGTATGGCTCGTCGTATTAATAATTTATCAGGCTGCTCGATATCATCTTCTTTCTTTGGGTCTGCACCGGTAATCATTAATCGAGTTAGCAGCTCCATTTCTCCCAGGTAATCTCTTTCTTCCTGTTCGTCATCATCTTCGTCAAGACCACCCTGCTTATCAAACTTGATATCGACGGATACATTTAATGCAGCTTCCATCGCCTCTTCATTGACTTCAGCTTGCTTCAGGGCTTCAAAAGCTTTGGCATAAGGCGGTAATGAAATATCAGAAGTCGTACCGAATTTGACCATATTGGTCGTGAAGCCCGTGGATTCCAGGTACTTTCCGGTTAATCCAAAGCTATTACCTTTTTCAATGATAAAGAGTCGTTGCTTCACCATGGCCATGTCGTGCAATACCAGGTAATTTATTAACGCCGATTTACCAGCTCCCGTAGGTCCGAAGATCAAACCGTGTGCGACACGGGTTTTATCTTTAACCGGGTCAAATAACATCGGTTCACCAATCCGATTAAAAAACAAATTGCCAGGGTTACCTGTTCCTCGGCCACGACCATACAAGGGTAAGTAACAGGCCAGGTGATTCGTATAGGTAAGCCGCGTACTCTTGCCCTGGCGTTGATCAAGTTGATAATCAAATGCCATTGGGAGATGCCGCAAGTAATTATCCAGAGCTGTCGGATCAAACTTGGGCTCTATTGGGTTAAATTTGGAGGCAGAGAGAATAGTCACTGCCTGTCGTGCTTTTCGTGCCAGTTCCACATCTGTTTTGGCTCGAATATATACACCTGAAAATGTTGGATAGAGGCCATGACCGCTTGCCATGTTATCTAACGCACTATGTGCCTGTTTAGCAGCTTGTTTAGCGGCAGGACTACCCTGCCCTGCAGATTCAATAATGTTATTACAATGTTTTTCGACAACATTTTGTGAGGCCACCACAATGGTTGTCACGAAGGTTGACCCTTTCGGCAGTAGATCCCACATTGAAGCAGTTGAACCTGCATGAGTCTGTATTTCGGCGGTTAAGATACCTGTAGTTGGAGGGTTATCAATGGCCTGCAAAGCTATCAATCGATGTGGCATACCATGAAATTCCCATATTCCATTTTCTTTATCCGATTCAGGGTAACCCGTGAATAACATTTCAGATAAATCCGCACCGATACCGATACATAATTCGTCATTGGGAAATGGGCGCGCTTTAAGATAGTCCTGAGGCGAATCGAAGCTGTCGGGGTTTGGAGAGAACCAGGGTAGTAACCAGTTGTATAAGTCTGCCGATGCATAACGCCTTGACTCAATACCAATTTGACGCAAGGCACTGATGAATGATTCTACGGCATCGTTTAAGTCTGTAGCCGGTGTACCCCGTCCTGGAATAGGCAGACCAGACTTGGTCAAGTAGTTTGATTTGTTGCACTTACGATAGATAACACAACGGACTTTACGGTACTGCCCATTCCAGTTGAACTGAGCCACATCATCACGAAACAGGCCATCTTCTTTAGCCAGGTGTTGAAGATGCTCTGTCATTATATTCATCCACAAATCGTGATGTTTAGTGGCTTTAGCTTCATCCGTCGCATAGGCTTTAAGATTATCGACCAGATCTGTAATTGGTTCGTCATTTAGATAAGTCTGTACGATAAACGGGTAATCCCGGTCACCGGGCAGACGTTGTAAAGCCTGCTGAATGCCTGACTCAATAATTTCCAGAACCTTTTGTGACTGACCTTCTACATCAATAGGTGTCAGTTCAAATACTGCTCCGACACTCAGTCCATCATCCATCATAAAAACTTGTTGTTCCTTATCGTAATCTTTGAATGGCAAGTATTTGCTAAAGGAAGGTGGCTCTTTGTAGACGGCTTCATAGTCTTCAGCTGTTAGAGGCGTACTACCATCTGAAGGCAATATTCCTAATAACTGTTGTACGAAATCTTTTAATCTTGTACCGTTTGTAGTATCAGTCATCACAAAACTATTATGTTGAGTGTCAGGCATCAAAATATCCCTGTTTTTTAAACCTACAAACTAAAAGATCATTTATTGTTACTACAATAAATGGTTGTAAGAAAGAGTATTTGTAACTACAATAAAGATGATAAAAATTGAGTTTGATCCGGTAAAAAGCCGGAAGAATATTGAAGACAGAGGCCTTACTTTTGAACTGGCGACTGAATTTGAGCTTGAAACCGCTGTTATACGGATAGATAATCGAAAGCAATACGGAGAGCTTCGTTTTAATGCGCTCGGATACATCGGAAAGCGGCTCTACTCTATTACTTACACACTTAGAGTGGATACACTTCGTGTAATTAGCCTTCGAAAAGCCAATAAACGAGAGATTAGATATTATGCCGAAACTTAAACCAGATACTATTTGGCCTTCTGATGAAGAAGATGTCGAAATTACAAAACAAGCCATTGAAGATGGTACAAACTTGACCGATGAGGAACTGGTACAGTTCAAACCATTTGAACAAGCTGACTTACCTGAGTCATTAAAAAAATTAGTTAGAGGTAGACCTAAGATATCTAACCCCAAGATATCGACGACTGTGCGCCTGGATGAAGATGTCATTACCTTTTTCAAGGCAAAAGGCAAAGGCTGGCAAACACGATTGAATGAAGCTTTAAGGTCATACATGCTAACGCATAAATAATGCAATCCATTTGAAAAAGCCAGGCAGGTATTTTTCAACACGATATAGTCATCAGACATACTCAAATCTTTTCGGATCAAAGAAGACATTCCGGTGAAGTTGATCATTGCACGAGCTCCCCTGGTAACGCATATTCATCCCTTTCATACATCAAAAATGCTGAGCTATAGCCTGGTACTGGATGACCTTTTCGACTGAAATGTGGAAACACATAAAGACTTAATTCAGGGTTCGGTAAACGTGGAAACTGTTGACTGATTTCATTGTTCGCCTCTCGTGTATAACCCGTAAGATCCCGACGATCATTTCTCAATTGCCTAAACATCTTTGGTACGATATCGGTTGAGCCTACGTGGTTTTTATACACGTTTAATATCTCATCACCGGTATCAGGAATAAGCTTTTGACTGCTACATCCTGTTAACAGCGTAAGACTAATCAAAGTAGCTGGTAACAGTTGTTTGAGAGGGTATTTGATTGGCATAGTCTAGCTTTCTTCCTTTGGTTAAATAGTCGATGGTGATTTCATCTTCAACATGCAGTACTACATCCTGACCCCCATCGAGATAAACAAGATCAATCGCATTGCGTTGCCGGTCACGAAGGTAATCGGTCAGTTCTTTCAATGATCCAGAAAGCGTTGAGGCGGCTATAAATGCCCCTTGATCTCCGGAGAAAAATGTTTGGCTAACCCCTTCACTCAGCGTGGTGGTTTCCTGAGTTTGAGCAAAAGAATCGGCAGTTGCTCCAACTCCGGCAGCGATCATGCGATCATTAAGGTAATCCTGCGCATTCGTGATTAACTGACCTGACAGGCAGGGTTTCCCGCGTGTATCTGAGATATAACCGAGTATCTTGCGGATATTGGTGGTTTTGGTATCACCGTCACGAGTCGAGGACTGGGTATAGACCCGACCATCATCGAAAGTGAATGTAACTGAATGCACTTCACCACGAACACAGGACATTTCACGGTTACCTATCGATATACCTGACCAGACAATATTGCGTATACCGGGAATAAAATGACCATTACTGGCCAGGTTTTCCGGGCCCGTGATTAATTTAAACCGAATAGGGTCAAGCACACTGCCTTCTTCATTAGGCACGACCCCTAGCAATGCCGTTAACGTGGTATTGCTGAACAACGTGGAATTGCGTGGAATGGTATAAAATGGAATTCGTTCACCTTTATCATCGGTGGCTTTTTTTGAAATGAGACTCTTTGGCGAGTTTGATTCAGCTTCATCTCTAATCGGCATTCCTGTAATGGTCACCGGTACCGGTTCTTTATCATCATTGCTGAAGGCAATTCTGGTAAATGGCGTTATCGTGATCATTTGATCACCCTGATAACCTTTTAATTCAGAAGCCGTTAATCGGTTACCTGATGAAGTTGTAAAATTTTTTCCGTTGGACTTACCTGGGTTCAACAGGCTGTCAAAACCGAGTCCAGATGGCACATCGACTGGGTTCGGTTTAAACTGCTTATTAGCGGTGTAGGGTTCTCCCTTCTTCTGCCCCGGAAGGTTATTAAGCAGCGAATTGAATTTCTCCTGATAACTATCAAAAATACCACTGGATCGTTCATCTATTTTTTGATCGACCAGCTCAGCTACCATTTCATCACTGTCTTTATTATTTTGCGCTTGTTCAAGAGCGATCATGCGTTCTTCGAGTAAACGATTTCTTTCATTCATCGTTTGAATAGTATTAACGTAGGTATCACGTTCAGCATCGGTAATTTGCTTTTCCGATATTGTGGGTGCGACTGCATCTTTTTGACCGGTAACTTCATTTTTATCAGAACTTACTTTCAGGATTAACCACAGGACAGCAATCACGATAAAAACCACTAACAGTAATAACAATTTATTACGGTTCACGGTGATACCTCATCGAAGGGTTGATCTGAAACCAAATACCAGGTGGTTGTGTCACCCTCTTCTCCGGCTGCGTTGACGCTGGTATGTTGAGATGATGCCGCAAGAAAGTCTCCTCTGAGTAATCGAGGGTCCAGTGTGATTTTTTTCAATGAATTTGAAGTAATCCGAACCGCTGTCACGTAGAGACTGGGTATGGTGGGTGCTACCCATTGCACCATGGGTTCAGTTAAAAGGTCTGCCCCTTTCACTAAAGGTAAATGCCCGGAATCTACCGCTACACGCCTGATACCTGGTAACTGCTTGATCAAACGGTCGGGTGCGTAAACTGACTGAGCCGCAAAACGTGTTAGATCGACGTAATCATAATCGTATTTTGATTTTGTTGATTGCCCGGTGTTTGATGCTTCTGTCGGAACACGGTCATCTACAATAGCAATAGGATGCTGATGACCTTTTGGCCGAGCTTCTATATCCAGAATGTAGGAATAACCCGTGTGGGTAATAGCATTCACTCGTTGAATTTTAAATGATTTAG
>Ga0209576_1000665_pt1 | contig 21305 bp, 12 predicted proteins | sample SaaInlV_DNA_135m_FD_184686 | JGI IMG/M metagenome (GOLD analysis project Ga0209576, IMG submission 184686) | Marine microbial communities from expanding oxygen minimum zones in the Saanich Inlet - SI075_LV_DNA_135m (SPAdes) (version 2) | ecosystem: Environmental > Aquatic > Marine > Unclassified... | reverse complement strand
AATTAGCCTGGGAATACAGCCGCCCCAAACCTGTTATTTGCTGGGTGGTCAGCGGATTTTCCGGTTCAGGAAAAAGCACTGTCGCTTCCTGGCTCGCTCAACAAATTGGTGCTGTTCATCTTCGTTCTGATGCACTGCGTAAGCAGATGTCAGGAATTGGACTCGATCAACGTGGAGATGATCTACTCTATTCTCAGCAAAACACTGAGCGGACTTACGACAGAATGCTGGAACTTCTGGATGACTTAAGTGCACAAGGATTATCTGTGGTTTTGGACGCGACTTTTGGCAAACTGGAATTTCGCGGAAAACTCCGAAACTGGTCAGCACAGAGAAAGATAGTATTAAAATTTGTGCAATGCACTGCGCCGGAATCTGTTTTGATTCAGCGACTGCGTGAGCGTGAGCATGATATTTCCGACGCTACTGAAGATCTACTCCCTTTTCAGCAAAAAAGTTTTGAACCTGTTACAACTGCTGAACAATTGTCCTTAATCAGTCTGGATACTACATCTGACTGGAAAACAGTTCTGGAAACCGCCATCCGGTGAGTTGTTGAAATCTGGTCCATTTCAGAGCTTGTAGTTCAAGTCTCCGGGTTACGGCTCTGACCTAACCCGGCCTACATAATTTGATATATTTTTCGTGTATTTGTGCTGAGAACAACCCACGAATTTATTCGGGGGTTAAAAGGGGATATTATTAACAGGTAACCGTTTCAACGGTTTTGTATAATTGCCGGGTTACGGCTCTGACCTAACCCGGACTACAAGATTGATATATTTTTCGTGGTTTTATGCTGAGAACAGCCCCCGAATTTATTCGGGGGATAAAGAGGATCTTATAAACAGGAAACCGTTTCAACGGTTTTGTATAATTGCCGGGTTACGGCTCTGACCTAACCCGGACTACAAGATTGATATATTTTTCGTGGTTTTATGCTGAGAACAGCCCCCGAATTTATTCGGGGGATAAAGGCGATCTTATAAACAGGAAACCGTTTCAACGGTTTTGTATAATTGCCGGGTTACGGCTCCGACCTAACCCGGCCTACATGATTTGATATATTTTCATGGCTTTATGCTGCGAACAGCCCCCGAATTTATTCGGGGGTTAAAAGGGGATATTATTAACAGGTAACCGTTTCAACGGTTTTGTTCTATTTGCCGGCTTACGGCTCTGACCTAACCCGGCCTACATGATTGATATATTTTTCATGGCTTTATGCTGAGAACAGCCCTCGAATTTATTCGGGGGATAAAGAGGATATTATAAACAGGAAACCGTTTCAACGGTTTTATACGATTCGATGTGTGTTGTTGGGCGCAGCAAGAGCCTTTGCCCAACTACAAAACCTACAAATCAATTGCCGGGAGGTTGTCGCCCATCTCACCAGAAGCGTCGCCTAGACTGCTGGTAATACCCTGCCCGAGCTGACCAGAACTGTTCCACCCCCAGCACTTGACTGCGGAGTTGTCCAGCAGTGCGCAGGTATGATATTGTCCGACAGAAATGGCTGTGGCGGTGCGTCCTGTTCCGAGGTCAACGGCAGTCAAATTGTCGCCCATCTCACTAGACCCGTCTCCTAAATTGTCGGTACTACCTTGACCAAGCGAACCAAAACCGTACCACCCCCAGCACTTGACTGCGGAGTTGTCCAGCAATGCACAGGTATGAGAACTTCCGGCAGAAATGGCTGTGGCTGTGCGACCGGTTCCTAGGTCAACTACAGTCAGGTTATCTCCCATCTCACCCGATCCGTCGCCGATATTGTTTGTATTTCCATAACCAAGTTGGCCAGAACCACCACTTCCCCAGCACTTGACAGAGGCATTGTCCAGCAGTGCGCAGGTATGTTCACCTCCGGTAGTAATGTCAGTGGCGGTGCGCCCGCTTCCGAGGTCAATAGCCGCCAGATTGTCCCCCATCTCACTCGAACCGTTACCTAAATTGTCGGTATGACCCAGCCCGAGTTGACCTTTATTATTGTATCCCCAGCACTTGAGTACGGAGTTGTCCAGCAGTGCGCAGGTATGACCATATCCGGCAGAAATAGTTGTGGCTGAACGCCCACTGCCGAGGTCAATTGCCGCCAGATTGTCTCCCATCTCACCCGATCCGTCACCTAAATTGCTGGTACTACCCTGGCCAAGCTGACCATAATTGTTGTTTCCCCAGCACTTGACATCTGAGTTGTCCAGCAGTGCGCAGGTATGATTTTGTCCGGCAAAATTGGTTGTGGCCGTACGCCCGCTGCCGAGGTCAATTGCCGCCAGATTGTCTCCCATCTCACCCGATCCGTCACCTAAATTGCTGGTACTACCCTGCCCAAGCTGACCATAATTATTGTTTCCCCAGCACTTGACTTCTGAGTTGTCCAGCAGTACGCAGGTATGAGAACTTCCGGCAGTGATGGCTGTTGCAGTACGCGCCGTGCCTAAGTCTATATAGGCCAGATTGCTACCCATTTCACCTGAAGCGTCTCCCAGATTATTCGTATGTCCCAGCCCGAGCTGACCAGAAGAGTTGAGTCCCCAACACTTGACTTTTTCGCTACTGTTGTCTAGAGCACAAACATGAGAAGAACCCAGTCCACCACCAATGCCAGTGGCGATAATTTCTAGAGTCGAGACGGTCAACGAGAAAGGGGGCGGAGCATAAATGTGCTGAGTTCCTTTCAGCATATAAAGCAGATTGGTAGCAGTAGTACCAACCACATCCGCGGCTGGGGTTCCACTGATAACACCGGTGCTGTTGTCCACACTCATCCAGGAAGGTTGGTTGAGCAAGCTGAAACTCAGGTTGTCATTTGCGGTATTGACAATCGTTGGCGTGTAACTATAAACCGTACCCTGCGTACCAGTAGTAGGGGGGGAATCAGTCATGTAGGCCAAACTACCAGAGTTGCCGCTTGAAGTTCCGGCAGCTCCGGTTTCTCCTTTTTCACCCTTTTCTTTGCCACAGCCGCTAAGCACCAATCCTGCACCAAGAAGCAGGGCAAGGATGAGTTTGGCTCGAGATCGTTTTGTTTTCATAAGATATTCCTCTTTATAATTTTGGATCCAGGATTTAGGGAACGAGTTTATTCCGGTTCAATTTGAAAAAGTATAAAGTATTAACAGCTTTTTTATGTGCAAACATGATGGTTTTGTAAAAAAGCCTAAAACTGCGCCATTGCTTAGGAAGCGAGATTTTTTAGCATACAAGGCGTAGAGAACACAGGGACGATGACGAAGAGGGTTTCTGGAAAATCCAGAATGAACGGAGGATAAACTTGAGACCTAAAAAAAGTGGTAAAAACTTAGACGCGTAGATTGCGTTGCGTTGCATGATGAGGCCGTTCAATAAATAAGGAAAAGAATGCTAAAGCTAGAACTTAACTGATTTTTGCTCAAGATCGGCTGATAAGGAAATAATGTCAAGTAAATAATAAAAATAGTGACATAAGCCCGAAGTTCAATTTTTCGGGTTACGGCTCTGACCTAACCCGGCCTACATGATTGATATATCTTTCTTGGTATTCTAGACATCATTATAAATTGAACGATAGCATCGGACTCTAGTCTGTGGAAACACACATTTTTCCTTGAGAGAAGTCAAAACACGAAGATAACAAAAGAGAAAGATTTTCAAGAAGACATATTTAGGCTATTGAATCGCAGTTGACAATTTTATAATTTTGGTCTTGAGATAAACGGTTCTCCGGTAGAAGATATAACTGTTTTTCAGTTTTATGCAAAAATAGCATTCTGCCTTTATTTTAAGACTGATGAACCAGTAAAAAGTCATAAAATCGTGTCCTTGCTTACGAAGCGAGAAATCTATTTTATGTTAAGCACTGATATTATTAAGATCTCTCTCTTCGTTCGAGATGACAAATAATTAGTTTAGAATTTTTTACGAAGCCATTAAGACTAACCTCTGCCGATAACTCAACAATGAAAATTTTCCGACAAGTAATTTCACTTTTTTTCGCAGCCAGTCTCATCACAGTCAGCAGCATTCCGGTATTTGCAGGAACTGATCTTATCAAAGCTGCCTCAATCGCGATGAACGGATCCGCAAAATATCCGGATGGTTTCAGCAATTTTGACTATGTAAATCCGGATGCACCAAAAGGCGGTTCTGTACGTCTGAACTCAATCGGTACTTACGACAGTTTCAACAGTTTCATCGCCAAAGGCGTTTCCGCGGATGGACTGGGCATGATTTACGAAACACTGACAACCGGTTCTTCGGATGAGGCTTTTACGGAATATGGCTTGATCGCGGATGAAATAGAGTATCCGGAGGACAGGACATGGGTCATTTACCATCTCAATCCAAAAGCCAAATTTCACGATGGAGAACCAATCAAGGTTGAAGATGTTATTTTCACCTTCAATGTTCTGTTAGAAAAAGGTGCGCCTTTTTACAAATCATATTACGGTGACATTGTTGAAGTAAAAGATCTCGGTGACCGCAGAGTGAAATTTCAGTTCCGTGAAGGGACAACCAACCGTGAACTAGTCTTGATTACCGGACAACTTCCGGTTCTGCCCAAACATTACTGGGAAGGAAAAGATTTTTCCAAATCCACTCTTGAACCACCTCTGGGAAGCGGTGCTTACCGTATCTTAGATTTTAAGGCAGGAAAATACATCACTTACGAACGTGTCAAAAATTATTGGGCTGCCGATCATCCTGTCAACAAAGGCAGTAACAATTTTGATACCGTGCGTTATGATTATTACCGTGACTCAACGGTCGCGCTCGAAGCCTTCAAAGCAGGTGAATACGATTTCCGCGAAGAAAACAATTCCAAAATGTGGGCTTCCATGTATTCCGGAAAAAACTTTGAGGAAGAGTTGACTGTACGTGCAGAAATTCCGCATGAACTACCACGCGGAATGCAGGGTTTTGCCTTTAATTTGCGGCGTCCGATCTTTAAAGACCGGAAAGTCCGTGAAGCAATCGGTTATGCATTTGATTTTGAATGGAGTAACAAAAACCTCTTCTATGGCCAATATAGACGTACCGATAGCTTTTTTGAAAATTCCGAACTTGCATCAAGCGGTTTGCCTTCTCCGGAAGAATTGGCGATTCTTGAACCTCTTCGCAAAGACCTTCCGGAAGAAGTATTCAGCAAAAAGTTCCGGCCTTCTCTCACAGACGGTTCCGGAAATATCCGCAGTCAACGGCGTGTTGCCTCTAAACTCCTCAAAGAAGCGGGTTGGGAAATCAAGGACGGCAAACGAGTCAACAGTGCCGGCGAAGTTCTTAAATTTGAAATATTATTGATTTCACCTGCCTTTGAGCGGATTGTTTTGCCATTTAAGAAAAACCTCGAACTCATGGGAATTGAAGCAAGCGTCAGGGTGGTTGACACATCACAATATGTTAACCGCATCCGATCCTTTGATTTTGACATGTTTGTGATGGTCATAGGACAGTCGCTTTCTCCAGGCAATGAACAGGACAATTACTGGAGTTGTAAAGCCGGAAAAACCGGCGGTACGAGGAACTTTATGGGAATCTGTAATCCTGCCATTGACAAGCTGATCCGCCTTGTCATCGAAGCTCCTGACCGTGAAAAACTGATCACCAGCACAAGGGCACTGGACCGCGCTTTGTTGTGGGGACATTATGTTATTCCGCACTGGCATATCAACTACTACCGTCTCGCATATTGGAATAAATTTTCACGTCCGGAAATTACGCCCAAATACGGTTTGGGATTTTTCACCTGGTGGGTGGATGCGGAAAAACAAAAGACTATGCTTGAAAAAAAGCAGAATCTGAATTAAATCTGACAAATTAGAGGATTGATAAACTTCTGCGTTAATCTTTATGACAGCATATATTATCCGTCGTTTGCTGCTGGTTGTTCCAACCCTGATTGGAATAATGACAGTCAACTTCATGATCATCCAAATTGCTCCCGGCGGTCCCGTGGAGCAGATGATTGCAAAGCTGCAAGGTGACGCAGTCAGTGCGACAGAGAGGCTCTCAGGAGGTGGAGAGGACATCAAAGGCCAAACGAGAGCAACTTCAGAATCTACCTCAAAATATCGGGGTGCGCAGGGTCTTGCTCCGGAACTGGTTGGTGAAATAGAACGTATGTACGGTTTTGACAAACCTCTGCATGTACGTTTTTTCAAAATGATGCGTGATTACACAACCTTCAATTTCGGAGAAAGTTTTTTCCGGGATCAGAAAGTTATAGATCTGGTGCTGGAAAAAATGCCGGTTTCGATTTCTCTCGGCATCTGGAGTACACTCGCTGTTTATTTGATCAGCATTCCGCTTGGTATCCGCAAAGCTCTGAAGCACGGCTCCCGTTTTGATGTCTGGAGCAGCACCATAGTCATTCTCGGAAATGCCATTCCAACTTTTCTCTTTGCTATCCTGCTGATTGTTCTTTTCGCCGGAGGGAGCTATTTCAGCTGGTTTCCTTTGCGCGGACTCCTTTCTGACAATATTTCCTCTCTGCCGTGGTGGCAACAGATCCTCGACTATTTCTGGCATCTGGTACTGCCTATCAGCGCTATTCTGGTTGGTAGTTTTGCCTCATTGACGATGCTCACCAAAAATTCTTTTCTCGACGAAATTAACAAACAATACGTAATTACTGCGCGTGCGAAAGGTATTACGGAGCGACGAGTACTCTACAAACACGTCTTCCGGAATGCCATGCTGATTATCATTGCCGGTTTTCCTGCCGCCTTTATCGGTATGTTTTTCACCGGATCATTGTTGATAGAAATAATCTTCTCACTGGACGGTTTGGGACTGCTGGGATTTGAGTCCGCAATCCAGCGCGATTATCCGGTCATGTTTGGCACACTCTTCATTTTCACCCTGCTTGGACTGGTCGTTGGTATTATCAGTGATTTGATGTACACAGTGATTGATCCAAGAATTGACTTTGAAACCAGGGAAGCATAGCAGATGACTCCAATAACACGACGACGCCTGCAGCATTTTAGCGCTAACCGCCGAGGTTTTTGGTCTTTGTGGATTTTCCTGATTTTGTTTTTCATCAGTCTCTTCGCAGAGGGAATCGCCAATGACAAACCATTGCTGGTAATCTTTGAGGAGCGTATTATTTTTCCTATTTTTGAAACCATTCCGGAAACAGAATATGGAGGTGAGTTTACCACAGAAGCGGAATATCGTGATGAATTTGTACGTGATTTAATCGAAAACAAAGGTAAAATCTACTGGTCTCTTATTCCTTACAGCTACGATACAATCAACTATGATTTACCTTCTGCTGCACCTTCTGGTCCTACTACGGAAAACTGGCTGGGGACTGATGACCAGGGTCGGGATGTGGTAGCGCGTTTAATTTACGGTTTCCGGATTTCCGTTTTATTCGGACTTGTACTGACCATTCTGAGTTCCATCGTAGGAGTTGCAGCAGGTGCTGTACAGGGTTATTTTGGAGGACGTGTTGATATTCTCGGTCAGCGCTTCATTGAAATCTGGTCCGGACTGCCGGTCCTGTTTTTGCTGATTATTCTTTCAAGTTTTGTCGAACCAAATTTCTGGTGGCTGTTGCTGATCATGTTGCTTTTCAGTTGGATGGGACTGGTTGGGGTTGTACGCGCTGAATTTTTACGAGGAAGAAATCTGGAATATGTACGAGCCGCCCGTGCACTCGGATTGAGTCACGGAAGAATAATGTTTCGCCATATCCTGCCGAACGCGATGGTGGCGACCATGACTTTTATGCCTTTCATCCTTTCCGGCTCGATTACTACCCTGACCGCACTTGATTTTCTAGGCTTCGGTTTACCTCCAGGTTCGGCTTCACTAGGTGAACTACTGGCTCAAGGCAAGGCTAATTTGCATGCTCCATGGCTCGGAATCTCAGGATTCGCAGTGATTGCCCTGCAACTTAGTTTACTTGTATTTATCGGTGAAGCTGTGCGGGATGCCTTTGATCCACGGCATAATACTTAAAATTCACAATAAAACTCATTTTGATAAAACGCAACTTCATCCAGCTGTCTTGAAATCAAAATAAGTAAAAATGAAAAGTTTTTGTAACTTTATGATCTTTGATAAAAGATTAAATAAAATAGGATAGAAACCGGCAACAACGTAAACAAAATAGAGGCAAAATGAAGAATGAAGAAAACATACCTATTCAACCCGTCAGCGGAAAAATAGTTCCACGTTATGCCGGGCCTTCCACATTTGCCAGACTTCCGGAACTAAGAGACGTTAAGCGTTGCGATATCGCGATTTTAGGAATTCCGTTTGATTCAGGAACCAGTTACCGGCCCGGCGCCAGATTTGGTCCACAGGCCATCAGGCAGTCTTCGAGGCATCTCCGAACTCAGTATCATCCGGCCTATGACACGGAACCTTTTGCGGAGTTGCAGGTAGCAGACGCTGGTGACATAGCCTGTAACCCTTTCAATATTGAAGAAGCCGTCGGGCAAATTCAGACTGCCGCGACCGATCTTTTGGGAAATGTGGACAGTATTATTAGTCTGGGAGGTGATCATACGATTGCACTGCCTTTGCTGCGGGCAGTGAATCACTATCACGGCCCGGTCGCGCTCGTGCATTTCGACGCACATCTTGACACCTGGGACACATACTTTGGCGCACCCTACACACACGGTACTCCATTCAGACGTGCAGCAGAAGAGAAACTGTTCCTTGATCACGCCTCAATTCATGTCGGAATACGTGGGCCATTATACAGCAGGGATGATCTCACAAATGATGAAGAGTTAGGATTCAAGGTAGTGCATTGTGATGAGCTTCAAAATGAAGGAGTTGAACACGTCATCAAGCGTATCCGGAATCGCGTGGGGGACAACCCAATGTATCTGTCAATTGATATTGATGTTTTGGATCCGGCACATGCTCCTGGAACAGGAACTCCGGAAATTGCCGGAATGTCTTCAAGGGAATTGCTCGGGGTTTTAAGAGGCTTGGCCGGACTTAATATAATCTCCGCAGATGTGGTGGAAGTTGCTCCAGCCTATGATCACGCTGAGTTGACTTCACTAGCCGCGGCAACCACGGTTTTTGAACTTATCAACTTATTGGCTCATTACCGCAAACAAAATGCTTAAAAATAGAACCGCTGTAGTTTCAGTGAATAGCTTAATCCACTGAAACTACAAACTAAGTTTAGTTAAGCCAAACTTAAAATACTTGTTCCGGTGGAACAAAGTCATATCCAAAAGCCTCAGAAACGCCTTTACAGGTCACATTTCCACCATGAGTGTTTAGACCTAAAGCAAGGGCATGATCTTCCTTACACGCCGTTTTCCAGCCTTTATTGGCCAATTGAACAGCATAGGGTGTGGTCACATTGGTTAAGGCCATCGTCGAGGTTCTTGCTACTGCGCCAGGCATGTTGCCTACTGAGTAGTGCACTACACCATGTTGCAAATAAACCGGATCGCTGTGATAAGTAACACGATCGATGGTTTCAATACAACCACCTTGATCAATAGCTACATCCACAATCACCGATCCCTGTTTCATGGTTTTGACCATGGCTTCAGTTACCAGGTGTGGTGCTTTTGTTCCTGGAATCAAGACACCGCCAACCAGCAGATCAGCGTTTTCAACTGCTTTTGCAATGTTATAGCTGTTTGACATCACGAGTTGGACACGTCCGTTGAACACATCATCAAGATAACGCATTCTATCTGCACTTACATCAAGGATGGTTACTTTGGCACCCATACCGACTGCCATTTTAGCGGAGTTGATGCCGACGACACCACCACCGATAATCACGACTTGTGCTGGTTCTACTCCCGGTACACCGCCTAATAAAACTCCCTGTCCGCCCTGTGGTTTTTCAAGAAAACGTGCTCCGACTTGTACCGCCATGCGTCCGGCAACTTCACTCATCGGTGTGAGCAGAGGTAAACTACGATCCGGAAGCTGTACGGTTTCATAAGCAATAGAGGTGGTTTTACTTTTCATCAGAGCATTAGTCAATGCTTCTTCGGCGGCCAAATGCAGGTAGGTGAACAAAAGCAGATCTTCCCGGAAAAAACCATATTCAGCCGGAAGAGGCTCTTTAACTTTGTAAACCATTTCACTGGCCCACACCTCAGCTGCAGTATCAACCATCTTAGCGCCTGCCTGCTCATATTCTGCATTGCTGAAACCACTACCTTCACCGGCATCTTTTTCTACACAAACATGATGACCGTTTCGTACGAGTTCTGCTACTCCTGCAGGTGTTGCCCCGACTCGATTTTCCATTTCCTTTATTTCAGTTGGTACACCAATACGCATTTTTTACTCCTGTTCTTTAGTTAGTTTTGTTGTAAGAAACTGAGCTCCTCCACATCACAGATGAAGAGGAAACACAGTCCTGGTTGTTGTTTAATTTAACGACTGCTTTAAGGCATTTCCAATTGCATCCACAATTTGATCCGCTTCATTTTCCTGAAGTATCAAAGGCGGAGCCATGATAAGCACGTTCCCTAAACCCGGAACTGTGTTACCGTTACGCATGATTGAAACTCCTTGTTTGAGACAGTTTTGAATAATCGCATTGGCTTTAGCCATCTCCAACGGTGTTTTCTTTTCTTTGTCTGAAACAAGCTCTATACCGAGCAACAGCCCCTTTCCGCGTATTTCTCCAACATAAGGATGATCCGCAAATTCATTGAGGCGTCCCTTGATGTAAGTTTCCATTTTTGCAGCATTGGCCGCTAGATTTTCACGCTGTACAATTTCGATATTTTTCAAACTGACTGCTGTTGCAACCGGATGTCCACCGTAGGTGTTTACATGCCGGAAATGCTTGAGCTCGTTTGCTTCTCCATAAAATGCTTCAAAGATCTTTTCCTTGACTACAGTTGCAGCCACAGGCATATAACCACTTGCCATACCTTTAGCAAAGGTAAATATGTCAGCCTTGACTCCCCAGTGTTCGTGCCCGAACATTTTGCCGGTTCTACCGAATCCGGAAACGACTTCGTCCATAATCAGCAAAACATTGTATTGATCACAGACTCTCCGGATTTCAGTTAAATAATTATCTGGAGGTACAAGTACTCCTCCTCCGGAAATCATCGGTTCCATAATGAAAGCTGCCACTGTTTCTTCACCTTCGTGAATAATGGTGTCTTCCAAAAATTTGGCACATTCCAGTCCATGTTCTTCAACAGTCAATTTCTCGTGACGTCTGTAAGGATAAGGCGGAGGAACGTGCAGGAATCCTGGAGCCAGCGGTTCATAGCCGATCTTACGCTCTGCCTGGCCGGTAGCAGTCATTGTGGCCAAAGTGTTGCCGTGATAAGCACGATGACGTGAAATAATCTTCGACTTACGTGGATTCCCTGACTGCAAATGATATTGACGTACAATCTTGAACGCCGTTTCATTGGCCTCTGAACCACTGCTGGTGAAATATACATGGCCTTTATCCATGTCCAGCATTTCCAGCATTTTTGCGGATAATTCCACTGCAGGATCACTGGTCATAACCGGAATCACATAAGCCAGTTTTTCCATTTGTGTCTTTGCTACTTCAGCCAGTTCTTTTCGACCATGACCGACATTCACACACCATAATCCTGCTGTTGCATCTAGTATACGATCACCGTCTTCATTGATCATGAAACAACCTTCGGCCCTGACTATGTGTTTCGGACGATTGTTCAACAACGATTTATGCTGGGTCATTGGGCGCCACAACGCATCGGGCGCGTTCATTTTTTGTGCTTCCATTTATTCTCCTTGATAATCAATTAATTATTGACTGGAAAAAAAGTCTAAACAGGCTGAAGCAAGTTGTTCAGCCTGTCACACCTTTAATGCAGACAAAGTTGTTAGCTGCATAGCGAGCAAACAAAATACTTACTGCGGACACATGTCATTTTTACTGACTCCCGCAACAGGTACAGGTGTTTTCATCGCATCTCTACGGAAAGGATCACCTAACTCCTGATTCAGGATTACCTCAATGAAGGTCGTCTTTCCCTGCTCCATTTGAGTCTTTACAGCATTTCCCAACTCACTTGTAAGTGCCTCCATGGTCCGTACCTGAACACCGTTTACACCGCAAGCTTTAGCAATATCCGCATATGAAACTTGAAGATCGAGTTCGGTACCGACAAAATTGTCATTATACCAGAGTGTTGAGTTACGTTTCTCTGCACCCCATTGATAATTCCTGAAAATAATCATCGTAATTCCAGGCCATTCGCTACGTCCAATAGCCGTCATTTCGTTCATTGAAATTCCGAATGCTCCATCACCCGCAAATCCTACCACCGGAGTGTCCGGATTGCCGATTTTTGCGCCGATGATTGAAGGGAATCCGTAACCGCAAGGACCAAAAAGTCCTGGTGCTAAATATTTTCTACCGTTTTCAAAAGTCGGATAAGCGTTGCCGATTGCACAGTTATTACCAATATCAGAAGAAATAATCGCATCTTCCGGTAAAACTTCCATAATCGCACGCCAAGCCATTCTAGGTGACATGTGATCCGGTTGTCGTTTACGTACACGCTCATTCCAAGTTGTGCCCGGATCGTCTTCTTCGAAATCCATCGAGGCGAGTGTTTCCGCCCAAACTGCCTTTTTGTCCGCAATTTGTTGGCGTCTTTCCTCACGACCTGCATCTCCTGCAGAGTCAGTGAGTTGACTTAGAATTTGTTCTGCCACTTGTTTTGCATCACCAACTATTCCGATAGAAACAGGTTTTGTCAGGCCAATCCTGTCTGGATTAATATCAACCTGAATCAGCTTTGCTTCATGCGGCCAGTAATCCAAATTATAGCCCGGAAGCGTTGAAAATGGATTCAAACGGGTTCCGAGAGCCAAAACTACATCAGCCTGTTTGATTAACTCCATTCCGGCTTTTGAACCGTTGTAACCTAATGGTCCTGCAAACAAAGGATGTGAACCGGGGAATGCATCATTATGCTGGTAGTTGCAGCAAACTGGTGAATCTAAACGTTCAGCAAGTGCTTGTGATGCCGGAATCGCTCCGCCGAGAATAACTCCGGCGCCGTTTAGAATTACAGGGAATTTTGCTGCAGACAGGAGTTTGGCTGCTGCTGATATCGCATCAGTTCCGCCCGCAGGAAGTTCAAACTCAATAATTTCAGGTAAATCTATGTCAACTACCTGCGTCCAGATATCACGTGGAATGTTGATTTGAGCCGGAGCAGACATGCGCTTTGCTTTGGTAATTACACGATTCAGTACTTCAGCAATACGCGTTGGATCACGAACTTCTTCCTGATAAGCGACCATGTCTTTAAAAGCAGCCATTTGCTCGACTTCCTGAAAACCACCTTGACCGATCGACTTGTTCGCAGCCTGAGGAGTAATCAACAGCATTGGCGTATGGTTCCAGTATGCAGTTTTGACGCAGGTCACGAAATTTGTGATACCCGGACCATTCTGGCCGATAATCATTGACATCTTACCGGTTGTCCGTGTAAAACCGTCCGCCATATAACCTCCGTTACACTCGTGGGCCACGTCCCAAAACGTGATCCCTGCTTGAGGAAAGTAGTCGGAAATAGGCATAAACGCCGAACCAATGATGCCGAATGCGTGTTCGATACCGTGTTTTTGCAGGACTTTGATGAAAGCTTCTTCTGTCGTCATCTTCATAAGCTATACTCCTTGTCTGTTTTTAGGTATATTGCGGTTTTCAAATTATAACCCATAAAAATCCTACTTTCCGCTAAATAAGTCTAGTGTATTTTTTCCAAAATCAAGGTTCACAAAATAATTCCGCACATAAATCGTTTTACAGCAAATTATCCTGTAAAATTGCAGTCATACAGAAATATAAACAAATTTTGTGTTCTTTGCAATTCTGGGCATCATATCCAGTCAGTGAGACTCCGAGTCTCGCAAATGATATTTACCAAATTTTTATACGTAAAAAGGCAATTCAAGTCAACATTTATTATCTCTTTTGAAAAATATAAACGACTATTAGCAAAAAGAATAGACTTTACTTGAGGCTGAAAGTATTGTAAAAATCATTGAATTAAATTTGCCGAATTTAGAGATTCCATAAAATATTTCAGGCTTAAAGTTGATGGCTTAGTAAATAGTTGTCATTCCCGCGAAAGCGGGAATCCAGGAACTTGTATGTATCTGAAATAATGGATTCCCGCTTTCGCGGGAATGACAAACATTGGTGTCATAATGACTTTTTACGGGACCATCGACGTTGATGGCTTCGTAAAAACAGCTAAACTAATAATTTGTCATCTCGAACGAAGATAGAGATTTTGCACACATCAAGACTAAGGTCGATCATGTTTTTAAAACTGCAACTTGCGGATAGAGTTTAGTCGTGTACAATTCATGGTTAAATCCAGCTTGAACTTTCTCATACTATTAACAACTGAGATACCTCAGTCGAGTAGTATGAACGTATCGGAACGCTAGAATTGCTTGCAGATAAGTACGGCAGTTAAATAATTATTTTAAACTTTCTTAGTTAACAAACGGAGCAGACCATGGTCATCAATCATTTCATCAACGTTTCATTGGAAATTCTGATTTACTTTCTTGTCAGCATCGTTTGTTTATTCATCGGCAGAAAAGTTCTGGATTGGATCACCCCTTATGATTTAAGCAAAGAAACTTCTGAGGAAAAGAACCTTGCAACAGGAATAACAGAAGCGGGATTCTTCATCGCCATGGCAATTATTGTCCACGCTTCAGTATCAGGTGTTGTTAACTATGAAATGTTCAGTTTCATCAACCCTGAAGATCCAGGTCGTTTTGCACTGCTTGGCGCAGAGTTGATCACTACAGCATTATATTTGCTGATCGGCTTGATCTGCCTGAGTCTTGGTCGCCGCTCCTTGGACTGGGTTACTCCTTTTGACCTTAATAAAGAAATTCAATTAGAACGCAATGTTGGAGTAGGCGCGATTGAAGCATCCATGTACATCTCGATTGCAATCATCATTCACGGCATTATCCTCTGACACTACCTTAGACTCTTATTTTTTTGATAATCTCTTTTTTCAGACCTATTGTTGTTTTTAAATAAATTGGTTTGAAACTGCCTGCCTGAATTCCTTGAAGCGAATCAGTTCAATAATCTACACCTGTTAATTCATGCAATTTGATATACGACTTTGGTCATTCACCGTGGGTGTTAGAGGACGAATTGCCTTCTCTGTCCTGATCGGTATGATAGCAACAGCACTGGGAGTGGTTCGTCTTGCTTTGCTCGGATGGCTGATCGGTCTGATTTTTCTCGGTCAGTCTGTTGAAGAGTTAATTCTGCCAATCGTTCTTGCTGCTTTTGTGATGCTGTTGCGAGGATTTTTTGAGCATTGGCGAACAATGACCGCGCACGAAACATCGGCAATTGTTCAGCAGCAACTACGCAGACGTCTATATGACAAGATAGTGAAACTGGGCCCAGGCTATTCCGGTCGTCAAAGATCTGGTGAACTAGTATTGACACTAGTGGATGGAGTAGAACAGCTGGAGACTTATTTTGGAGAATACCTTCCACAGCTGTTGATCTCAGCACTCACACCCCTGATGATCTTTGCTTTTGTAGCATTTCTTGACTTTCCGGTTGCACTTATACTGCTGGTAGCCGCAATTGTCTCTCTCGTAGCACCAACGGCATGGCACAAGTTTGACACTAAAAGATCCATGGAAAGGCAAGAAGCTTATGCCGCATTTGCCTCAGATTTTTTAGACGGTATCCAAGGACTTGCGACACTGAAATCATTTGGTCAAAGCGAATCCCGAATGGACTTGCTAAAGAAACGGGCTTACGATCTTTTCAGGAGCACCATGTGGGTTCTTGCTACAAATTCCCTCTCACGCGGGATTACCGATATTTCTATCGCTGTTGGTGCTGCAGCGGGATTGGGTTATGGCACCTACCGTGTGATTGATGGTGAGATGGAACTCAGTACATTGCTGATAATTTTGATGATGGGAGTTGAAATTTTCAGGCCTATGCGAGACCTCCGAACAGTTCTGCATGAGGGTATGGTGGGACTTTCTGCGGCTCAAGGTGTTTACAAAATCCTTGATGCTGAACCGGTTGTTTTGGATCAACATTCGGAAATTGAAACAACTCGACTTGAACCTACTATTGAGTTTGAATCAGTCAGTTTCAGTTACCCAGGACACACTCAAATTGTACATGATTGCTTGAATTTCAAAATCAGCAAGGGCGAACGAGTAGGTGTTGTCGGTTCAAGTGGTTGTGGCAAGTCTTCGATTGTCAAGCTTCTGCTACGTTTCCATGACCCTGTGGAGGGTTCCATCAGCATTGGTGGAAAGGACTTGAGAAACATCTCTTTCGATAAGCTACGAAGCGAGATCTCAGTTGTAAATCAGGACACATTTCTCTTTCACGGAACAATAGAAGAGAATATCCGCATGGGACGTCCGGAAGCAAGTGAAATTGAGATTAGCGATGCAGCAAATAATGCGAACATCCATGAGTTTGTAAAAACCCTTCCGGAAGGATATCAAACGATAATTGGCGAAAAGGGCATCAAGCTTTCCGGAGGTCAGCGTCAGCGAGTAGCAATTGCAAGAGCCCTTTTGCGGGATACTCCAATTTTGATTTTGGATGAGGCGCTTTCAGCAGTTGATGCGGAAAACGAATACGTCATCCAGCAGGCACTTGATCGTTTGATGAAAGACCGTACCACCATAGTTTTAGCTCATCGACTTTCAAGTATAATAAAATGTGACCGTATACTGGTAATCGATCAGGGAAAGATTGTTGAATCTGGCCCTCATGCCAACCTCATGAAGAAAGCTGGTATCTATTCTGCGTTGATGACTGAGCAGGTTCGCGAAGCAGAAACAAAGGAATTGCTCAGTGACGTAGATGAAGCAGTGTTTGTTGATGCTGAAACTGAGGAGCAACTTGAAGAATCTTTGCTGAACTTACCAACTGAGGGAATTATTAAAGCAGAGGGACTCAATTGGAAGCAACTAATTGTTGAGTTGATGCGCCACATCATGCCATGGAAAGGCAGGCTGGTTCTTACATTCTGTTTCGGTGTATTGCGTGTGCTGGCTTTTATCGGAGTAGGGGTCTTCAGTGCGTTGATTGTGCTTGCTCTGAAAAACGGTTCAGATTTTACTTTTCTCTTCACAGGACTTATTATCGTGGCGCCGCTTTCGGGAATACTTCATTGGCTTGAATCCTGGGTGGCCCATGACATGGCTTTCAGGTTACTGGCGGAGATGCGGATCAATGTTTTTAGAAAACTCGATCAGCTTGCTCCCGCATATCTCGTTCGACGCCGGACTGGAGATTTGATGGGTATCGCTACCCAGGATGTTGAACTGGTAGAATACTTCTTTGCCCATACAGTTGCTCCGGTTTTTGTTTCAATCCTAATTCCAGTTGCAGTAGTCACTGTCCTCACAACAGTAAACTTCTGGATGGCATTAGCTCTTTTACCCTTTCTCCTTGCTGTATGTATCAGCCCGTTTTTAATGCGTGCAAAAGTGGATCAACTAGGTTCAAAAGCCAGAGAAGCTGCAGGGGAGCTTTCTGCCCACGGAATTGATACAATCCAGGGTCTGGCAGAAATAGTTGCATTTCAGCAGGAAGGGCATCGAGGTAATGAATTTGACAGCCTTACAAACCGACATATCCAAATCAGGTTGCCGTTCTTCAGAGAGTTGACATTGCAAAGAACAATTCTAGAAGTTCTAACCGGCTGGGGTGGTCTTGCTGTTGTCTGTTCAGGAGCACTGCTCACCACCCATGGATCCTTCGATGCCGGGCTTCTTCCGCTACTAACTATACTTGCTATGTCAGCATTTTTACCGGTCTCAGAAATCGCTCAGATAGGACGACAATTGGCCGACACACTGGGTGCCACGAGAAGGGTTTACGCATTGGAAAACGAACCGGTGCTGATTGCGGATGGCAATGGTTTGAATCCAGAGGATTTGTCTTCAGGTTTTTCCTTCCGTAATGTAAATTTTTCATATTCGGGAAGATCCATCCCTGTCTTACAAAACCTTAATTTTGATATACCGGTAGGCAAGACACTTGCGTTAGTCGGTCCATCAGGTGCCGGTAAAACGAGTCTCGCTCAACTGCTTATGCGTTTCTGGGATCCAGAGAAGGGTTCCATCTTATTGAACGGAATTGAACTCAGAGATTTTAAATTGGAAGATTTGCGTTCCCGTATCGCATTGGTTGCTCAGGACACATATCTCTTCAATAATTCACTGCGGGAAAACATTCTCGTTGCGAAACCAGCTGCCACTGAGCTGGAATTAAGTGAGGCAGTGAAACTTTCTGCTCTGTCTGAAGTTATCGATATCCTCCCTAATGGTCTGGATACTATGGTTGGAGAACGTGGTGCGAGCCTCTCAGGAGGCCAGAGACAGCGTGTTGCAATTGCACGAGCATTCCTGAAGGATGCACCATTTTTAATTTTAGACGAAGCTACTTCTCACCTGGATGCTCTCAGCGAAAACACTGTCCACAAAGCCCTTGATCTACTTAAGACAAACCGAACCACCATTATCATTGCGCATCGGCTTTCTACCACCAGTAACGCAGACCAAATAATTGTCCTCAATAAAGGCAGCATGGTGGAAACCGGTTCACATCAAGAGTTGTTGCAGAAGGGCGGGCTATATAGACAGCTAGTTTCTAGACAGCTCGGTGTATCCGGTGTGGAGGAACTTAATTAAGGCTAAGCTACAATTACCCTCTTCTATGCTTGAGTCAATCACTACCCATCCAAACGAAGCCAGCAAGCTCGTCCACGCTAAAGGTGCGGAAGCTCTTGATCAGTGGATGTGTGGACTTGTGGAGCGCGAGTTACTGCCTTTTGCAATGACCATGATTGTGCGTTCCGATGGTGTTGGCTACTGGCGCTGGTGCGGCATTGCTAATCCAACCCAAAGAATCCCGCCAGCCCCAGATACACTGTTGCGGATGTATTCGATGACCAAACCAGTCACGGCATTGACAGCGTTGTTACTGGAAGATCAAGGCTCGCTCGATCTGAAGGCTCCAGTGGAAACTCTAATTCCGGAGTTGGCCAAATGGCGGGCCTTGAACCATCCCGCAGCAGAGTTGCACGATTCCACGCTGTTGGAGTCCGGACCTACTCTTTTGCAACTGCTGACACACACCTCAGGGATTTCCTACGGGGATCTGCAGGGTTCGAAGCTGGACCAAGCCCTTGCCCAGAAAATGTTCCAGAATTGTTCGCTTGGGGGCTTGCTTGACACCTTGTCCGAATTGCCGCTAGTTTTTTCTCCGGGAACGGCCTGGCGTTACGGTTACAGTCTGGACGTGTTGGGGGTAGCTATGATGCGGGCTACCGGAAAAAGCTTGGGGGAATTGTTCGACGAGTTGGTGTTTCAGCCTCTGGGAATGACTGACACGGGGTTTTCGATTTCCGACTCTGAAACAAACCGCCTTGCAAGCATTTACCAAACGGATGCTAATAGTCGTCTCACCGAAATCACACAAGAGCCACCTCTTGGACCTCGTGTTGGCGGTTCTCAAGACAGCACCAAGGTCGATCACTGGGGTGGTTCCGGATTAGCTTCAACTCCAGCGGATTGGCTGAAGTTCGCGAACATGCTGCGGGCAGCACACTACGGAAAAGAAACCGCCGTGGCAAGTCCGGAACTTGTGAGACGCATGTCCACTAATCAACTTGAGGGTGACATTGCCTCGTTGCTACCCGAAGGTCCGGAGGGATTCCGCGAGTGGATGCCGTTTAAGGGGCTTGGAATGGGGTGCGGCGTGTGGGTGGCAGAGGATGAGAAACGGCTGGATTGGGATGCGAATCCGGGGGAATTCGGCTGGGGCGGAATTGCTAACACAGTGTTCTGGATCGATCCTGTTGCTGATGCTGCTGTGCTGTTTTTTACGCAGGTGATGCCCTCCAGCCGACTCGGCTTACGTAATGATCTGCACCGCCTCGCCGCCAAATGTCTGTGTTGAACGCAATCAAGGTTTGACGGTTTCCAGTCCACACCAGTTGGCGATGAAAAGTGCAATCGTACTCGTCACTCGTTGTAGAGATGCGAGGCTGACGCGCTCGTCAAAGGCATGGATGTCGTGGGAAACTGGTCCGTACACAAGACAGGGGCAGTCGTCATACAGCACGAACACACGCCCGTCAAGATAACCCGGCGTCACAAAGGATTCCAGACTGGAGCCGAAACTCGTCGCATGGGCTTGCCCCAGCACCTGTTCTGCATCACTGCCCTCTTCCAGAACATAACCCTGCGCAAAGAAGCCGTTGTACTCAACCTCCGGAGGGTTTTCAGTGAGGAAGGTATCACCCCGGCTTTTTGCCTTTAGGCAGGCTTCAATTTCTTGAGCAGCGTCACGCGGATCAACTCCCGGATAAATCGCAGCCCGCACATCCAGTGTACACCACGACGGAACCGACGAAGCCCAATCACCACCCGCGATTTTTCCAACATTGATGTTGATGGGATGGTCGAGGTCTTCGAAATACGGATAGTCGCCCTGTCGTGAATTCCACTCCGTTTCCAGTTCCTTGAGAGCCCCCATCAACGTGTAGGCTGCTTCAATCGCATTGGAACCGCGTCCGGCTTCACGGACATGAAAGGGGCGTCCGCGCACATGCACCTGGAACCAAATCACTCCAGCATTGGCCCGCACCAGCATGTTCTCTTCCGGTTCTGGAATCAGTGCGGCCTCAGCACGATAGCCCCGTACCAATGCGGACAACGCACCGTTTCCGGTACATTCCTCTTCGGTCACGGATTGCACATGCACTCTCGCAGCAGGTTGGAATCCGAGACGACGCAGGGCGTCAAGCGCAAAGACGTTCGCACAGAGTCCGGCCTTCATGTCCGCCCCACCACGTCCGTACAGCCAATCACCTGCAATATGCGGTTCAAACGGAGGGTTCGCCCACATTCCCAGCGGCCCAGTGGGCACCACGTCTATGTGCCCGTTGAGGATCAGTGAACGCCCCTTGGCCTCAGTGGGCTGGTGAGTACCGACGACGTTGAGCGCGTTTTCATAGTCCACCTTAACGGGAGAAAATCCCGGATGGTTCTCGATTTCGGAAACGTCAATCGCCCAGCGGTCCATCTCGTAGCCCCGTGCTTCCAGTGCGTCGTAAAAAGCATTTTGGGCGGTGTGTTCCTGCCCACGTATGGACGGATGGCGCATTAGCTCCATTGTAAAGCGAAGCTGGTCATCAAAACCCACAGCCACTTCTTCGATAATTTTTTTGGAAAGCTCGGTGTTAATTTGTCCTGAGGAAGAATCGTTTGTCATGTCTATGCCGGATCACGGGAAATCGCGTGGGTGGAGCATGACACACAGCCGC
>Ga0209576_1000662_pt1 | contig 21406 bp, 20 predicted proteins | sample SaaInlV_DNA_135m_FD_184686 | JGI IMG/M metagenome (GOLD analysis project Ga0209576, IMG submission 184686) | Marine microbial communities from expanding oxygen minimum zones in the Saanich Inlet - SI075_LV_DNA_135m (SPAdes) (version 2) | ecosystem: Environmental > Aquatic > Marine > Unclassified... | reverse complement strand
GCAGCCGCATCGGGTGGTTTGGTTCCAGCTTCTGGTCGCTGAAACCGAGAGGCCTACTCTCATCTTTAATACAGCATGAAAGGCTTTCGCCTTTCTTCATGACACACGAGCAAAGCGGAACAAATTTTCCATGTGAACTTGCCTTATTTATAAGTTTTTTCAATTCATGTAAGCCTCATGAAAAAATATATGAAATAAGCATAAATAATGCAAATATAATAAAACCTCTTATAAAATAATCAGTCGTATTTTGCTGGATTCTTTTTTTATCTGATTCTGACTGCCACTTTTTGAAGTAAGCACGTTCCTCCTTAGAAGGAGAATAAAACGAACCTGTCATAGTTTTAACCATTTTTCCTGGGTGAGCACTCATGTATTTATAATCTATCCGTTGCTCTTCAGACATGTTGTCAGGTTTATTCTGCTGTACTTTTTTTTGAGTAACTTCTTCCATTTAAATTGACCAGTGATTTTTATAGGATTAATTTTACTGACAGTAACGCATCATTAGTAATAACTTACCTTCTTGATCAATTATTTTGAGAACAGCGATCGCATTCTCTTTACCACCGGCAAGCTTCCAGAGGCGGCAAGGAACTTTCAGGTTTGCATAGTTCAAGTCCATATATTGCACAGTTTCTGCGGTAGCGTTTAATATAAACCCACCATTATCTGTATCCTCAGCATATGTCGGGCACCAATTGTCTTTATCTAAGGAGCACGTACCTTTATTTACCATTGCAGTAAGAGAGGCGGCAGGTATTGATGTGCCTGCATAGCATGTCGCTGAGAATAGCATTAATGCCAAAATTTTTAATACTGATACTTTCATAAAAGCGCTGTGTTTAAATTTTTTTAGCTAAGCCTTGATAAGTGAATTAACAAAAGCAGCTATAGCTATAAATAATGAAATAGTTGCTATAACATTTGCAGTAAAAGCCATAGTAACAGCTTTGGAAGAATTCAAACGTCTTTCAAGCTCTGCTTCAGATGCTACTGAACGCATCATTGCATATACTCCGAATGATATTTCCGATGAATCATCCATGTAAATAGATATTTTTCTTTTTTGACACTGTTGAATCAGGCGTCCTTTGTGAGTGGGTTCTGGCTTATTCAAAAATACAGAAAAATCAGTACTACTATTTTTCATGACATTTTTACCCGCCAAATTAAACTTGTTTATATAAATATTAATTATGGTGTAAACAGCTTTTTTATCAAACATAATTTTCCTGAACTTTTATAAATTGAAGCTCGATGATATAAAACAATTAACTAACCAAACAGAGGGGAAGGCTAAATCTTGGAATGGCAGGAAATGGCACAGCCTGTGTGAAAACTCAACAAATTCTCATTCAGAAAATATTATTCCCACTTCAGTGCTGTATAACAGCAAAATTTAATTGCGATAATCCACTAAACCATCAGATATAACCTGATATTAGAAAGCGTATGACACTTTAATTTCTGGGGAATAGTTTTCACACACCCTGGGCACTTACTTACCATACAAAGCCAATATTTGGACGACTGGTATAGAGCATGAATCCCTTTTGAACCAACAGCAATAATCTCAAAACTCCAGATCAAACACAGCCAATTAAAAAATAGCTCTCCAGATGACTCAGGTTACTACTTCACACTCTCTATTTTTTTAGACTCTGATGCTAATGACTCTCCAAAATGATCTTCAATATTAATCATCATCCATTTTGGCAGGAATAAAAACCATTGGAGCATTATTCTGAATTGCCACTTTGATATTTGCCTTATCACCAGATAGCCAGTTTTTGAACTTACCAATTGTCTCAAGAATTTTATTTGCACCAGCCGGGTTAAACTCTCGCTGTTTTAACTCTTTTCTAACTACCTCATTATTCTCATCAAGGTGTTCAACAACAAGAACTACATCCTCTTCAGTCATGCACATGCGCTTTAGTTTTAAAGCGTCTTGGACCCATTGATCTTGCTCATAATCGGCTTTTTGCTCCGCTATTTCTTGCTTGGCTCTAAGGTAAGCCTGTACCCTAATATTTCCTAATAATTGAGCCACGCCTGCTTCAGCGCTTTTAACAGTTCTTGGTTTATAAAACTTCTGGTAAACCTTATAACCCGGTTCATCAGGGTGAGATCGATAATAATCTGCAAAACTTTGTTGCTGATTTGTTAGACCGTTACTATTTTTCATCTTTATACCAAGTTTAAGGATTCACATTATTCCATGTATCAAAAGAGGCTACCCATCTATTTTATCAAATATCAGTTCAGGCGCGACTTTGGAATTAATAATTAAATCTCTTGGGGTGCTATTCCCCGCAGCTTGCTGCGAATAAATATCTAGCAATGCGTAGCGGGTGAATTCTACTTAATACCCCGTCAGCTTGCTGCGGGGATTTTTATTATAGGTTAGTATTCAATAGCTGTTTTCTCGATCAAATGACCGCGACTTTCGCGACTTTAAATCTTCGCTACTTTCGCTACTTTAAGTAATTTGAATCTTGGCAACTTTACAACAATCATTTGTTAATCCCGCTATCATCGTATACCGAATAAAATACTCTGATATTGAGTTCCTCCTTAATTGCACTTGTACCACTATGCAAATAGTTTGGTGGCATATTCTAAAAATCATCATGCTGCTTTCCATTGATTATTAATTAGTATCATGAGTTTATTTACCTGCTCCTTTCTGTTTTTTTTCGTACTCAATGACCTCGGCATCTTCTATAAATTGATTAATGGTTTCTTTCATAAGTTGTCCCCTTGCTCAACCCTGGTAACCAGAGCATTGGCCTCAACCTTCTCACACCGTATTTCCTGATATAGTTTTGAACATAGGGTTTGTTATGATCTTTGTGTCATGGATCGTCCAGTCGTTTATGTGATTACTTTCTGCATGATTATATCCGTCTTTTCTCAACTCTTAACTAGAGTATAGAACAGCAGACAATATACGACAATATGATTATAAATCCGTTTTACTTACTATATAACACGTTGCTATATATACGTTTATCAAACTGGACCATTTATTTAGTCCAGTATTAGTCCACTAATAAGCCAAAAACAGCTTAAAAACCCTTATTTTTCAGGCAACAGGTATGAGTTTAATATTGGGAGATATTGAAAAGTATTGCGACTTGGTGGACTATTGATGGACTAAGTGCAGAAATAAAAAAAGGCCCTCATTGCTGAGAGCCTTTTAGAATATGGTGCCGGCACCATGAGTCGAACACGGGACCTACTGATTACAAGTCAGTTGCTCTACCAGATGAGCTATGCCGGCTTAGAAGCAAGATCAACATAGACCAAGCTAAAAACGAGACGCGATTTTAGAGGGTTTACTGTCAGTTATCAACCCCTTATATCGTACATTCTTATCAATTTTTTAATTATTCGTTACATTGTCTGGAAATTCTGGAAATACCCTTTTCAATTTTTAGCTGATCGATAAATTGAGTCAGGTTGTCATTTTCTGATTCACTGTAATCCAGCCAATAAATGGTTCTATTGCGGTAGCGTGCTTCCGTTTTCACAGAATAGCCAAGCTTAGCTATTCTGTTATACCTTCGTTCAGCATTTTTCTTCAGGCTAAAAACACCCAGTGACAATATATTCGTTTTACCCGGTTCATTTACCACAATATAATCTTTTACCCCTTTCGCTTTTAACGAATCGGCAGTTGCAATGGCGTCTTCTCGTGACTTGTGTCCATCGACATAAACCATCAAACCTCTGTACTCTTTTTCCTGACTGGATCTTGAGCTAATGGGTATTTTATTCTGTTTGAACCTTAATGATATTTCTTTGGAGCTTTGCAGCTCTTTAAATGGCCCCAGGGTATAACAAAGTTTATCAGGGATAACGGGGGTAATATCAGCAATCTCATTTTCTACCTTGTCTCCTGCAACCACTTGTGGAGAAGCTTCAGCCTTAAACGGTATTTCACTCTCATCCAGTAATTTTAGTGTTTCGGTCGCCAGATGAGGCTGGAGTTTTTTAACCACCTGTTCATAGGGCAACAACCACTGCAACAGTGCAAAAACAATGTTGGTTAAAAATAACAGGATAAAGAATGCTTTCATGTTTATATTATATTGGAGCCTTTTAAATTATTGTGCCCGGCTTTATAGAATTTTATTCCAGTAATTGAATTTGTTTTAACATGCCTTTAAATACCAGATCTGAAACCACTTGATGTTCTAATTGTAAGTTATTTTCCAGCAACCCTGCATCTTTACCGCAGAGTAGAACGGTTACCGGCCGTTCAAGTAGACACAACCAATCTAACAAAATTTTGTTTATTAAACCAATGGTGACCGGAAACTGATTGTTGATACAAGCCATTGTCGAGCGACCAGGTAGAGTTGAATTATTAATGTCCGGGTGATTAAAGTCAATTGCAGGAAACAACGCTTTAAAACGCTCTTGATTCGTATTGAAGCCGGCCAATATGGCTCCGCCCAAAAAACCTTTGTGACATGACAACAGTTCAATTTTAATGGCTGTACCGGCATCAATAATAACAACATCCGTATTGCTTAAATCATAAGATGCCACCAGTGTTAACCAGCGATCAACACCCAGTTGTGAAAAATCTTCATAGTTATTTTTTACCCTTCCAAGCTCAGGTAAACTTTTAATTTCTTCGAAAGGTACACCGGTTACCTTTATCAAATTAATAATTTTCTGTTTAATCCCTTCAATTGAAACACTTGCAAGGTAGATTTTATCCGTAGAGAGTGACTGCAAATAGTTTTGGAATTCATGCAGCTCAGTATCGGCATATATGGGAAAGTACTTATCCGTACAGATGCCAGACTCCAGCTCTCTACATTTTATTGCACTATTACCGCTATCAATTAATAACACCAGTCACCCTTTCCCGAAGTGAAATTTCTGCTGCTGAAAATGACTGGACTCCATGTTCTGTTTTTACTTTCAGCCAACCGGTCCTCTCCAGGCCAACAATAATGCCCCTTATTTCATCAGATCTAGTTTTGACAACCACTTCCTTTCCTTTATAGCTGTCAAACTGATGAAACTGTTCAATTAAGCTATCTATCGAGTCTTCTTCAAAAATCATAGTTTGCTGTAGAATTTGAGAAATTAATTCAACCAGTAACTGCTGACGGTCAAAAGTTACATTGTCTAATTGTTTAAGGCTTATTGCAGGCTGTCCAATATTTTCACATTCTTTGTCGCTCAAATTTACATTCAAACCAAAACCTATCGCAAAATAAAATTCATTATGCGTTAGAGCTTTAGTCTCTATCAAAACACCGCCCAACTTCCTGCCTCGCAATAAAATATCATTGGGCCACTTTACGCCAATATCGGTTATGCCTAATCGCTGTAAGGTATCCACGATACTAATGCCAACCACTAAAGAGATCAGCCCCAGATGTTCTGCCTGAATTGTTTTTTTAATTCCGATAGAACAGTAAATATTCTGGTTCGATGGAGAGTGCCAGTTATTCCCTCTACGTCCACGACCCTTAGTTTGTTTTTCAGCTATTACCACAGTTCCATGGCTGGCATGATTCAAGCACTCAGTATTTGTCGACTTGCAGGTGGGTAAATAAACAAGGTTGATAAGATCATGACCTAAACGCTGTTGAAGCTCTAATTTAAGTGCCTCGATATTAAGTGCTAAATTATTGAAACCTGACATTGAGTGACTTCAATTTGCCCAGTGGTTAAAAGATGAGTTCGACTCATCGATAACAGTTAACACAGCGGTATCTTTTTCTGGTTTTAGTAACTCAAGTTCAAAATTCATCAGTTCATCTCGCCTGAAACACACAAGTCGATGTTTGCTGCCTGGCTCGGCCAGCTTAAGCCAGCTTTGATAATACGGTAAATTTGCTCTTAACCCGTTAATGGCAATAATCGTATCACCCGCCGATATTCCTGCCTTCTGAGCTGCTGCATTTTCCTTAACTGAGACTATGGTCAAACCCGCTTCAGAATCTTTAACGTTAGCACCCATTGAACAGGCAGGAAGATTATTTTTAGCTTTGCCGCCTTTATCCTGTTGTCCAGCAGACTCCCTGTAGTCCAGCTTGACTGAAATAAATTCCAGCAACTCTTTTACCGGCAAATCAACATGCTGATAGATAAGTTGATGCAGAAAATCTGAAAGATCCGTCTCTACAAGCTGATTAATAATGTTTTGAATTTCATTCTCAGTAAGGCCATTTCCAGTGTCCAGAAAGTTACTCCACAATATTCTCATTACATCATCCAGAGACCTTTGATTATCCGTCATCTGTCTGATTTTAAGATCGATGCACAGAGCAATCAGAGTACCTTTGGCGTAATAAGATACGATAGCATTTGCTGCATTTTCATCCTGTTTGTAAAACTTCGACCAGGCATTAAAACTGGATTCGGCTGCTGACTGACGAGTTTTTCCGGTGCCACGTTCAACTCTGGTTAGAGTTTGCCCCAGCAGTTCAAAGTAATTTTCACGGGAAATACAACCACATCGCAACAGTGCAAGATCATCATAATAAGAGGTGATCCCTTCGAACGCCCATAATAAAGGCGTATAAACTTCCTGAGATAGATCTGGCTTATCGAACACTGCCGGTTTGATACGTTTGACATTCCAGCTATGAAAATATTCATGGCTACATAAACCAAGGAAGCTACGATATTCTTCGGTTAATTCACTCTGCCCCGGTTGTGGCAAGTTTTTTCTGGAACATAAAAGACTGGTACTGCTACGATGTTCCAGCCCACCATAACCATCTCCCACCACCATCACCAGAAACATGTAACGTGACATTGGCGCGGGTTCTCCGAACATTTTAATATGCTGCTCACATATTTTAATCAGGTCGACACTGAGCCTTTCCTCATCACATTGAAAACGTCCGGTTAAAATTACATCGTGTCGAATGCCACAGGCCATAAACTCAAGCTGGGTAAACTGCCCCATTTCAACAGGATGATCGATAAGTTCCTGATAGTTATCAGCCTGAAAAAGACCAAATTCAAAATCAGATCCTTCTACACGCGTTAGCGTTGTAGCCACTTGCCATAACAAACCATCATCGAGATCTGGCCTGACAATTTCTACACTACAGGGATTTTGACTTTGCCCAACCACTTCAAGAAACACACTGGTGCCATTGAAAAAACCGTGCGTGGTATCAAGGTGAGCAGTTCTTACGGACAAGTCCCAGGCATACACCCGGTAATTTATAGTGGCGGGACCTTCGCAATTTTCCAGTAACCAGCTTGATTTATCCTGTTGAGTTAAAACTACCAGTGCGTTATTACAAAGGGCATCAATTTCAATTATATTTCGAGCAAAATCCCGAATCATATAACTGCCGGGAATCCAGGCTGGCAACCGTAAAACCTGACCCGATGGATCTGGAGCAGGAATTGTTAAGCTTATATCGAAGTAATGACCAGCGGGGTTAGCACTGCTAATTTTATAATGGATCATGTTATGAATTTTTTAAGGCAGGTTTTCTTTGATGAAAGTATCAAAATCTTTTGCATGAACAATCTGCGTTCCATCACAATTAAATTGCAGTCGAACAACAGACTGAACTGTTGAAATGGAGAAATTTCGTAAATAATATTCGGGTAAGTTCCTAAGTACTTTGAGTGTCTGGATGACTTTACGAACTTCACTTTTTTTCATTGGCTGCCATTTTTTATGCCGTTTAGAGGTCAGGTCCTGCCAATGTTTCGGTAAATATTTATATAAATCAGAGTGGATTAATGCTGCATATAATTTACGCATTACCTTTGTTTTCTGCTTGTAGGGAATGAGCGGAAAGTGTCTATTAATATACTCCGGAGAAACAAAAGAAGCTGCATCATGAATTTCTTCCCGTAACGGATCAAAAATAGATACCGTGCGCACTTCACTGTTATTAAACCCAATGAACAGACGGAACAGACCTCTATTGATCAGCAAGTCTTCAATCACCGGTTCAATGCTATTAAATAAGCGATCGATTTCACTTTCGTAGCGACACCGATCCATCGCGGTTTCGCGTAAGGAAGGATCACCTTTGATGCCGATTTGCAATTGCATTGAACCCAGACCCACAGCACTTACAATATTTTCCTGTAATACAAGCTGCTCCAGATCTACATTATCCAGATGAATATCATCCACTACTTTTAAAATTCCTCAGGAAATCGTTGATTGTAATCTTACCGTCGTACTATTACGCATAATAAGAATCTCTTTAACCCGGATTATACAGTGATGAATAAAGTTATTGAGTTAAATCGACAGCAAGTACTCTACGATCTTTATCAGTAAGCAGCTTATTTTTTCTTATGCCGATTTGATTTACTGATTTTTTCAAAACTCACCCCACTTCCAGCACTGGATGAACTGCGTTCAGTTTTACGTCCAACATACTGGCTTCCTTTTTTCTGCTGTTCGATGATCTGATCAGTCTTTTTATGCACCTCTGCCTCATAGGGCAACTGGTAAACCCGTGGTGGCTGTTGTGAATTTGCACTATCAATGATCCACCAGTACATAACACCTTCTTCACCTGTTTTTTGATTGGGTTCATGCACATCAGAAGCAATTAATACAAATTTCTCCGGTAAGTCATCCGTAGAGGGCCAACCGGTAAATTGTTGCAATGATTCGTATTGAATTATATAAAAACCAGCACTGATAAAAACTGCCAGAAATTTCACGGCAATATGTAAATCGGTTTTTACCGTCAGGTAAAAAAGGAAAACCAGCACCAGAATAAATCCAGCCGTTAAGCCTAAAATAGCTAAACTCATTGCAACACCTCTAAGCCGTAATTGGTAAATTTTTTCTGTAAATGGTTAATACCCTGAACTTCACCATTAGCATCCAGGTTAAATCGAACAACGGTGGTTTCATCATCTTCATTTGCAAGCGTCACTTTATCGACATAAACAACTTTAAGAGAAGGGTTCACTTTTTCGATTTTTACCGTAGCTGTCACCGGCTTTTGAGTGGTGGTTTTATAATACTGAAGGTTAATTATATATTCCCCCGACACGATTCCACGGATAGTGACCACTTCCTGGTTTATCGGGTAAACGGTTTCTACCCCGTTGATCATCACCGTATCATTCAAATCTCCCTGATCATCACGATCCAGATGCAACCAGCCTACGTTGCTTTCCCGATATGATAAAAGATTTTGATTTGGATCCTGAACCCAGATATCCAGGTCATCCGGCTGATCATCCGGCCAGGTCACGGTAATAATATATTCTGCTTTAAAGTTTACATTGCCCAGCTTTGCAATTGGGTTCATAAAAATAATGGAGATGAAGAATAGCAGGCTAAAACCCAGCAGGGTATTAAATAACAGATCAGTAAACGGGTCAGATAATTGTTTATTCTTTATCATAAAGACAATTTACACCGGTTATACCGACACCTGCTCTTTAATATCATTGAGCAAATGATCCACCGCCCAGTCCAGCAAATTAAATTTTATATTGAGTGTAATGCCGGCCAGCATACCCGTTAACGTGGTGTACAGGGCTATTTTCATTCCACTGCTCATTTCTGCCAGCAGGGTCTGCATCACGGTAATATCAACACTATTCAAGTTAGACAGTGAACCCAGCATAATGATAAAACCAATCACCGTGCCAAGCAGCCCAAGCTTTAACATTAAATCTGCCACTAAAAAACCGAAAGAGTATTTACTGCGTAAACGAGTATCCAGAACTTCTAGTAACGATGATCTGTCTTCATGACTGACCGATGAAGTTTTGAGCTGATAAAAAAAAGTTTCAAGTAAAGGATTGTTATAGGATTCACTGTTTTGGCCCAAATCATCAAACTGGCGACTGGTGGTAAAACAGGAGTACAAAAATAACAGCGACGCGAGATTATAAATAGCAATAATAATCACCGAGACATGACTCGCATCTACCCAGATCAAGTTATGTAAAACACCCACTTTAGAAAGATAGAACCAGACAAAACCCTCAATACCTGCGAGCATTAAGACTAATAACAAAAGACCGTATGGTTTTCTTAATATTGACTGCATCTATAATTTTTTCATTAGTTTGAATTGAAGATAACTTATTTAGCGTTATCGATTTTATGCAATTTACTCAGCAGTATACTCGAACCGTAGTAATACGGCATATTCAGAACATCTCGAGTCAGTCTGGACACCAGCTGATTAGCCTTCTGTAAAATAATCGGGTTAGGATTTTTCATCATGAAAACAGTTTCAAGCAATAAACTCGATGGTGATTGAAGTACTGCATCCTGAATAATCAAATCGCCCAAATCCCCCGGAATCAGGCTTTCAGTATCCCGAATCCACCGATCGACTCTATAAAAACGGGAAAATGCTTCATTCACCAGAGCTGAAACCATTTCTTCTGCTTTTTTATTCGACGTTTTTGCAGCATACAACTGAATCGCATGAGCCAGCTGCGCATAATCTTCTAAGGTCGTTTCAGCCGACTGACTCTGCCCTGCAAAGCGAATAACCAGGCTTCCATTGATAAAGTTATTTTTTATATAATCAAACTGCTGATGCATCCTGTTTTGCAGTTTATTATCCAGATCGTAATCTTGCGCTTTCACCAAAGCCGTTAAAGCCAGAGCATTCCAGCTGGCCAATCTCTTATTATCAACCGGCATCAATGATTTTTTTACTTTCTTTAATTTTTTAAGGATTTTTTTATTTAGCTTTTCATTATCTTTGCTACTCCCAACTCCTAGTAGTGGATTTGGCTGGAATTCTTCAACACTTACCTGATCTAAATTCCAGATAGCCTGTAAGTGAGTAAATTCAGTTTCAGATAAAATCCCCTGTAACTCTTTTTTACTCCACAGGTAACCCGCCCCTTCGATATTATGTTCATCTACAGCTGAAAGGCTGGCATTAAATCCTCCTGATTTGTCGCCTAGATATTTGATCATGAAATCTATAGTTTTTAACCCGATGTCAGCATATCCTTTTCCCGGCCAGAGTGATTCAGCATCCAGATACAGAGATGCTAACTGAGCATTGTCGTATAACATTTTTTCAAAGTGAGGGGTTTGCCAGTCAGGGTCCGTTGAATAACGGAAAAAGCCATTATTGATATGATCCATCAAATGATAGCTGGCCATGCTGTCCAGTGTGAGCTGTACAAAATCGGAGACATCTGAATCAATATCTGGGTTAGCTTGTATCATTTTAAACAAGGTATTAATTTGCGGATAGGACGGAAATTTCATGCTTTTACCAAATCCGCCCTGCAGTTCATCAGCTATTGTCATCGCCTGGCTCACAAAAATATCGCTCACCTTATCCTTACTCCCTTCCTTAAGAGTCACCAACGTTGAGCGAGTTTCGCTGCTTTCAGTTTGTTCAAAATATTGCTTGGCGATAGTTCTTATTTCTTCATGTCGATCAAGCCATTGCTCATTGAGTTGTCCAAGCACCTGGTAAAAATTATCTCTGGGCAGATAGGTAAAGCCAGTAACAGGATATCCATCTGGCGTAACAAACACATTGAGAGGCCAGCCCGCCTGCCCACGAACTTCCTCAACAAAACGAATTAATCGTCTGTCCAGTTCAGGTCTAAGCTCTCGATCTACCTTAACCGCAATAAAATTTTTGTTTAACAATGCACCTACGTCAGAATCCTTATAACTTTCCTTCTGCATGACATGGCACCAGTGACAGGAAAAGTAGCCGATAGACACATACACCAACTTGTTTTCTGCCTTAGCTCTGTCTAGCACATCTTTACCCCAAAGTTGCCAGTCAACAGGATCTTCTGAATGCATGCTTAAATAGGGGGACGGATGATCTTTAAGCGCAGCTTCTCCGGCGTTTGCCGAAAAAAAGGGCAAACAGCTGATCATCAATAATAAATATATTCTTTTTAGAACTTGTATCATTAAAATTTCCGTATTGTCTGGATTATAAACTTGGGCCTGATTCTGTATCTTCAGACATCACTAGAAAGGTATGACCCATAAAATGCTAAAACTATCATTTTTAAATGAACAAATTTCCTTATTAGAGTTCAACAAAAGAATTACTGGCTTCATTTATGTGGGTACTCCAGACGGTACTTTACCAATAAAAAATCGAGCTAAAGCAAAAAAAATCACCATTTTTTAGAAAGTCACTCAACATACTGATTTTGCGATATAAATAAATTTAAACCACCTGGTGACATCAGTAATTTTAGCACTTTTAATCAGTCTCACTTGTCCAAAAAGCAATATTAGACTTGACACATATTAGAGTTTAATTATATAGTTCGCATCGTTATTTATTTAACGGGCATCTATCGGAGTTACTAAGATGCCTAAATTTATTAAATCATACAAAGGTGATGTCATATGAAATTACAAACTTTAGTTGCAGCTATCGCTGTTATTGCTACTTCTTCTGCTTCTGCTTTCTGGGGCGATGACAGCAACGGTTCTGGTTACGGAAATGGTAACTACTACGGAAACGGATCTGGAAACGGATACGGAAATGGTTACTACGATGGTCGTGGTCAAGGTCGTGGTCGTGGTACTGGACGTGGTCGTGGTGACGGAGAAGGTTCTTTCGACATGAATTTTAGTGCAAAAGGTCGCGGAAACGCTGACATGGATGCTGATACTGATTGGTCTGGTAACGGTTACGGAAACGGATACGGTTCTGGAAACTACTACGGAAACGCTTATGGTGATGGTCGTGGTAACTACTACGGAAACAGCAACAGCGGTAACAGAGGTTACGGTTACGGTTATGCTCCTCAGCAAGGTTTTGCTCCACAACAGCAAGGTTTCGCTCCACAAGGAATGGGTAACCAGCAAGAAATGATGAAGCAAATGCAAGAGCAACGTGCTGCTGCTATGGCTGCACAGAAAAAAGCAATGGACGAAGCTAAAGCTCGTTTCATGGCTGCTCGTGCTGAAGCACAAAAGCAATATGAAGCTTCTGTAGCTGCTGCTAAAACAGCTAAAGCTGCACCAGCTCCTGCTGCACCAGCTGCTAAGTAATTTTTTAATTACTTAAAAGTTAAAAGCCGACCTTCGGGTCGGCTTTTTTGTGTCTTTTAGAAAATTATAAAGTTGCTTTTCAGATAACTAATCTGTTTTAGCATGCAATCAGTTAAGGTACTATTAGCACCTTAAATGTTTAACCATAGAATCAGTAAAAATGACCACAGAGAGTGAAGAAAAAATATCACCACCTAACTTCATTCGCGATATCATTTCAAAAGACATCAGCGAAAAGAAACACAACAGTATCATCACCCGCTTCCCTCCGGAACCTAATGGTTACCTTCATGTTGGCCATGCAAAATCAATTTGTTTAAACTTTGGAGTTGCTGAAGACTTCAAAGGTGTCTGCAACCTTCGTTTTGATGATACCAACCCGGAAAAAGAAGAACAGGAATACATCGACTCTATTCGTCAGGATGTCGAGTGGCTTGGCTTCCACTGGGAATCGAACCCATCAGCCTCAAATTATTTTGACCAGTTATATGACTATGCAGTACAGCTCATCAAAAAAGGACTGGCCTATGTGGATAGTCAAAATGCAGAAGACATGCGTCACAACCGTGGGACTTTAACTGAGACAGGAACAAACAGCCCTTACCGCGACCGTAGTATTGAAGAAAATTTACAGTTATTCGAAGACATGAAGAATGATAAATTTTCTGATGGCGAGCATGCATTGCGTGCAAAGATTGATATGTCATCACCCAATATCAATATGAGAGACCCTGTCATTTACAGAATACGGCATGCCACTCATCACAATACCGGTGACAAATGGTGTATCTACCCAATGTACGATTTCACACACTGTTTATCTGATGCTATTGAGGGTATTACTCATTCTCTGTGTACACTTGAGTTTGAAGATCATCGACCACTCTACGACTGGTTTCTGGATAAACTGAAAACACCCTGTCACCCACAACAAATTGAGTTTGCACGTCTGCAGCTTAAATATACCTTGACCAGTAAAAGAAAGTTAAATCAGTTAGTACAGGAAAAAATTGTCGATGCATGGGACGACCCTCGTATGCCAACAATTTCAGGAATGCGAAGACGTGGTTACACTGCTGAATCTATCAGAGCTTTTAGCGAGATTATCGGAGTAACCAAAAAAGATAGCACGATTGAAATGGGAGTTCTGGAAAACTGTTTACGCGAAGACCTGAACAGCAAAGCTGCCCGAAGAATGGCTGTATTAAACCCTGTTAAAGTTGTAATCGAAAATTATCCAGAAGATCAGGTTGAGATGGTAAGCGGTAAAAATCATCCTCAAAACCCTGATTTTGGAACTCGAGAAATTCCTTTCAGCCGTGAAATTTACATCGAACAGGATGATTTCATGGAAGATGCTCCACGCAAATTCTTTCGTTTGTCTCCTGGACGTGAAGTACGCCTTCGGTTTGCCTATTACATTACCTGTAAAGAAGTCGTTAAAAATGAAGACGGCAGTATTCAGAAAATTATCTGCACATATGATCCAGAATCTAAAGGCGGAAGTTCTCCAGATGGAAGAAAGGTAAAAGGCACTATCCACTGGGTTAGTGTAAAACATGCCACTACTGCTTCAGTGAGAGTGTATGACCGTCTTTTCAATGTTGTTAACCCATCTAAAGCTGAAGATGTTCATCTAGCACTAAACCCAGATTCACTACTCACCTTGAATAATGCAAAGCTTGAACCTTCTATAGAAACCACTCGGCAGTCTCTTGCATATCAGTTCGAAAGGCTTGGTTATTTTATAGCCGACACTCACTCAACAATGGAATCTCCTGTTTTCAATCGTACTATGTCACTCAGAGACAGTTGGGCAAAAATTGAAAAAGAACAGTCCAACACATAGATCTAAAGCACTCGATATATTTTATCGAGTGCTTTCTAACTGCTCATTAAAGTGCCTTTTTAAAATAGCGAAAATCATTGCCTTTATAGCTTTTCATACAAAAAACCAGCTATCGAGTCAAACAACAAAAAATATTAAGCTTTGTTTTCCCGAACTTTCAAATTCCGAACAGAGAAACTTAATTTTCGAATCTCTTCACCATACCTGTTGTGCATTTATTGAACTAGCATCACTCTGGAACCTTCCTATCGACACAGTTCTAACTGAAATCAAAATTAAAAACATAGATAAGCATTTTTTTAATTCTGATAAAGTAAATATAGTTATTGCTCCTCATCATGGAAGCTGGGAAATGTTAAATTTATGGCTGGCAAGTAGTGGCATTTCATATTCTCTCTATAAGCCTGCCAGGTCTAACGGTGTGGATCAGTATGTTTTACAGAAAAGATCTCGCAATAACGCTATTCTAGTACCTGCAAATACATCCGGTTTACGTCAGTTACTTCAAGGATTAAAAAAAACTAAAGCAAGTTGCATGATACTACCAGATCAAAGACCTGCAACAAGGACAGCTCAAGTTGACGCCCCCTTTTATAACTTCCCTGCTCCAACATCATTATTAATTAAAAGGCTATCAAGTAAGCTAGATTGTGATATTTATATAGCTTCAGCGACTAGAGATCTAGATACGGCCAGCTACCAGTTATCTATAAAACTTTTGGAGCATTCTGAATTTTTAAAGGATGATTTACAAAGCGCAACTTATCTTAATGAAAGTATTCAGAATATAATCAAAGAACAAAAATCTCAATATCAATGGGCTTACAGAAGATTCAACAAAGAGGTTTATAAAAACAACTTACCTTAGTTTTATTTCATCTAATAAAGCTCAAAATTATCTAATACATTAAATTCAATATGTGACACAATGCTCTTTATTTGTAGGATAAATCCTACAAAATAACACTTATTAAATTTCAACATATCCGGAGCTAGTTATGGATGTATTTGTCGAAAATATTTTAGGGCATATTGCTGACAGCAATCCCACCACCTGGTTATTTATACTTGTTATCCTTGTAAGTATTGTATTTTTACGTAAGACCAAACGCTAGTCTTCTACTAAAGAGTATCATGTCAGAGCTGGTTCTATCCTAAACTTACCTCACTAAATCTGGCAAAACATCCCGTAGGGTGCGCCGCGCGCACCACACTTACCTCACCCATACCAGGCACGATCTGGTGCGCACGGTATCAATCAAGACCCGATAAACCCCATAAACTTGATCCATTTAAGCCCTACATAAAAGAGCGTATTGAGTCAGCATTGCCAATTCATTTAAGTGCTGTTGTCATCATGCGTGAAATTAAAGAACAAGGCTATAAGGGTGGTATCACTCGCTTGCGTGAGCACTTAGTTCAGTTGCGTGGCAGTAGCGTTACTCCAGAAGTTGTTCGTTTTGAAACAATGCCTGGAAAACAGATGCAAGTTGATTGGGGGCAAATGCGTGGTGTTAAAAACCCCATTCATGCCTTTGTTGCAGTGCTCGGCTTTAGCCGTGCACTGTTTGTCTATTTTACAGACAACATGCGCTACGACACGTTAGAACAATGCCATCGCTTAGCCTTTGATTATTTTCAAGGTATTCCGACAGATGTTTGGTACGACAATATGAAAACAGTCGTGCTAGAGCGTAATGCTTTTGGCGTTGGCCACCATCGCTTTCACCCTCAGTTTTATCAGTTTGCTAAAGACATGGGGTTTTTACCCAAATTGTGTAAACCGTATCGTCCACAAACTAAAGGAAAAGTTGAGCGTATGGTGCGTTATGTTCGTGATAATTTTTATGCACCCTTATCGACTAAACTGGTATCAGCTGGTTTAAAAATGGATGTTGATACTGCAAATATTAAAGGTATTCAGTGGTTGAATGATGTCGCTAATGTGCGTATTCATGACACGACCAAAGAACAACCCATGAAGCGTTTGATTGAAGAACGCGCCGTGCTGAAAGTATTACCTTTTCAGCCTATTAAAGATATTGCTGTTAAAGCATCTGATACCATTATGCCACTCAATTTTGAGACTCAGCCATTGCATCATGATTTATCCATTTACAACGACTGTTGTCAGGTGGCACCGTTATGATACAAGAGCGATTAAATGACTTAACAGACACACTCAAGCTACAAGGTATGGCACTTCATGCTCATGATTTAGCACAACGTGCAGCAAAAGAAGAATGGGTTTATCTGACCTTCTTTGAAAAGCTGATGAAAACAGAAGTTAATGAACGTCATGCACGCAAACAAAAGATGTTTACACGAATGGCGGGCTTCCCATCCATTAAAACCTTAGATGACTTTGATTTTGAGTTTGCAGCAGGCGTGCCTAAAACTCAGGTGCAGGAACTGGCTAGTTTATCGTTTATAGAGCGCTTTGAAAATATTGTACTGCTCGGTCCATCGGGTGTTGGTAAAACACATATTGCGACAGCACTTGGCTATAAGGCTGCACAAACTGCTTTAAAGACACGCTTCATCAGTGCTTCAGATTTAATTTTGCAACTCTCAACAGCACAGAGACAGGGTAAATATAAGTCAGTGATGCGACGTAGTGTATTGGCTCCTAAGCTACTGATCATTGATGAAATAGGTTATCTGCCATTTGATATTAGTGAATCTAAATTATTGTTTGATGTGATTGCTAAACGCTATGAAAAAGGCTCTATTGTTTTAACCAGTAATTTACCCTTCGGGCAATGGGGTCAAACCTTTGCTAATGACACAGCATTAACATCTGCATTACTGGATCGTATCTTACATCACTCACACATCATTCAAATTAAAGGAGATAGTTATCGTTTAAGAGAAAAGAAACAAGCAGGCTTAATTAGCCAAATTAAATAAACCAAGTGGCTCACTTTTCAGTTGATGGAGTGGCTCAGTTTTCGACCGTTGTTGACACACGGCGCACCCTATCCCGATTGCTTACACTTTATTTCAGGCATAAAAAAAGCCCCGATACATTTCTGTATCGAGGCTTTAGAATAAATGCCTGGCACAAATGTGCCCGGAACACATTTGGACAGCTTTGCTGCCCTCAGGGAGAAAGACAAGGATGTCTTTCATCCATGACCTACTTTTTAAATACAGGTCATTGCCTATTATTAAATACCCCGCACATAAAAAAACCCGATGTTAATTTAATAACACCGGGTTTCGGAATAAATGCCTGGCAATGACCTACTTTCACATGGGGAGACCCCACACTATCATCGGCGCAGATCCATTTCACTTCTGAGTTCGGGATGGGATCAGGTGGGTCTAGAACGCTATGGTTGCCAAACAATTCGGTTGTGACTTAGTGACTTTCATCATTAAGCCTAAATTTGAAGTCTGTAATAAAACAATGGATATTGTTGCTTTCTGTATCAACTCAACACCCGTTTTGAGTCATCTGGGTTAAATTAATAATCCTGACTCGAAACTGTTTGGGTGTTATATGGTCAAGCCTCACGGTCAATTAGTACTGGTTAGCTACATGCATTACTGCACTTCCACACCCAGCCTATCAACGTTGTAGTCTTCAACGGACCTTTAGAGAGCTTAAAGCTCTAGTAAGAACTTATCTTGGGAGGGGCTTCCCGCTTAGATGCTTTCAGCGGTTATCCCGTCCGAACATAGCTACCGGGCAATGCCATTGGCATGACAACCCGAACACCAGTGGTTCGTCCACTCCGGTCCTCTCGTACTAGGAGCAGCTTCCCTCAATTCTCAAACGCCCACGGCAGATAGGGACCGAACTGTCTCACGACGTTCTAAACCCAGCTCGCGTACCACTTTAAATGGCGAACAGCCATACCCTTGGGACCTGCTTCAGCCCCAGGATGTGATGAGCCGACATCGAGGTGCCAAACACCGCCGTCGATATGAACTCTTGGGCGGTATCAGCCTGTTATCCCCGGAGTACCTTTTATCCGTTGAGCGATGGCCCTTCCATACAGAACCACCGGATCACTATGACCGTCTTTCGACCCTGCTCGACGTGTATGTCTCGCAGTCAAGCACCCTTATGCCATTGCACTCATAGCACGATTTCCGACCGTGCCGAGGGTACCTTCGCGCTCCTCTGTTACTCTTTCGGAGGAGACCGCCCCAGTCAAACTACCCACCACACACTGTCCTCGATCCCGATAAGGGACCTAAGTTAGAACTCCAAACATACCAGGCTGGTATTTCAAGGTCGACTCCACCAACACTGGCGTGATGGTTTCAAAGTCTCCCAGCTATCCTACACAAGTAGGTTCAAAGTTCAGTGCGAAGCTGTAGTAAAGGTTCACGGGGTCTTTCCGTCTAGCCGCGGGTATACGGCATCTTAACCGCAAATTCAATTTCACTGAGTCTCGGGTGGAGACAGTGTGGCCGTCGTTACGCCATTCGTGCAGGTCGGAACTTACCCGACAAGGAATTTCGCTACCTTAGGACCGTTATAGTTACGGCCGCCGTTTACCGGGGCTTCGATCAAGAGCTTCTCCGAAGATAACCCCATCAATTAACCTTCCGGCACCGGGCAGGCGTCACACCCTATACTTCCTCTCACGAGTTTGCAGAGTGCTATGTTTTTAATAAACAGTTGCAGCCACCTGGTCACTTCGACTCTCCTCAGCTTAGGGAGTAAATCCCATCACCAAAAAGAGCGTACCTTCTCCCGAAGTTACGGTACCATTTTGCCTAGTTCCTTCACCCAAGTTCTCTCAAGCGCCTTGGTATTCTCTACCTGATCACCTGTGTCGGTTTACAGTACGGTCGTTTCTTACCTGAAGCTTAGAAGTTTTTCCTGGAAGCATGGCATCGACCACTTCTCTCGAGGGTTTCCCCAGGAGATCGTCATCGCGTCTCAGATTAACGAGGGACCGGATTTACCTAATCCCCCTACCTACACGCTTAAACACAGACAACCATCGCTGTGCCAGTCTAGCCTTCTCCGTCACTCCATCGCAGTAAGAACCGGTATCGGAATTTTAACCGATTTCCCATCGACTACGGCTTTCGCCCTCGCCTTAGGGGCCGACTCACCCTGTCCCGATTAACGTTGGACAGGAAACCTTGATCTTTCGGCGGGGAGGTTTTTCACCCCCCTTATCGTTACTCATGTCAGCATTCGCACTTCTGATATGTCCACAAAACCTCACGGTTCAGCTTCAACCACTTACAGAACGCTCCTCTACCGCTCAGCACTTCCTTAAATACACTCAATTCTTTTGAATCAGACTCAACGTAAGGAGGCGCTTGGACGTCCATTGGCTACGCCAATAAACGTCTGCGCTTTACGCAGAGTCTTAGTAAATGTATTTAAGTGAAGTGCTGAACCCATAGCTTCGGTTATTCATTTTAGCCCCGGTATATCTTCCGCGCAGGCCGACTCGACTAGTGAGCTATTACGCTTTCTTTAAAGGGTGGCTGCTTCTAAGCCAACCTCCTAGCTGTCTGAGCCTTCCCACATCGTTTCCCACTTAATGAATATTAGGGACCTTAGCTGATGGTCTGGGTTGTTTCCCTTTCGACGACGGACGTTAGCACCCGCCGTCTGTCTCCCATGATAAAACTCACTGGTATTCAGAGTTTGCATCGGGTTGGTAAGTCGGGATGACCCCCTAGCCGACACAGTGCTTTACCCCCAGTGGTTATTCATGAGGCTCTACCTAAATAGATTTCGAGGAGAACCAGCTATCTCCGAGCTTGATTAGCCTTTCACTCCGAGCCACAACTCATCCCCCCATTTTTCAACATAGGTGGGTTCGGTCCTCCAGTTGATGTTACTCAACCTTCAACCTGGTCATGGCTAGATCGCTCGGTTTCGGGTCTATTACCAGCAACTAATTCGCCCTATTAAGACTCGGTTTCCCTACGGCTCCCCTAAACGGTTAACCTTGCTACTGACAATAACTCGCTGACCCATTATACAAAAGGTACGCAGTCACCCATCCGAAGATAGGCTCCTACTGCTTGTACGTACGCGGTTTCAGGATCTATTTCACTCCCCTCACCGGGGTTCTTTTCGCCTTTCCCTCACGGTACTAGTTCACTATCGGTCAGCTAGGAGTATTTAGCCTTGGAGGATGGTCCCCCCATATTCAGTCAGAATTTCACGTGTTCCGACCTACTCGATTTCATCACAATGGACCTTTCGCGTACGGGGCTATCACCCTCTATTGCCAGACTTTCCAGACTGTTCCGCTAAATCCACTGTAACTTAAGGGCTAATCCCATTTCGCTCGCCGCTACTTTGGGAATCTCGGTTGATTTCTTTTCCTGCGGGTACTTAGATGTTTCAGTTCTCCGCGTTCGCCTCGTTAACCTATGTATTCAGTTAACGATACCCGATAAATCGGGTGGGTTTCCCCATTCGGACACCTCCGGATCAAAGCATGTTTGACTGCTCCCCGAAGCTTTTCGTAGTCTACAACGTCCTTCATCGCCTCTAGCTGCCAAGGCATCCACCACGTACGCTTAGTTGCTTGACCATATAATCATGAATTCTACTGCTTCATGTC
>Ga0209576_1000637_pt1 | contig 21813 bp, 18 predicted proteins | sample SaaInlV_DNA_135m_FD_184686 | JGI IMG/M metagenome (GOLD analysis project Ga0209576, IMG submission 184686) | Marine microbial communities from expanding oxygen minimum zones in the Saanich Inlet - SI075_LV_DNA_135m (SPAdes) (version 2) | ecosystem: Environmental > Aquatic > Marine > Unclassified... | reverse complement strand
AACATATTGCATCTTATTAGAGCCTACCCGTCGTATCTCTCCCTCCTGTAAAACACGAAGTAATTGTGATTGTGCTTCCATTGATAGCTCACCAATTTCATCTAAGAATAAAGTGCCTGTATCTGCTGCTGCAATCAAACCTTTGCTGCTTTTAAGTGCGCCGGTAAAGGCTCCTTTTTCATGACCAAATAATTCAGATTCAATCAGGTTCTCGGGTATGGATGCACAGTTGATGCTTATCAGTGCTTTATCGGCACGAAGGCTTTGTGCGTGTATGGCTCTTGCAGTGAGTTCTTTCCCGGTTCCTGTTTCGCCTAAAATTAAAACACTGGTATCGGTTTGAGCCACGCGCTGAATGCGATCTTTTACCTGTAAAATAGGGTCGCTCTTGCCCATTAAGTTTTTGATGGGATGGAGATTATCGAGCTCTCTTTTCAAGACTTTATTTTGATATTCCAGTTGCTGGTTTTTTAGTAACCTATTAATGGTTAATATCATTTCATCATGGTTATAAGGTTTGGCAATATAATCGGCTGCACCCAGTTTCATAGCATCGACAGCAGACTGTACCGATGAGTAACTGGTCATGATCAATACAGGAACAGGTTTGGCGAGTCCTATTAAAGCAGTTCCTTCTGCTCCCGGAAGACGTAGATCGGCAATAATTAAATCAAATCCTTCGAGTCCTTCTTTTTCGGCTTCATCCACTGATCCGGCAGAAGTTACAGAAAATCCATTTCTGGTGAGTAGCCTGGACAGGCTGACACGTATAATTTTTTCGTCTTCTACGATTAGAATTTCATGCATAAGATTTTAATATTTTATGGTGTTACTGGATTTCGGTAAGCGAATAATAACTTGCGTACCTTTATTTAACTGGCTATTGATTTTGATGTTTCCATCGTGTTCTTTAATAATATTGTAAGCAAGAGACAGTCCCAGACCTGTGCCTTCTCCAGCCTGTTTGGTAGTGAAAAAAGGATCGAAAATTTTATTAATAATTTTTTCATTGATGCCATGTCCTGAATCGCTGATTTTTAATTCGATAGTTATATTTTGATCTAAAACATCAATATAAACTTTATCTCCTTCTTTGGATGCATCACTGGCATTTGATAAAATAATGACCAGCACCTGTAACAGTTTTTGGTGATCACCGAGTAGAGAAAGCTCTTCTGGGCAATTAGTTATAAAATCAATCTGTTTTCCCTTATGGCTTAATGAAACCAGGCGTAAGGATTCATTAATCATATTTCTTAATTCTAAAGTCTCAGGGGAATGCCCTAGTTCTGCCCCCACATGGCTATAGCTGAGCAATGAGTGAACAATTGTAGAAATTCTGTTGGTCAAATTTAAAATGTCATCAATACTTTCTTTTTGCAGTTCTTCGTCATCGGGTATGGCTTGCATATCCTGAGCCAGGCAGGCAATGCCTGTTACCGGGTTTCCAATTTCGTGAGCTACACCTGTTGCCAGTTGACCTATTGAGGCTAATCTTTCACTGTGGGCAAGTTCACTTTCCAGTTGGTGAATTTCAGAGTGATCCTGTAGCAACACTACATAACCGTGCTGTTCATTTTCAGCCAGGCCACTGACCTCTGATTTAAACAAATTGAGGATGCTTATTTTATTGCCCAAATTTATTTTGGTTGATCTCAGCACAGCTTTGTCACCTTTTAGAAAGGTGAGTAATAAATTTGACCAGGGTGATGCTAAACGGGTGAGTTCTTTTCCGATGACTGATTGTTCTTTTACCCCGGCAAGTTTTTCCATGGCCCTGTTCCAGCTTACGATTTGATATTCCAGGCTGATGGTGACAACGGCGAGTGGCAAATCATGTAAAACCTGCCTGTGAAAACGGCGTAATGAATCAAGCTCTCCGGAGATTTCTTTAAGTTCGAGGCGGGAATTCTGTAAACTCGTTTCAACAAATTTAATGGTGTCAGCGATTGCCACTTTGGCTGACGTATCAACTTCAAGTTGTTCATTAACAACCATGCCTGCAAGTACAGGGCCTATGAGACCGGACAGGTTATGCCTTATTTGAACACGTAAATTGGCAAAGTCACTTCGATCCAGTTCCCTGTCGTTTAACCCGAGGTCGGATATTGCCAGTTTAATTTCTTTGGCTGCTGTTTCTGCTCCGATAGTTTCTGTTAGTCCAGCTTCAAATTCCTTGATGGTTGATGCTACGGGGATCGCGTGGGTTGGGTTCTGGTTATCATTACAACAGGCATTGGCTGCTCTGTTTTCGTCATCGGATTGTGGCCATAAAATTGATGCTCCAACAAAAAATATTGAATTTAATAGTAGCGTCCAAAATGCGCTGTCGGTGGATGACATCGGGATCATGATGTTTTCCAGATGAGAATTAACCAGCCAGCCAGCTTTTGAAAACAGAGGTAGTATTAATGTGAGCACCCAAAGTAACGCACCGGCGGTAAGGCCGCTGACAAAACCCTGTCGGCTGGCTTTACGCCAGTACAGTAAACCAAAAATTCCGGGTAAAAACTGGGCTACGGCAACAAAAGATATTAATCCCAGATCTGTTAATTCCTGGTGAGTTTGCAGGAATAGATAAAATGCATAACCGGCCAGAATAATTAGAAAGATTAATATTCGTTTGCCCCAGATTAACAGGCTATAAAGATCACCCCCCTGTTGTTTATGCTTGGGCAGACTAATGGGTAATAGCAGGTGGTTCATGCACATGGATGCCAACGCGATTGTTGTTACGATAATCATTGCGCTGGCTGCGGAAATTCCCCCGATAAATATAAAAATGGGTAAGATGGCTGACTGGCTTTGCATCGAAACGCCCAGTACAAAAAGATCCGGCCCATAGCTAAGATCCATTGATTGTCCTGCCCACAGAATGGGTGGAATGGATATGTTCAGTAATAATAGAAATAGTGGGAATGCCCAGCTGGCATAGTTCAAATTTGAAGTTTTGATGTTTTCTACAAAAATCATATGGAACTGCCGGGGTAGTAAAAAGGCAGCTGAAAAAGACAGTATTAACATCATGGCCCAGGGACCATCATGGATAGGGCGCATCAATGCTTCGGTGGCATGTTGATTATTTTCCAGCCAACTGGAAAAACCACTGAAGCCATTGAATGTTCCAAATACGGCATATAAACCAACCGTCATAAGTGCTACCAGTTTAACCAGTGATTCAAATGCGATGGCTACAACGAGTCCCTCATGCTTTTCTCGAGGTGTTATATGCCTTGCGCCAAATAATATGGCAAACAGGGTGATCATCAGGCAAAAGCCCAGCGAGATAAATCCTGATTGTGTTTCGTTGGTTAAAATTTGTAGTGAATCGGTTACAGCCTGAATTTGTAAAGCCATATAAGGCAGGGCGCCCGTTAGCATGAGAACGGTGACCAGAATGCCGCTGAGAGGACTGTGATAGCGAAAGGCCAGTAAATCGGCTAATGAAGATAGTTGATACTCTTTAGTCAATCTAAGAATGGGTTTGAGCAATATGGGTGAAGCAAGAAAGGCGATGGTGACACCCAGGTAAACAGCCAGAAAGGTATATCCTTCGCGTTCAGCCAGTCCTACGCTGCCATAAAAGCTCCAGGATGTTGCATAAACGCCGAGTGACAGGGTGTAAACAATGGGGTGTTTGACCAGTGATTCTGGTAACCATTTCTTTTCTGCTGCCGTGGCGATTATAAACAGCAGGCCCAGGTACAGGACGCTGATTAAAAATAGTTGCCAGACTTCAAAGCTCATTTACTGTCGGGTTCTCTAAGGTAACGCTGGAGTAACCAGGATAAAAAGATAGCGACCGCCCAGGCCAGGTAGGGGCTGAACCATGGTGCGTCCATGGCAGCCCAGAAGTTACTCATAGGTGACAGGAATATGACCAGAACCAGTAACACGACCATGAGTGTTCGTTCTGAGCTATTTGAATTTTTTGATTGCTTAGGCATTTCGGATTCAGCTTACGAATAATGTGATCGAGTTCACAAAAATGTTACCACTGGGAACACTGTGTGTTACTCATGGTAACACATGAGTTTTTTTAATGTCAGTCCTGGTTACTAACCATTTGATGAAACGTTAAAAAATAAATTTTGGCAAGAAATTTGCTTATAAGCTTAGGAGTGTTGCGGGTGACCTTCCCAGGTTACCGGTATTCACAACATGACATTTAAAAAAATATGGCAAAGTTTATTAACAATGAATGAATGCCCTACAAATCATTAGAGGTCTCAAATGAGTAAAAAAGATAATTCCCAAAATAACAGTAGACGTGACTTTTTAAAGGCATCTGCTGCCACTGGTGTTGTTGCCAGTTCTCCAATGTTCTTTATGAAAGATGCCTATGCGGCAGAAAATTTCAGAAATGCACCTAAAGGTGGAAGCGTAAAGCTTGGTTTTAATGTTCCTCAAACTGGCGCTTATGCCGATGAAGGAGCTGACGAATTAAGAGCTTACAAACTGGCTGTTGAACATCTAAATGGTGGCGGTGATGGCGGTATGATGAATACCATGAAGCCAATGTCTCTTAAAGGTAACGGTGTTCTGGGTAAAAAAGTTGAGTATGTAACAGGTGATACACAGACTAAGTCTGATGCAGCACGTGCTTCTGCCAAGCGTATGATCGAAAAAGACGGTGCACTGATGATCTCTGGTGGTTCATCTTCTGGTGTAGCTATTGCTGTACAGGGTTTATGTCAGGAAATGGGCGTTATCTTTATGGCCGGTCTGACTCACTCTAACGATACAACCGGTAAGGACAAACGTCGTTACGGTTTCCGTCATTTCTTCAATGCGAAGATGTCCGGTTCTGCACTGGGTCCTGTTCTTAAGAAAGAAATGGGAACTGATCGTCGAGCTTACCACTTAACAGCGGATTACACCTGGGGCTGGACTCAGGAAGAATCAATTAAAGAAACCACTGAAGGACTGGGCTGGAAAACTCATAAAGCCGTTAAAACTCCAGTTGGCGCGGGTGACTTCTCACAGTACATCACGCCTATCCTGAATTCCGGTGCTGATACATTGATCCTGAACCACTATGGTAAGGACATGATCAACTCACTGACTCAGGCTGTTCAATTTGGTCTGCGTGACAAAGTGGTTAACGGTAAGCAGTTTGAAATCATCGTTCCATTGTATTCACGTCTGATGGCACAGGGTGCTGGTGAAAACCTGAAAGGTATCCTGGGTACAACTAACTGGAACTGGGCATTGAAAGATGCGGGTTCTCAGGCTTTTGTTAAGTCATTCGGCGCTAAATATGGTTTCCCACCTTCAATGGCGGCTCATACCTGTTACGTTCAAACTCTGTTATATGCCAATGCTTGTGAAATGGCTGGTACTTTTTACCCACCAGAAGTTATTAAAGCACTTGAAGGCTTTAATTTTGATGGAATGGGTAATGGTAAAACTGAGTATCGTGCAGAAGATCACCAGTGTTTCAAAAATGTACTGGTTGTGCGTGGTAATCAGAACCCAACAAGTCAATTTGACCTGCTGGAAATCGTTCAGGAAGTTCCTCGTTCACAGGTTGAGTACGATGCATCAATCTTTGGTGGTGATTTAGGACCTTATAAGGTTTAAAATACCCCGCTTCATCAAAGCCATATCATCATTATGATGATATGGCTTTTTTTCATTCCTTACTCGAAGTGACAGCTTATGGATGCAATCCTCATTCAAATTCTTAACGGCCTGGATAAAGGTGGAGCCTATGCGTTAATCGCGCTGGGTCTGACTTTAACCTTTGGTACACTGGGCGTTGTAAACTTTGCACATGGTGCATTATTTATGCTGGGTGCATTTTGTGCCGTATCCGTACAGCAATTGCTGACCATTTCGAAAAAAGTCAAAGATGAAAGTATTACTTTCTTTGATGCTTACAAAGAACAGCCTTACCTGGAAATCTGGTGGGGTGATACAGGCACGGCGATAATTGATTATGCCGTACCCATTTCTATTTTATTTGCTATTCCCGTGATGTTATTGATCGGAGTTGCCATGGAACGTGGCCTGATTAAACATTTTTATAAGAGAACTCACGCGGAACAAATTCTGGTGACCTTTGGCCTGGCTATTGTAATACAGGAAATCATCAGATCAATTTATGGTGCAAACCCTATCCCGACTCCTGCTCCTGATATTGTTGCTGGCAGTGCGGCAGTTGGTGCAGCGTTAGGTTTGAGTGAAAACCTGGTTTATCCGTGGTGGCGTCTGATTTACCTGGCATTTTCAGCCGTGATTATTTTTGGTGTGTTTGCCTTCTTAAAATATACGACTTTCGGCATGGTGGTACGTGCCGGTATGTCAGACAGGGAAACAGTTAGCCTGCTCGGTATAAATGTCGAGAGGCGGTTTACCATCGTGTTTGGTCTCGCAACCGTCGTAGCCGGACTTGCAGGTGTTATGTATGCACCGATATTGCCGCCTGATTATCACATGGGCATGGATTTTCTGGTGTTGTCTTTTGTTGTTGTGGTCGTCGGTGGCATGGGCTCACTTGGAGGCGCGGTCGCCGCTGGTTTTCTGCTCGGAATTTTGCAATCATTTGCTTCCATGAATGAAGTGAAAACGATTCTTCCGGGTATCGATCAGATTATTATTTATCTTGTTGCCGTTGTTGTTCTGCTGGTCAGACCGCGTGGTTTGATGGGGCGTGAAGGGGTGATGGAGGATTGATGATGAATTTATCGTTAAAAAATAACATGGTGGTGATGCTGATATTTTCAGCGGTTGTTTTAACTGCTCCACTATGGCTTGATCCGATCGGGGCTAACTACCCTGATCTGTTACAGAAATTTGCTATCTTTGGTATTTTTGCCATTGGTTATAATATTCTGTTTGGTTTGACCGGTTACCTGTCTTTTGGGCATGCAACATTTCTGGGTGTAGGTTCTTATACCGCGGTGTGGAGTTTTAAGTTGTTTACCATGAACGTGGTGCCAGCCATTATCTTCGCCATTATCATAGCGGGTGTGTTTGCACTGGCTATCGGTTATATCAGTCTACGTCGTTCTGGTATTTACTTTTCTATTTTGACGCTGGCATTTGCCCAGATGTCTTATAGTCTGGCTTACTCGGTATTGACTCCCATTACTAACGGCGAGACAGGATTGCAGCTTAGTATTCAGGACCCTCGATATATTGATGCCATGGCAGGTGTTGCGGTCAAAGAAGGTTTGCCATCAACGAATTTATTCGGGCAGTTAATGAGCGGCTATTCCGGATTTTATTTTTGCGCGGTGATGTTAATTATCGGCTTTTATGTTTCTCTTAAAATTTTCCGTTCGCCTTATGGCTTGAAACTGATTGCGATCAAGTCGAATCAAAATCGCATGAATTATACGGGTTTTAATACGCGCCCTTATCTGCTTTCGGCATTTGTCATTTCTGGAATGTATGCAGGACTGGCCGGGGCACTAATGGCAGTTACTGATCCATTAGCAGGCGCAGAAAGAATGCAATGGACAGCTTCTGGTGAAGTCGTCTTAATGACAATCCTGGGTGGAGTGGGAACATTGGTTGGTCCGCTGATAGGTGTAGGCATTATAAAATATTTTGAAAATATATTTTCTGCCATGAATGAATCTGTATTGCATGAAATTTTTAATTTCTTACCACAGGCTATGGAAAATATTGTGGTATCAGTAACTCAGCATTTTGTCGGTGAAGGCTGGCATTTAACATTGGGTGCTCTGTTTATGCTGGTGGTTATCTTTTTGCCTGGCGGGATTATGGAGGGCATTACAAATATCATTCGATTTGTTAAAAAGAAACTGGGTATGAGTGTCGATGAATCAGGAGATACGTTATGAGTATTATCCTTGATATAAATGGTGTGAATAAAACCTTTGGTGGTTTACATGCACTTTCTGATATTCAGCTCAAAGTTGAAGAAGGCACAACTCATGCCATTATTGGTCCAAATGGTGCTGGTAAATCGACGCTACTAAACTGTTGTATTGGACGCCTGATACCGGATGATGGAACGGTTACTTTTAATGGGCATAATATGATAGGTATGCAACCTTATGATATTAATCATGCGGGTATGGTACGTGTATTCCAGACACCTGAAATCTTCCCTGAGCTGACTTTATTGCAAAACGTGATGATACCGGCGCTGGCAAAAAGAGATGGCACGTTTAAGTTCAATCCTTTCAGATGTATGCGTAAAGAAAAAGCGCTGCACGAAGGTGCGATGGAAGCTTTAGCCGATGTCGGTCTGGAAAAATTTTATGATCAGCATGCAGGCAGTATTTCGCGGGGTGATAAACGTCGACTGGAACTGGCCATGGGTTTGATTCAAAACCCGAGCCTGTTGTTACTGGATGAACCCACAGCGGGTATGGCGCGTCATGATACTAATCAGACCATTGATCTGTTAAAAAAGATTAAGGAACGAGGCATGACAAAAATAATAATTGAGCACGACATGCACGTGGTTTTTAGTCTGGCTGATCGCATCAGTGTGCTTGCTCAGGGACGTATTATTGCATCGGGAACCCCGGATGAAATTCGTGAAGATCCCAAAGTAAAAGAAGCCTACCTGGGAGAAGCAGAAGATGAGTAATCAATTACTGGGTGACGTGAAAGTCGAAGAGCGTGTTAGTACGGTTACCAGCCAGGGCTCTGATCCGGCCTTCTTTTCATGCTGGGACATGCATTCCTATTATGGTGAAAGCTATATCGTGCAGGGAATCAATTTTGATATCCGCGAAGGTGAAGTGGTTGCGCTGCTTGGTCGAAATGGTGCTGGAAAAACCTCAACCTTACGTTCTATTGCTCGTGTCGATAGTCCACAGGTTACCCACGGTGAAATCTGGCTGGATCATAAACCTTTGCACAATATGGCTGCACATGATGCGGCTCAAAATGGTGTGGCACTGGTTCCGGAAGATAGACGAATTATTCAGGGTCTTACGGTAGAAGAAAACCTGCAACTGGCGCAGATTGCACCGCCGATTGGATGGAGTCTGGAAAGAATCTACGAGCATTTCCCCCGTCTTGCAGAGCGTCGTAGTCAGATGGGCACGACATTGTCGGGTGGTGAGCAGCAAATGCTTGCAGTGGCTCGCGCACTGGCTCGTGATATTAAACTGCTGTTGCTGGATGAGCCTTATGAAGGTTTGGCTCCAGTTATCGTGAAGGAAATTGCGAATATTGTGGATAGCATTAAGAAGCAGGGAATTACTACGATTATTGTAGAACAAAATGCAGTGGCAGCATTACGGCTTGCAGACCGGGCCCTGATTCTGGATATGGGTAATATCGTGTTTGATGGCACGGCTCAGGAAGTACTGGATAATGAAGAACTTCGTCATGAGTATCTGGCTATCTAATTTGTTGTAATAAGCTATGGTGCGCATGGCGCACCCTACATTCTAGATCAATAGTTGGGTTGGTTTAGAATATTTTGAGCCCGTCCATCCAATATATAATTATATTAAATAACTGGATATTTGCTGGAAAATCCTTATTTCTAGCGCCAAAAAATTAATTAAGAAATTTTATCTGAAAAGTCATATATTATAAGTCATATAAAGTAAGACCTAATTTGGCATACTGCTGATATTTATACAGAGATAGTTAACATGTCCAACCCACTAGATGAAATTTATCTTGCAGACAGTCCTCTGTCTAGATTGCCTATAAATGTTCTTAATGATATGCGACATGAAGGCATAATCAGAGAGTACATCATCAGTGCAGGAGATAGTTTAAGTGTTCCATCTAATGCAACTAATGACACTTTTTTCCTGGCTTATGGCGAAATAGATATCATAGAGTTCAGTCGGGTAACTGATCATTTAAGTGAAAAGGCTAAAAAGCGCAGACCTGTGCGGTTATCTGAACACGAAAATATTAGTTTCCTTGCAAAAACGAGATCGGCTTTAATCAGGATAGACCAGGAATATCTCGACTATCACATCAGCTGGAAATCGATGAATAGGGATGTATCAAACTCTCCAAAAAGTGTTAAAGAAATACTGTCCAATATGAAGCACCCGACGGTATTCATGAATATCCCAATGGAAAATATTAGCCGGGCTATTCAAAAAATGCATATTATCGATGTTAAGGCGGGAACCGAAGTTATCACTCAGGGTGATATTGCAGATTCATTTTATATTATTGCCAGTGGGCAGGCGGAAGTCTGGGAAAGGGGTATGTACGATGATGACGAGCAAAAAGTGAATCATCTGTATGCTGGAAACCATTTTGGACAGGATAGCCTTATAGTTGATGGTCATAGACGAAGTGCTAGCGTTCGTATGATAGAAGACTCGAGATTGCTGGTGTTAAATGGCTCTGACTTCAAAGCACTCATTGGAGAGTCATTGATACATGAAATCGACATAGAGAAAGCAAAATTGTTGCTAAGTGAAAAAGATACTGTGTTGTTGGATGTGAGATATGAAGAGGAATGGGAAGAGTCTCGTTTACCCGGCGCTAAACTTATTCCGCTTCCAGAACTCAGAAACAGGTTGTCTGAAATTGAGCAGCAGAAAAAATACATCATTTACGACAGGAATGGCAAAAGAAGTATTATAGCGGCCATGATCCTGCAACAGTTGAGTGTTCAGGCTTACTCAATTGCCGGGGGAATAGTGGGCTGGCCCTATGATATTGATGAGTCTGTTCTATGAAGATTAATGGTTGGCTAAATAGCTTTAGCTGGTATCAATTAAAAATAAAATAAAGTACAAGTATCAGAACGATTATTTTAGTAGTCACATAAAGCGGTTTATTCCAGTGCTTAAAGCGTTTTAATAAAGCTTTGTATTTATTCAGATAAAAGCCAAACTTATTTCCTATTCCCAGTTTACTGGCATCAATATTATCTACCGCGAACAAGCCGTTGAAAAAACGTCCGAACTGATAATAAAATTTCTGTAATAAACCAAATTTAAGGGGCCTGTCTATATCGGTCATTAAAATTATTCGAGGTTTGTCACTGTTGTTATAAGCGCAATGAAAATAAGTTTCATCAAATATAATGCTTTTTCCATCTTCCCAATGATAGTCATCTCCATTTACAACAAGGCCTGACTGATTGGAGTTTGGAGTGCTGAGTCCTAATGAATAACGTAGTGTAAATGCAAATGGATCATGATGATCGTTGATTTTTTTCCCCGGATTCAGGCAGGCAAATAATGCCATGTTCATCGATGGTAACTGATCAATTAAAGCCATCGTTTTTGGAGCCATTTCGTAGGCTGATGGAATATCATTATCATAACTTTTTAAATAAAAGCTGGTCCAGCGATTGTCCTTATAAAAACTACTGGCAGGAAGGTCATCTTTTATTGTGATCAGCCCTCTCTCATATAGGACCAATGCTTCATTTCTTATATCTTCCCAATTGTCATCTAATATTTTAAGTTCGGGAAATTGATCAGGTTCTATGAAATGAGTTAATGGGGCTTTAGATAATAGATAAGCAGGAATATTGAATGGCACCATTATTGTTGAAAAGTCATTCAACTGTCTCATTAAAGGAAATTTTTCCCTGTTGCGCAATCTGATGAAAACAACACAGGATAGATAAATGATGATGAGTGTTAACAAAGTGTACATGAAGTTTCCAGAATGCTGTGCGGGAGGCTTAGGCAAAGTCTATCTGAAATGAGGGAAATATTGTACAGAAATATGAGTCAGGTATGGTGTAGGGTGCGCCGTGCGCACCAAATGAGTTAGCAGTGTAATTCAATGGTGCGCACGGCGGCACCCTACACGTATTTACTTAAGGTTACTTTTTTGCGTAGCCTAAAACTTGCAAAGCCTCGGTGATTTCATCAAGAATAACGGGGTCATCAATAGTCGCTGGCATTTTCCACTCGGTACCATCGGCAATATTTACCATGGTGCCACGTAGGATTTTACCTGAACGTGTCTTTGGCAGGCGGTTTACAATTTTAGCTTGTTTAAAAGCAGCGACCGGGCCAATCTGATCTCTGACTCGTTGTACAAGCTCTTTAACGATATCTGCTTCAGTTCTATCTACTCCTGCTTTAAGAACGATTAATCCAAGAGGCATTTGTCCTTTAAGATCATCGGCGACACCGATAACAGCACATTCGGCAATATCACTATGCCCGGATAAAACCTCTTCCATGGCACCGGTCGATAGCCTGTGTCCGGCAACGTTGATAACGTCATCTGTTCGACTCATGATCCACAGGTAATCATCTTCATCTTTAAAACCGGCATCACCGGTCAGGTAGTAACCTTCATATTTAGTGAGATAAGCATCGATGAAGCGTTGATCATTCCCCCACAGGCTGGGCAGGCAGGATGGTGGCATGGGCAGTTTGATGACAATATTGCCCATCTCGCCAGTAGGCATTTCATTGCCATCTTCAGATAATATCTGGACATCATATCCCGGCATGGCAACGGTTGGAGAGCCTGCTTTGATTTCCATATTTTCGATGCCTAAAGGATTGGAAGCAATGGCCCAGCCTGTTTCAGTTTGCCACCAGTGATCGATAACAGGTTTGCCCAGTTTATCTCTGGCCCAAAATAAGGTGTCAGGGTCACAACGTTCTCCTGCCAGGAATAAAGACTGCATGCAGCTAAGGTCATATTTTTTAAGGTATTCACCATCGGGGTCTTCTTTTTTGATGGCACGAAAGGCAGTCGGAGCAGTGAATAAAACTTTAACATTGTGCTCACTGATGACTCTCCAGAAAGCACCGGGGTCAGGTGTGCCAACAGGTTTTCCTTCGTACATAATAGTGGTGCAGCCTTTTAATAACGGGGCATAAACTATATAGCTGTGACCGACAACCCAGCCAACATCAGAAGCGGCCCAGTAAACATCACCGGGTTCGACGTTGTAAACATTTTTCATGGACCAGTGCATCGCCACGGCATGACCACCGTTATCGCGAATAACACCTTTGGGTTCACCGGTAGTGCCTGATGTATACAGGATGTACAATGGATCTGTAGCGTCGAGTGGAACACAGTCAACACTTTCAGCTTTGGTGAGCTCATTATCCCAGTCGAAATCACGCCCTTCAATCATTTCTGCTTTTGCCTGTGGACGGGCTTTTAATATGCAGCAGCTGACTTTGTGTTTGGCCTGGTCAATAGCAGCATCCAGTAGCGGTTTGTATTCTATAACTCTTGCTGGCTCGATGCCGCAACTTGTGCTGATGATGATATCGGGTTTGGCATCGTCTATTCGAGTAGCCAGTTCATTGGCTGCAAAACCTCCAAAAACGACAGAGTGAATAGCGCCAATTCTGGCGCAGGCTAGCATGGCAATAGCGGCTTCAGGAATCATGGGCATATAAATTATGACTCGATCCCCTTTTTTAGCCCCATGATTAACTAAAACTCCAGCAAATTGAGAAACCTGTTGTAATAATTCACTATAAGAAATTTTGCGTTGTTGATTGGTGATAGGGGAGTCGTAAATAATGGCAGTCTGGTCAGCTCTGCCGGTTTCAACATGTCGGTCAACAGCGTTATAACAGGTATTTATCTGTCCACCAACGAACCAGTGAGGAACTGGTTTAGCACCCAGATCAATGACTTTATCCCATTTTTTAGTCCAGTGAAGCTCTTCCGCAGCTTTACCCCAGAATGCATCAGGATCATTTAAGGATTGCTGATAAATTTCGTTATAGGTTGTCATTGTTGTTGATCCTCTTTTTATTTTTTCACCACGAAGCTCACGAAGAGCACGAAGGTGTTCTGTTATTGATTTGTTTTAGCTTAAGTCTATATTCATCGTGATGCTTATAATTTTTTATGGCTTGTAATAATGCCATCCTGATCAGCATAAACCCAGTCTCCAGGTTTTATGGTGGCACCAGGAAAGTCGATGGCGATATCAATTTCACCCATATTTTTCTTCTCACTTTTTTTCGGGTGAGTGCCGAGAGCCATAACACCAATGGGCATGCTGCTGAGATTGACACTATCCCGAATCATGCCATACATGACAATTCCAGCCCAGTTGTTTTCTACACCAAAACCTGCGAGCAAGTCACCTAACATGGCGCATTGGGTTGATGCTCCAGCATCAACCATCAGAACACGGCCAAGTCCGGGGGTGGATAGTTGCTGTCGGACTATGGAGTTGTCTTCAAAGCATTTAATGGTTGAAACCTCTCCATAAAAACAGGGGTGTCCGCCATAGCTGATAAAGCCGGGTTCAATAATTTGTAGCGATTGTGAAAATTCATCGCACAAATCAGCAGTTTTGAAGTTAGTTGTCATGGGCATTTAGCTGCTGAATTAAAAATTCTTTCGAATCTACTGTCTCTGGAGTATGGAAAAATATAATGATACCTGTGATTGAGTCTCTCTTGCTGAACTGATTTCCAATAATCAGCATTGAAAAGCTCGCCATGTTGCTGTGATATTAATTTACGTAAGCCGAGGTTACCAGTGATGAAATGTATAAACTCTTCGGGAAATACATCAAGGTCATTGATGGAATACGATGATTCGCTGGATATTTCCTGCTCCGGGGTCTGGGTTCAGGAATTTGCGAGAAGTTCATATCGGTCATTACAGACTCTATGTTTCGGCTTTCAAGGTTATTAATAAATAAGGTGTAGATGAAGACGGCATAAAGTGATTAAATGAACAGCATTAACCATGAGTAGATTTCAATGAGCAGAATCGTTCCTATAATATTGATTTGTCAGTTATTTTTTATGCCGGGTGTGGCAGTGGCTCTGGAAGATCAGGGTTTAAGTTCTATCATGTCTATTATTGATAAAGCGGTGGAAGCATTTAATGCAAAAGCTGAAGATGAACAGGGTACTGAAGAAGAAAAAAAGAAAAAGCTAGAATCATCTTCTGCAATCATTGTTAACCTGTCTCGTACTCTGGGAAAGTTGAGTTATTCTCGCTTACAGTGTGGCCAGGCAGATGTACTGGCAGAATTTACTCAGCGTGTGCAGAAAATGCCGGATGAATTTCGAAATTCGATGCGGGATTCTTTCCAGGTTGGATTTGATAAAAGTAAAGAAGAAACGGCGTTATTATCAGAAGATGAGTGTGAGCGCCTGACGCAATCGAGAAATTTAACGGATAAAAAAATTGAAGCAAATGTCGAAGAAGAAAAGGAAGTTGAAAAAGAACAGAAGGTTGTAGAAAAACCTAAACCCGTTGAAGATCCCCAGTTAAAACACCTGCGTGTTGCAGAGCTTAGTGGTCAGTTGGCCTTTAAAAGAAAATTTTGTGGGGACAAGCAAGTTGTAACGCGTGATTTTAATGAAGTCATAGGTGCTATGCCTGAAGAATTCCAGGATGCAGCCAAGCAGTCTTACTGGAAAGGGTATAAACGTGGTAAACGTTTGAACAAGAGCCTTAAGCAGGAAAATTGTCTGTAACAAGTGGTGCACAGCACCGGGTAGGGTGCGCCAAGCGCACCATTTTATCTTTCAGTTAATAATATTACCGATTTCCTGATCTCTGCCTGGTTCTATTCCCTGTATTTCCACCCTGTTTATTTTGTCCTCCAGCCGGTTTTCTGTTTCTTGATCTGGCATTGTTACCGGTTTTATGTCCCTGTGCATTCTCGCCTGAGCGTTGTCCATCGCGATGTCCAACTCTTGGCTTTTTGGGTTTTTTAGCTTTAAATGGCCGAGTATCCAGACGTGATTCAGGTAAATCATGTGTGGGTTCGAAGCCATCTATGACCTTACGTGTGAGTAGCTTTTTAAGCAGGCGTTCAATGTCTGACAATTGTTTAAATTCATCTGCGCTGACCAGGGAAATTGCCTGCCCCTTTAATCCTGCGCGGCCGGTGCGTCCAATTCTATGTACATAGTCTTCAGGCACGTTCGGTAAATCAAAATTAACAACCTGTGGTAACTGGATAATATCTATTCCACGAGCTGCAATATCGGTAGCGACTAATACCCTGACTTCTCCACTTTTGAAATCAGCCAGAGCTTTAGTTCGGGCGGCCTGGCTTTTATTGCCATGAATGGCTGCAGATTTAATGCCTTCAGCTTCAAGAAATTTAGTCAGACGGTTTGCGCCATGTTTAGTTCTTGAAAAGACCAGAACCTGCTGCCAGTTTTCCTCATGGATAAGCTGCGCCAGCAAGGCTGATTTTTGTTTTTTGTCTACCGGGCTGATCCAGTGAGTCACGGTATCGACCGTGGTGTTACGTGGAGAGACTGAGATTTCGACAGGGTCATTTACCAAACCTTTGGCGAGATTACGAATATCATGTGAAAAAGTTGCAGAGAACATCAGGTTTTGACGAACTCGGGGCAGCAGGTTCAATATTTTTTTAATGTCATGAATGAAACCCATGTCCAGCATTCTGTCGGCTTCATCCAGAACCAGTACTTCCAGTTGGCTGAACTTGACTGCATTTTGACCATATAGGTCTAGTAAGCGCCCAGGAGTGGCAACCAGAATATCGACGCCTTTGCGTAATTTCATCATCTGGGGATTTATTTTCACTCCACCAAATACGACAGCTGATTTTAGTGGTAAATGTTTGCCATAGGTGATGACGCTGTCATTGACCTGTGCGGCAAGTTCTCGTGTTGGAGTTAATACCAGTGCTCTTACATGATTTGATTTTGTACGCTCTCCCTGTGAAAGCAGTTCAAGTAAAGGCAATGTGAATCCAGCGGTTTTGCCGGTGCCGGTTTGTGCGGCAGCCATCACATCTTTGCCTTCAATTACAGCAGGAATTGCCTGCAGTTGAATAGGTGAAGGTGTGTCGTAGCCTTTTTCTGTTACGGCTTTCAGGATGGGGTCGGATAAACCCAGTGAGGAGAAACTCATAAGATGACTATTTAGGTGTTGAATTATCGGGTGTTGTGTAGACGGTGTGGCTCAATGAATTTATATCATGAAGCTTAATGAGGTTGTTGCAAATGTAACTATTTGAGCGGGTTAACCGAAGTCACGCATTTTCATGAGAATTTGCGTGCCTGCGATAAGCTTATAATATTCTGGATTGAATGATGTAAGCTGAGATGGCTAACCTGAAAAACCAGAACTAACGACGTTTACGGCCGCGAGAAGCTTTAGGATCTTCGAAGCGTACTCGTAAAGACCGGTCGCTATTTCCAACTGAGCTACCGTCTAAAGCAGTTTGTGCTGCACGAGCTTCGTGTCCTTCCATTTCAATAAAGCCAAAACCTTTACATTTTCCGGTAAAGATATCCGAAACAATGCTGATAGAACGAACTTTGCCGTATTCGGAGAACATGGTAGTAACGCTTTCTTCTGTAGCGTCCTGCGGGAGGTTGCTGACAAACAGTTTTAACATGGGTGTTCCTTATTAGAGCCGGAATAGTCCGACTGTTATGAGAAAAAAAACCCCGCTAGCGGGGTTTTTTTTGTACTGAAGCTGGTCGAACTAGCTACTAGCCAGGAACAACGTTGGCAGCTTGAGGACCTTTTTGACCATTTTCTGTTTCAAAAGTTACTTCCTGACCTTCAGTCAGAACTTTGAAGCCACTTCCTTGAATTGCAGAGAAATGAACGAAAACGTCAGCGCTTCCATCAGAGGGAGAAATAAAACCGAAACCTTTTGATTCGTTGAACCATTTAACGGTACCTGTAGCCATGTAAATTACCTTTCTTTAAAAAATGAAAATATAATTAATCGCAGTGCTCAAATAGGTGAATTACAGGAGGTACCGAATGGAACTTCTGATGGTAACTTATAAAGAAGAGCGATTAATTTGTTTACAGAAGTTCTCCTAAAAGACACTAAAATCTGATGAGAGAACATCTGAGGCGGAACAGTATATACGAAAAAATGTTAAAAACACTATGTTTTTGCGGTAAATGGTTTTGATAGTGCTTTACTGACGTTTCTTTACGGTGTTGGGAAGGCTGGAAAGAATAGTTTCAGTCAGTGCTTTTAAGGCTTCTTTTCGAGGGAATCCGGGTCGGTAGTATAGGGCTACATCACGCCATGTGTCGGGCAGATTTAGTTCTCGAGTTATGATTCCACTGCCAGAAGCCCATGAGCCACTAAGTGCTGTAGCAGGAATTAAGGTAGTCCCGTAACCTGCGGCAACCAGTTGTAGCAGAGTGTCAAGACTGGATGCACGCAAGTTGGCCATGTCACCTTGTTGCTTGCGTTCAGTCAGGTGGCAGGCTTGCATTGCTTGCTGAGCCAGGCAATGACCTTCCGAAAGAAGCAGTAATTCACTGTTCTCAAGATCTTGCTGGGTAATTTCATCCTGAGTGTAAAATGGATGTTTTTGTGGGAATGCTATCCAGAATGGTTCCCTGTATAAAGGTATTTTAGTGAAGCTTGTTTCGGGATGCTCTGTGGCCAGCAAGGCAGCATCAATTTGATGATCCTGTAGTCTTTGTAAAAGTGTATCGGTCTGTTCCTCAGAGATAATCAGTCGCATTGATGGGTGCTTTTCCTGTAATGGTCTCAGGATAAGAGGCATTAAATAAGGGCTGATGGTCGGTATAGCGCCAATTTTTAATGGGCCGGACACTGGATCGCTAAATGATCTGGCAAGTTGTTTGATAGTATCAGCCTGCTCTATCATTAAACGTGCATGGCTCAGTATTTCCTGACCGGCAGGAGTGATTTTGACTGAGTGATTGCTGCGTTCAAACAGTACTACACCTAATTCTCGTTCTAGCTTTTTGATTTGCCCGCTAAGAGTTGGTTGGCTCACAAAGCAGCGTTTTGCAGCATTGCCAAAATGTTGTGTTTCAGCAACTGCGACCAGATATTGTAGGTCACGTAGGTTCATTCCTGACTTTCCTTAATCCATTAAAGTTGATAAGTAGCCGTTACTTTTTTTAATCATGCCGGAATACAGTTGTTCGATTTCAGGCACGGTTGATGCGCTTACAATATCTTGTGTTAGCAGGTTTTGTGACCAGTCAGAAACTTTGGGGTAAAGGTTTTTATCGATTAGCCCAGGATAGATTTCACTTATAATTTTCTGACGTTGAAAAAATGGGGTGAAACTAAGGTCAACCAGGGAGATCTGGTCTCCATTAAAAAATGCCTTCCCGCCAAGTTGTTTTTCCAGCTGTCCCATTTTTTTAGATAAAAATTCTAGTTGCTCATTAAAGCCGGACTTCTCAGGTTGAATGATCAGGTTGAAGCCATTCATCAGGCATTCATTGCCAAATTCCATCCAGCTGCGATTCTGTGCTTTGATGAGAGGGTCTGTAGGATGTAAGGGCTTTGCATAGACTTCATCCAGGTACTCAACAATAACGGAGGATTCAAACAGGATCTGATTATTCACTTTTAAAACCGGTACTTTTCCAAGTGGGGATAACTCATTAAACCATGCCGGAGGATTTTCAAGGTCAATGTACTCGATGTTATAACTAACCCCTTTGTAGAGTAGAGTTAACACGGCTTTTTGAACAAAAGGGCAAAGTTTAAAGCTTATGAGTTCTGGTTTCATGGTTAACCTGTCTGAGTCTATTGGTGTCAAGGTATCAAATGAATAGCGTATGTGATTTTAAGATATTACCTGCAGACGCAACTTTTTTCATGCTTTTAAAATGGATTAAATCTTGGGGTTGTTTTTTAGTTTCACTATGTTAAATTTATTGGATAATAAATGACTCAAGTCAAATAAAACCCTTTATCCCTCTTTGCAATTATTAAGAAAGGAATAATATGTCACATAAGGGTAAAAATAATAAAGGAACACTACATAGTGTCTAAGATAAGTGATCACCCGCTGGCGGATATAGGTTCAGTTGTAATTTCTGATGCGTCTCCATGTGGGGAAAATGTCCGTTATGACTCTGATTTTGAACAGTTGGAGGCAGAGCTTGCAAAGCAGGAATCACTAAGCTCTGCAACGGTTGACTGGGCAAAGGTCATAACGCTCTCATCATCCATAACTCAAAATAATTCTAAAGATATCCTGATTGGCTCTTACCTGCAGCAAATCTCGCTCAAAATAAAACCCTTGCAACAGCTCGCTTTCATCGTGTATCAAAATAAATCATTCGTACAAAATGAAGTTAAAAACATGAAATAATTCTTGACAGATTTTTCGTTCGATTTTTTAAAAATTTTTGAATGGACTTATAATATCCGGTTTGACGTGCCTGTTAAGTCGATACAGCCACGACCTGCACTTGCAACCCATTTTATCCGGAAATAACCATTTTATCGCTCTTAAGGTCGCTTTGAATGCGATGAGAAAAGCAATGTTATCATAGGGTTATCGTTTATAACCTGTAACACTTCCATGCGAAGCATACTATCTGCCCAAACTCAAAAAAAGCACCTTAGCTTCGATGCATTAAGGTCTTCATTATCACATTGCTTTACGACCATTCCCGATTCTCGTGTTCAGGGTCGGTGCCAGCATAGTCTACACGATGCAATGATGAGCGCATTTGCCTGTATGTTCTTTCAGGATCCTTCGGTTGCTGAATTTCAGCGTCAAGTGCAGGAAGGTAAAAACAATAATAATTTGCATACGTTGTTTGATGTTCAAACCATTCCAAAAGACAGCCAGTTGCGTGATGTGGTCGATAACGTTAGCAGTGAGGCTTTACGCCCTGTATTTAAAGCCTATTTTCATCAGCTTCAACGTGCAAAACAATTGGAACCTTTTCAGGTATTACCAAACCTTTATATGTGTGCAATTGACGGCGTTTACCACCATTCTTCTGAACAGGTGTACTGTGAACAATGCTTAACTAAAAAGCATAGAAATGGATCAGTGACTTATAGCCATGGAGTGCTCCAGGGAGCTTTCATGCATCCCGAGCAACGCCAGGTAATACCGGTTATGCCTGAACCCATTGCCAATAGTGAAGCAGGGTATCAAAAGCAAGACTGTGAAATCAACGCCGCTAAACGCTTTATTGCTCATTTGAAAAAAGACCACCCACGGTTAAATATTTTGATTATCGGTGATGGATTATTTTCTAAAGCCCCCATGGTGAACCTCGTGCTTGAGCATAAAATGCATTTCGTTTTTGTAGCAAAACCTGATGACCATAAGTACATGATGCAGTGGATTGCAGATTATGACCATTTACCCGAGTTATCGGTTAATGATTTACGTGGAAGAGTGCATCGTTATACCTATCAAAACCAACTGCCGTTAAATGCTAACGAAGACGCTCCCCTGGTGAATTATATTCACTACGAACTCACCAATGAGAAAGGCAAAGTCACCTATAGAAACAGCTGGGTTACTGACATGGTTATCGATAAAAATAATGTGGCCAGGCTCGCTAAAGCCGGACGTTGCCGGTGGAAAATAGAAAATGAATGTTTTAATACGTTAAAAAACCAGGGCTACCATCTAAATCATAATTTTGGTCACGGTAAAAAGAACCTCAGTCATAATATGTATTTACTCACTTTACTGGCGTTTTTCTTCCATCAGATTTTTGAGTTATCAGATCCGGATTACCAATTGTGTCGAAAAAGCTATGTAAATAAGATGGCTTTGTGGGAAACCTTTAGAACCCTGATTATTTATTTTGTCTTCGATTCCTGGAATGATGCTTTTAGCAAATTACTTGAAGGCAGGGCGAACGCTAAAGTGTATCAAAAAAACAAATAAACACCCTTTGCAAGGTACTATGCATTGAAAAATGTAGGATGACCTCTGCCCGTAACAAAAGGGTGACGTTATGCACCTGTATGGTTTTAAATGAAATTTACGGTAATTTTAAACTAGAATTGGATTTACAACTGAATTTGATGAATTTTGTGGTTTAAGCGAGAATTGCTGCTTACCTGTGCTATGCCTTGTTATTACAGGAAGGATATGCCGGCCTGGCAGTAGGGCTTAAAATTTTAAATGATATGGCAGAAGTTCATTGGGACTGTATGTTCCCTCC